>Ga0310121_10002196_pt1 | contig 18920 bp, 15 predicted proteins | sample CB27_Tmax_986_MG_FD_203504 | JGI IMG/M metagenome (GOLD analysis project Ga0310121, IMG submission 203504) | Marine microbial communities from Western Arctic Ocean, Canada - CB27_Tmax_986 | ecosystem: Environmental > Aquatic > Marine > Oceanic | place: Canada: Western Arctic Ocean | collected...
CCGACGCCAAACTTTTTTCCCAAGCGCAGACGTTTCTATCGGAGGTCGCGCGAAACTTTACCCCCTCTGATTTGCTTGAGGTTCGTGTGTCGGCAACCAACCTGAAACGTGTTTACGGGGCAGAGGTTGCAGTGGGAATGGCGATGCTGTCGTCGGTGAAGACGCAGTTTCTTCAAGACGCATCCATATCGGAGGGTGGACGAAAGACGCTCGGGCTGGTCTGGGACAAGGTGTCCGCAGCGCTCAAGATCGCCGTCAACGAGATGGAAGGGCTGCGCTTGATTTTAGGATTGACCAAAGGGGGGACAATCAACGTGTCTCTTGCCGTTCAAGCCCTGTCGGGTGGTGAGGTCGAACGGGTTGCGAAGGGTCTGAGCTCGTCGGATCTGAGTGGGATGAAGAAAGCGCCACAAGGCACTTGGCTTGTGTTGGGATACGAAACCGGCGACATGATGAAGACATTTTCGGACTCAATGAATAATAGAAGCTTGGGACCGGTCGTTAGTCTGCTTCAGTTGACCGATTCGGAAATGAAAAAGGTGCGAGAAATCATCCAGAAAATGTCTCGGTTGGCCAACGGGCTTTCGTGGCTGTCCTTGTATGCGGATGGCTCTTTTCCCATGGGGATCTTGCTCTCGGTCGAGGTGAGCGATGGTGCAGCGACGAAGGCGGCGTGGACGGAATTTATGTCGTTGCTCTACGAGAAAGGATTTGACCGACTTCGAGAGTTCTTGCCGCCTGCACTTCAAACACTCCCGTCGAACGATTTCCCCCAATTTGTGAAAGCGATCGGGGAGATTGTACAGCCCATGGGCGTTCAGGTGAGCACCCTGACGAAGACAGAAGGGAATGTAACCGTTCACGGTCTTTCTATCACATTGGATGCGGACAAGGCAGCGACGTTTGATGCCGAGAGCGGAGGGAACATTAAGAAGTTGCTCAAGGTGCTGGGGAACAGATTTGAGTTGGCTGTCGGTTTTGGTCCGAAATCCTTGGCGGTGGCGGTGGGACCCACGGCGTCTGTGCAGGCCAAGCGGGTCATTTCCGGATCGAACACAGGGAACAATACGGACGTCGCCCGATTGCTGAAGCAGGTGCCCAAGGGTACGGGCTTTGTGTGCCAAATGGATCTGGGAAAAGGGTTCGGATTGTTCAAGCCGCTTGTGGAGATCTTCCAGCCTAGTGAAGCGAAGAACTTGGATCTGTTTCAGGTGGGATCGAATTTTCGAACCAGCCTCAGTGGGCAAGGACGGGAGATTGCGATCGGCATGTCTTTTCCCTTCGATCAGATCCTCATGATGGGCGTCAAGAAGGCGAACGAGGCGTCTCAATCGAGGGCTTTCACCGGCACGGCTGTCCCCGTGAAACGCTAGGATTCGCGTCTGACGCGACCACAATACACGTTGAAGTGATCGGTTTGGCGGGCGAATCCAATCAGCGTCAAGCGTCCACGATAAGCCATATCCACAGCCAATGAGCTGGGTGCTCCCACACTAATCATCGCTGAAATGCCCGCCACCAACGCTTTTTGCACAATTTCAAAGCTGGCTCGACCGCTGACCCACAGTGCTCGGTTGGTGAGCGGAAGCTTGTCTGCCAGCACCATGGTCCCAATGCTCTTGTCGACCGCGTTGTGACGCCCAATATCTTCGGCGGATGCTTCAATGGTATAGGGTTCGTCCATGTCGAAGAGGGCGGCGCCGTGAATCCCACCTGTTTGTTGGAACATGGGTTGTTTCACGCGCGCGAGCGAACCGGCCGCATTCACCAACGAGACCGGGACTTCGCAAAAGGCGTCATTGGGGACAATGTGCTGAAACAAATTGTCAATGGTGGCTTTGCCACACAGTCCACAACTTGAGCTGGTGTAGAGCTGGCGCTGGGCCCTTTCAATGCGCTGGTCGGCCAGTGAACATCCCGCAGCGAGTGAGGTGAGCATGATGTTTTCGCGGTTGGGCAGTGTAGGCTCTGTACAGGGGGCAATGGCTTGAATGTCGTCGAAATCATCGATGATCCCTTCGGTTAACAGAAAACCAGCCACGAGCTCCTTCTCCAAGCCGGGAGTACGCATGAGTACGGCCACTGGGGTGTCGTTGACTCGGATCTCCAGGGGCTCTTCCACCGCCACGACGTCTTCGGCTTTGGCGTCTTGAGGATGGCGCTCAACCTGGACCGCCGCGGTGCCCAATGGGTGTGTAACGGGTTCTTCTTTCTCTGCACTCATAAGGCCATTGTGCCTCAGTCGATGCCGAATACAAGCGACGGACTCGGGTGGTCTTCAACAGGCCTTGTGCCGCACGGTCCTCGGTGGTAAGCGTCGAAGGTGACACAAATGACTTTGAAAAGGGGACAAGACCGTGACCACGTCTTTGGAAGGGCCCACGCCGAAACCGGTTGGTGTCGCTGTCCTGACCGTGTCTGACACGCGGACAGTCGATACCGATACATCGGGTGATTTGCTCATTGAACGTGTACAGACTGCGGGCCACACCTTGGTCGCCCGACAACTGTGCCCCGATGATCCACAGACGATTCGTGCCTTTGTGAAAAGTTGGTGCGACGATTCGCGCGTGGATGTGGTGCTGTCTACGGGTGGAACCGGATTGACGGGACGGGATTCCACAACCGACGTGTTCGAAGGGTTGTACGAGAAGAAGATCCCAGGATTTGGTGAGCTCTTTCGTACGCTGAGTTACGCGGAGATCGGATCGTCCACGATCAACTCCCGCGCGACGGGTGGGCTGGCGTCCGGCACGTTGCTCTTTTGTTTGCCAGGATCCACCGGAGCTTGCCGATTGGCGTGGGATGCCATTCTCCACGAGCAACTGGATCTGCGTACGCGGCCCTGCAATCTGGTTCAATTAATGCCTCGCTTTGAGGAGGCATCGAAATAGAACAATAGAGGGGAGAATGTACCGGGAGCGGGAATCGAACCCGCACGCCCTTACGGGCAAGGGATTTTAAGTCCCTTGCGTCTACCAGTTCCGCCATCCCGGCAACAGAGCAATCAGACCACGCCTATGCCATGGGACACAAGTGGTCCGGCCATTCCCTCCCAATAATCGGGCTAATCGTCTTCTTCAGCGGCTTCATCCATCAGGATTTCTTGTAGAAGCCGAGAGGCTTCTTTGCCGTTACTGCTTTTCTTGCCCGCCGTAGTGATAATGCTTCTGAGAATTTTCTTCGCCGCGCCGTAATTGCCTCGGTTCTTCGCATCTCTGGCTCGTGCCAGTAGGTTGTCCCCTTGGGCTTGTGTCTTTTTGCGTATCACCTTGGCTACCGGTTGATTCTTGTTGTATTTGAGAGCCTTGTTCGCCTGTCTTGCGGCCTGTGCATAGTTTTCGTTGTTCCAGCTTCGTTGGGCTTGTGAAGCGTACATGTCGGCTAGCTTGCTGCGGATCTTGCTACCGTAATGGCCGGGTTTGCTGACACGACCATCGAGAACAAGGGCACGATTAAGCAATGTGATCGCATTCGAGAAGCGGTCGTTTCCCGCAGCTTGTTGTCCGTTCGTGTATTTGTCCGCAAATGCTCGGATATTCGTGGCTATCTTCTTGGCTCTGCGCCGGTCTTTCTGCACAATCCCAGCATCCTGACCAATCTTGTCGAAATGACTTGCTGCCGCTTGAAAGAGTCCCTTTCTGTACAAACTGTGCCCCACACCCATCTGAGCCATTTTTCGGCCCACGGGAGGGGGCGTCGGCGGAGTGACTCTGACGACCTTCGGTGGAGCCACCTTTCGCTCTTTCTTGGTTCTGCGAGGTTTCTCTTTCCGAGTGGTTTTATTGGATTTTTTGGCCGCCACCTTCGCGGGTTTATCGCGTGGTTTCACGGTCGCATCTTCACGGGAGGCGTTGCCCTCTTTGCCGTCATCGCTTTGGGATCTATCGCTTCCCTTCTCTTGGTCTTCCAATTTTTTATTGAGTTGATCCCTGTGATAAGTGGCTTCGGAGTCATCGGGTCTAAACGTGAGAACACGTTCCTCTTTCGCCAGTGACTCGGCATAGAGGCCCTGAGTTTCCAATTTGTATGCTTCGTCTTTGAGGGATTCCACAATGGTGTCGTACGCACTTTCAGTGAGCATGGTTGCGTCCTCGTAGAAGGGGCTATCGGTGGGAATCACTTCCAGGCTGCGGATGATGGCTTGACAGTCCGTGCGCGATTTGTCGTTCTTGGACAAGGCCTTGCGATGACGTTGGATGGTCTCGTAATGGCTCTTTGCATCGCGCAATTGGGCCGACAATTCGTTCAGTTCGTTCGTGTTTCCATAGCGTTTTCGGGCATCCCGCAACGCATTGGCGGCACCATTCAGATCCTTTTCGGCCAAAAACATCTGGATTTCATCGATGTCCGGCCCCGATGTGGCCACCGACTTTGTCTTGATTGCTCTCCGTTGACTCTCGTCGCTTTGCCACCATTGAAAGTGATCCCCGACCAGACCGACGACAAAGACGAGCGAAATCAATAAAAAGATTCCCATGGACCAGAAGAGCAGCGGCCCCATTGTCTTGCTCGCAGGTTGTTCTATACCGCCGCGTTGTTGGCTGCCAACCAGGTCAAATTGGAGAACAGTTGTTCCTATGTGAATGTGTGCTCGTTCCTGCAGGGCACACTTTGTGACCCGTTCACCGTCTACGCGGGTGCCGTTTCCACTGCCCAAATCGACAATGATGTGTTGTCCATCACGTCGGTCGATCCGAAAGTGTTTTCGGCTGACCGAAGAATCGTTGATGACTAAATCGCACTCCAATGACCGTCCAACCAGGGTGGATGCGGCGCGCAGGAAAAACTCCTTGCCCTGATCCGGACCCTCCATTGTGGTGAGAACGCCCTGCGGTTCGGCGCTGGCAGCGGCATGCAAGACGGCTGCGTCGAACATCATCGTGCGGCCTTCAGCGGCATCGATGCCGGAAAAGCTCTCTTCTTTTTTTCGGTGCACCGCGGGCTTTACGACCGGCGCCTCGGGTGGACTCACCTCTAATTTTTCTCTGCGTCTCATTGGGGAACTGGCTAGGGTCGAATTCATTGCTTTCATCGAGGGTGGTCGGGCGTTACTCGATGTACTCGTTGTTTGGCTGCCTTTCGGGCGTTCGATCGATAGGTCAATCGACTCCAAATCCACGTCCATCGGCAATGGTGGTGGACCGGGTGGAGTCGGCGTCGGCCCCATTGCGCCGTCCTCCTGGGACTGTGGTTGCGGTCGGGCAAGGGTTGGATCCACATCCACCGATGATTCATTGTGTGGACCCTGTTTTGCGCCCAACTTTGGATCGACCTGAACATTCATTTGTGTCCGGTCGTCGTCCAAGCTTTCCTCATACGGATTGGGTGGATCGTCCGGATTGGCCTCGTCTTGTGATTCGGTTGAGGGCGGGATGATCCCCAACTCTTCCAGGCTCATTGCGGCTGTTTTCTCGTCGTCTGAATCGTCATCGTCATCCGGCTCGTTGGAGGAGGCATCCTCCGAAAACGCCGGCATGTCAGGGTCGGTGCTTTCAGTCGGTGAGGGTGATTCCGCCCCCGCGTTTTTGTTGGCGTCGTCGTTGGATTGGGGTGGCATCGAATCATTGTGCGCACTTGTCCCTTGGTCTTCTTGGGCCTCGTCGTCTTCGTACGGGTCGTTGGTATCGTTCATGATTTCGGTCGCGGATTAACAGTTGCATAGACTGGTCACGCAATATTGTAGTTCGCCCTTGGGCGATGTCAAACTCCGCGGATTCAAAGGAGTTCCGGTTCATTTGAGGCTATGGGCCAAATTGACACACTGAACGACCCATGATAGACCGCCGGAAGTCCACACAATGGGAGGACCCGGGTGCTATCAGCGGTTCTAACCAACACAACGGGAACGATGGACCCTGGATTCGACGTGCTCCAAAGTGTCACGCAAGCCCAGGGGGTGGTTTGGTGGGTCCTCGTCGTGTTGATCGTGATGAGTGTGGTCTGCTGGATCATTACATTTTATAAGTGGATTTCGTTCACCCTATTGTGTCGCGCAGCCAAGCGGTTTTCTGATCAGTATTGGGAGGCCGATCACCCCAATGATGTGGTGGAAGTGGCCGAAGCGGATCCAGTCAGCATTGAGAGCCGCGTGTTCTTGGCGGGGTTTGAAGAGTTGGCTCGGATACGCGAGCGTGCTGCCGATGTGAAGACCCTGGGGAGCGACTTTGTCAACGTAGAGCGGGCTGTTCAGCGCACAATGGGGCTCGAAGTGGTTCGTTTGGAGCGTTGGGTGAGCATCTTGGGTACATGCGGGTCGACAGGGCCCTTTATCGGTCTATTCGGCACCGTTTGGGGTATTATGAACGCTATCATCGGGTTGGGTGGGGGCGACGACGGTGCCAACCGCTTGCGAATGGTCATGCCCGATATCGGTGAAGCGCTGATCGCCACGGCAATGGGTCTGGCCGTGGCCATTCCGGCGGTCATGGCCTACAATTATTTTGTGGGGCGCATTCGCAAGATGAGCATCGAGGTGGAAGGTTTTTCGTCGGATTACATCAACATGCTCCGACGCTTCTTTCTGATGCGTTAGGAGCTTGTTGAGCATGGCTGAACGTGCCCTGAAAGAAGGTCTCTGGTGGCGATAGGCAACTCCAGGCAGAATGGTCCCGGTTCTCTCACCACTCTAAGTGAAATCAATGTGACGCCGATGGTTGATGTCATGTTGGTCTTGCTCGTTATCTTCATGGTGGGCGCGAGCGTGGAGACCGCCTTGTACGACGAGCGTTTGGAGCGAACGCGGGTGGAGCGCGATTTGATATCGCGCGAGCCCGAACGACCTGAGAACGTGTTGAAGGAAGTGCCGGTTGTGGTTCCAAACACCAACGTAAAGAAGGTGCAGGAGCACGAAGAAAAAGAGCCTCGAGTGATGTTGGGCGAAGACTTGGTGTTTCGATTGGATCGGACCCCAGTGGTCGATTGCATCGCGTTGAATCCAGCGCTCAAGGAGTTGCCACGGACTGGGGACAATGACGAGGCAGCTGAGCTATTCGAGCAATGTGCACGTCAGGCCGCTGAGAAGCTGGGTCCCAACGTGCGCATCCAGGAGAAAAAGCGCGTTAATTTTGCGGCGGATCGAACCATACCATGGGGTTGGGCGACGCGCTTTATGGCCATCATGGGCAACGAGCACGGGATCAAACAAGTGAACATCGTTGTCATGAATCGGACGCCGGAATCGGGGCCGTGACGCGGCCCGATCGATGGGACCATCGCTCGTCCATTGGGGCGTTTGTCGTTGCGGTGCTGATGACGGGCGCTCTGTATGGATTGTTGGTGGCTACGTACATGATGGGGTTGTTTGGTTACAGTCGGGGTGTGTGGAGCGCCCCGTCACCGGGGATCCCATTGCGCGCGCGCGGACCCATGGTCGGGGTGTCTTACGAGCGACGGCGTTTCGAGTCCACCTGTGAGTCCATTCCGGAATGCCAGCCCGAGATCGAGGCTACCGTTATCGAGATAAAGGTGGCTCGTCTCGGTGCCAAAGAGCCCGAACCCAACAAGTATCCGGAGCACCAAAAATACGAACAACCCGAGTTCGTGGAAGAAGCGGTGAATGTGGATCAAGAGCCGTCGCGCGTGATGCCACTGCCCTTTAAAGACTTCATTCGTCGCAAGGCACAACTCGATCGTAAGCGACGGACGCGGTTGCGGGATCCCTTTGCGATGATCGAGGACAAGGACCCGCGCAAACGAGCCACAGCTTTTGAGCGAATCACGGGTCGTCTGGACGGCGACATCTGGGGAGAAGGCAACGAACAAGACAGTCGAGACGGCTACTTTGCCCGGGTGGCGTATGAGTTAAACAAGCGATGTGAAGTTCCCTCGTCTATCTCCCTCAAGTCGCTCCGATGGCAAGTGGCGGAAGTGCACATTAAGAGAATGACCGAAAATGGTGCGATCATTGCGTATCGGATTCGCCGACGGGCAAAGCTGAAGACGTTTACCTTGGCAGCTGAAGCTACGATCCGAAAATTTATGCCCGCCGAAGGCGGTGAGTTGAGATTGCCGATACCGGATCCGGCTACGCTCCAGTTTATCAACGAGCGCGGCGTCATCATTGAGTTCAATGGACGCCTGTTCAAAGCCCCCTAGGTTCGATGGACGTATGCGAAGTCATTCAGGCCAAGGATTTATGAGAGTGTGGAGCCGCATTGTGTTGCCCTGTGTGCTTCTGGTGTCCTTGGGGACGTCCGTGTGGGCTCAAAATGATCGAATCGATGTCCGCTATTGTGTGACCCATGACCACTGTGAGTCCGGTGATGTTTGTATTCATGGCACGTGTCGTGCTCGAGCAGACACACGGGTCACCCGTCTGTTTCCCGTTGCTGTCGACCAATTGGCGATCGAGGGACTGGGCGAAACCGATGGTGTTAGGGCACAAGAACTATCCAGCCAATTGCGGCGCCTTCTTGAAGTGAGTGGGTTCTTTCGTGTGTTGAGTCCCGCACAGATCCCTCTGGGGGCTGCGGTTGAAGGTGTTCGTTCCACCACGATCGATTTCCAGGCGTGGTCGAACAAAGGGGCGCACGCCATCATCAAGGGGGGCGTCTCTGCCAAGGGTGCAGACGGTTCCGAGTTGCGTCTGTATCTGTACATGACAGACACATGGGAACGAGTCCGTTTGGCGCGGGACCACCAGACGGTCGCAACGAACGCCCCAAGCGCTATGGCCATCGCTGTGGCGCGATGGGTGGACGATTTGGTGACCACAATGACCGGTAACGGCGGTTCGTTGTCGACGCCGATTGTCTATTCTCAGGGGCCTCGACCGTTTGGGCCCAGAGAGATTCATGTGATGGATGCGTTGGGCACGCAGCGACGGCAAGTGACACACAATGGACGGGTGAACATCTTGCCCAGTTGGACGTCCGATGGTCGGGTGGCATACACCACCATCGGTGATCGATCCACTCATCTGTACGTGGAGGGACAGGCCCTTTCGAGATATCCACAGATGAATATTGGCGCTGATTTTCATCCAGACGGTCAACGGGTAGCGTTGTCTCTGAGCAAGGATGGGGACACGGAGATTTACGTACTGAACGCGAAAACGGGTTCGATCGAACAACGATTAACACACCACAGGTCCACCGACACCAGCCCATCGTGGTCACCCGATGGAAAACGGTTGGTATTCTCGAGCGATCGTAACTCCGGTACGCCTCAAATACATGTCATGAATCAGGACGGGTCCGGTGTGACGAAGATACCCCAAATCGGTGGGTACAACACGAGCCCCGACTGGTCACCGCTTGGAGAAGAGATTGCATACTGTTCGATGGTGGATGGCGGGCGATTCGACATTTTCGTGAGCAATTTAAGGACACATTCTGTGAGGCGTTTGACGTGGTCGCGATCCAACCGAGCGCCTTCGTTTTCTCCGGATGGTCGTTATGTGGCGTTTTCTAGCAATCGCACGGGATCGTACCAACTGTGGTTGATGACAGCGCGCGGAGAAAACCCTCGTCAATTAACCGACTGGGCAGGGCATTTTTTCTCACCAAGTTGGGCCACGCCCTCGACGCCCTAAGGCGTATCCACTCCGCGACCAGCACAGTACTTGTGGCTTGACCCACATTTTGCTCGCATGTATACCCGAGCATCACCCTGTGGAGGCCAACTCAAATGCCGGCACCTCGCATTGCTCCAAGCATTTTGTCCGCCGATTTTGCCCGCTTGGGCGATGAAGTTCGTGCGGTCGACCAGGCTGGCGCTGATCTCATCCATGTGGACGTCATGGATGGGCATTTCGTGCCCAATATCACTATTGGGCCGTGTGTGGTTCGGGATCTTCGTGCGGTCACGAAGCTGCCCTTGGATTGCCATTTGATGATCGAGAATCCGGACAAGTATGTCGAAGGCTTTGCCAAGGCGGGTGCGGACATGATCTCGGTGCACGTCGAGGCTTGCCCGCATCTCCATCGAACGGTTCAGTTGATTCGGAGTCTGGGTGTGTCGCCTGGCGTAGCGATCAATCCCGCAACGCCGGCAGAAGCAGTCACCTCGATTCTTGCGGACGTGGATTTTGTACTCGTGATGTCCGTCAATCCAGGGTTTGGTGGCCAGTCCTTTATTGAGGGCGTGCTGGAAAAGATACGAAAACTTCGTTCGATGGCGACGGACTTGAACCCCGATCTATTGTTGGAGGTTGACGGCGGCATCAAGACGGATAATGTAGCGAAAGTTCGCGAGGCGGGGATCGATCTTTTTGTAGCGGGATCCGCCATTTTCAACCACGACAGTTACAACGATATCATCGGCCAGTTCAAGCGACTGGTCGGCGCAGAAATCGGGGCGTAGCGCAGCCTGGTAGCGCGTTTGCTTCGGGAGCAAAAGGTCGCTGGTTCAAATCCAGTCGCCCCGACTCCTCAAAGGCCCATCACGATGGCGTGGTGGGCCTTTCTTCGTGTGGGGCGTTGTGACGTCGTATTGTCCGGATGTGCGCTCTATGTTAACGTGGTCAACCATGCGCTGGCTTCTCGCCATATTGATCGTTGTGCCCGTATGCGGATGCACCGGGGCCAATGAAAACACCGGGGGTGATGGAGAACGTCATCAGGCGAAAACTTTGCCCTTGAACGAGCTGGTCCTCGATGAAAATGGAGTCGATTACGCGGGCGGTGATCGAACGGACTGGAAGAAATTTCAAGTTCCACGGACAGGTCCTGTCGTCGTTGAAGTGACCGTCGATGATCCAAGTGCGACCATCATTGTTGGGCTCTACAATGCGACCGGTAGGCTTCTCAAAGAAGGTAGCAATCGCTTTTCGGAGGATCGCTCCCAGCTGCGGGTCGAAGCCAACGTGCCTGCAGGAACGTGCTTTGTTCAGATTTTCGCTCGGGCCTCTTCGGATAACACCATCTACTCTGTGCGTGCAGCGTTGGGTGGACCAGGGGGCGAGTACATTCCACCGCCGGAATAAGTATGAGCACTCGAATTGATTCATACGCGCTCAGTGATGTTGGTCTACAGCGCGACAACAATGAAGACGCCTATGAGGCGATCCAAGAAGCACATCTGTACATCGTTGCCGATGGCATGGGTGGGCATGCCTCGGGCCAAGTGGCCAGCCAATTGGCGGTCAAGAGCATCCGCGAATACGTGACCGTGCGGGCACAGACTCCCGACCATTCCTTCACGTTTCCAGTACCGGGACGCTACGGTCCGCCCGAACGGTTGCTATCAAACGCGATTCAATGGGCCAACGAACGCTTGTTCATCGAGTCCATGAAGGAGCGCGAATGCGAAGGCATGGGGACGACCGTTGTTTGCGTCATGGATTTTCAGAACGTGATGGTGATGGGCCACGTTGGAGACAGTCGAATTTATCGGTATCGACATGGGACGTTTAAGCAGATCACTCGGGATCATTCCTTACTCAATCACTACATCGACCAAGGAAAGATCACGTCACAGGATGAGATCGATAACTTTGAGAATGGGAATGTCATCGTTCGCGCGTTGGGTCTCAAGGACTATGTGGATCCGGAGATCACCGTGATTGGCAAAGAGCCCGATGATTATTACTTACTCTGCACCGATGGGCTGACGGACTTGGTGGATGACTGGATCATCGCCAATGTGTTGGACGGCAACGGAGACCATCTGGATCAGGCATGCAACGCGCTGGTTCGGCTGGCGAATGAAGCGGGCGGAAAAGACAACTGTACGGTGATGCTCCTTCACGTTGTTGCGGATCAGGTCAGCGCTACGTCTTCTGAGTCTGATGATCTTGAGGAGCCCTTGGAACCGACACCTACGTCCGTGAAGGCCATGGACGATACAGACATCAGTGAAGGCGGTCCAGCGGTGGCGATGGACGAGACTGATTCCAGCGCAGTGGACGAAGATCCGCAGTTACAGGATGAAGTGACCCCGGTCAATATCCCCGCGATGGACAGCGAGGACGCCTAGGTTTCTAGTCTTCGGAGTCCGACTCCCCCTCGGGATCCATGCCTGGCAGGTAGAATACGCCCTTGCTGTTTTCGGGTCCGGGCTGTCGTGCCCAGTTGCCTCTACCCTTCTCATCGTCATCGTCATCGGGAGTTGGAGTCCCATGGGTCGGACTCTGTGTCTCTTCTTCCTTTGGGACTGGGGCGTCGCCAAAGGACTCGTCGGCGATGTCCGGCTCCTGCTCTTGGATGTACTCTGGTATGGGTTCGAGGAGATGGGCGGAAAGCACTTGCTGCCCCTGTTTGACGCGTGCGAATTCGTAACCGTTTCCATCCCGTGCAGCGCTGGGCATGGCGGCAACAGGCACGATGTCGTCCGTCGCGTCCGAGATAATGACTCGGACTTGCGTGCGGTTTATCAGCGTCTTTTCCCAGCACAGTAGCGCAGCGATACGATGGGGCATTCGTCCACGTTTTCTCACGGTGCGTATGCCGCGACCGCCACGATTTTGCAGCGGGTATTCGCTTGCTCCGCTTCGTTTGGCCCGCCCTTCTTCGGTGACGATGCCGATTTCGCCGTCCAGATCGCTCGGGATCCACAGGGCATCGACCACATAGTCCTTTGGGAAGAGTTTGATGGCCCGAACGCCTCCAGCCGTGCGTCCCTGTTGGCTCACCTGTGCGGCGTCGAAGCGGATGCACATGCCCTCTCGAGACGTGACGATGAAGTGGCCTTCGTCGGCAGCGTTTCCTTCCTCAGCGTTCTCAGCTGCTGACGAAGGGAGCGTGCATTGGAGAGCTGTGACGACTTCATCGCCCTCGGTCAGCTTGTAGGCCAACACACCCATGGAGCGAGTTGTGTCGAAGTCTTTGAGGGCGGAGCGTTTAATCATACCCAAGCGCGTCACGAATGCGATCATGGCCGTGTCGTCGAATACAGAGAGCGAAAAGACTTGAACAACCCGATCATTCTTTTCGATGGCCACCACGTTGACCAAGGCGGTCCCTACGTCTCCCCAACGCGCTTCAGGGATCTGGTGAACGGGGATGGTGTAACACTGTCCACGTGCCGTGAATAGAACGATGCGGTGAAGCGTGTTGGTGTGCAACATCCAGCGCAGTGAATCGCCCTCTTTGACACCGGCGCCAGCGGCGTCCCCACCGGTTTTTTCAAAACTCGCCATCACACTGCGCTTTATATAGCCGTCATGACTCACGCCAACGACGACCGGCTGCTCTTTGACGGTGACCGTTACATCGATCTTGGTCGATACGGGTTCGGCCGCTGCCAGAATCTTGGTTCTTCGGGACGACTTGTAGGTGCTACGTACTTCCAGCAGTTCCGCTTGAATGGTCTCCATCAACACCGATTTGCTCTTGAGAATACGACGGAGGGCTTTGATCTCCTCGGCCAGTGTCTTTTCCTCCTCGCGGAGTTGAAGAATCTGTAAACCCGTCAGCCGGTGCAGACGCAAATCGAGAATTTCTTTGGATTGTTCTTCAGTGAACTGGAATTTCTCAATCAAGCGCTGATGGGCCTCGGCCCGGTCATGCGCAGCGCGGATGGTGGCGATGACGTCGTCTAAGATGTCGACGGCTTTGATTAAGCCCTCCACAATGTGAAGACGCTTTTCAGCACGGTTCACATCAAATGTGGACCGTCGAATCAACACATCCTTTTGATGGTCGATGTAGGCATCGAGGATCTCCCGCAGATTCATCAGTTTGGGCATCTGCTGATCGATGGCCACCATCTGGATCTGCTGGTAGATTTGGAGATCGGTTTTTTTGAAAAGATAGGCCAGTACGGGTTCGGCATCCACACCGCGACCCAACTCCACCACAATGCGGAGACCTTCGCGATCCGTTTCATCCCGAATGTCGGTAATTCCTTGGACGGCCTTCGCCGCGCGCATTCTTTCAATGGACCGCACCAAATTGGACTTGATGACCCCATAGGGGATTTCGGTGATGACAATGGTTTTTCGGCCGTCACGACGGGTTTCCACGTCCGTTTTACCACGCAAGACAACGCGGCCTTTTCCGGTTTCGTACGCCGCCCGGAGTCCATCCTTGCCTATCATGACGCCCCCGGTTGGAAAATCGGGGCCCTTGACCACCTTCATCAGCTTATTGAGTTCGATTTCGGGGTCATTGATGACCGCGATGACCGCGTTGATCACTTCCCCCAAGTTGTGGGGTGGTATTTCGGTTGAGAAACCGGTCGATACACCACTGCTGCCATTGACCAAGAGATTGGGATACCGACTGGGCAAAACCGTCGGCTCTCGCTCATTGTCGTCGAAGTTGGGCTGAAAGATGACCGTGTCTTTGTGTATGTCTCGGAGCAATTCCAAGCTGATCGGCGCCAATCGTGCTTCTGTGTACCGCATGGCCGCTGGTGGATCATCGTCGATGCTGCCGAAGTTCCCATGGCCATCGACCAAGAGTTCGCGCATCTTCCAGTATTGAGCCTGTCGAACGAGGGCATCGTAGATACTTTGGTCACCGTGTGGATGGAACGTGCCCATGACATCACCAACCGTCTTGGCGCTCTTGCGGTACCGTGCGTTGGGTCCATTGCCGTTGATGAACATGGAATACAGAATACGTCGTTGGACAGGCTTCAGACCGTCGCGAACATCGGGCAGCGCTCGGGCCAGGATGGTGGCACGGGCATAGCGGCCAAAGGACACACCCAACTCATCTTCAAAGTTGGCGTCGATAATGTTTGCCGCGTATTCACTCATGACGTGGCTTCCTCCTGGTCATCGTTCGATTGCCCGAACGTATCGAGAACGACTTCATCTTCATAGCCAAATTCCACATGCTCGGTGATCCATTCGCGTCGAGCTTCGGAGCTGTCGCCCATCAGTACGGTTACATAATGTTCCACTGCCGCCGCGTCGTCGATGGTCATCCGGACCAGGGTTCGTGACGTTGGATTCATTGTCGTCTCCCACAGCTGGGTGGAGGCCATTTCACCCAAGCCTTTGAAGCGCTGGACAATCGGTTTTCCTTTGAGTTTCTTACTCTTCAAAATCGTTTGAAGTTCGTCGTCGGTCCAGGCGTAGTGGTCTTTTTGGTTCTTAATGCCCGTGGTGATTCGGTACAGGGGGGGTTGGGCGATATAGATCCGGCCATTGGTCACCAAATCCCTCATGAACCGGTAGAAAAAGGTCATGAGCAAGCATCGAATATGGGCGCCGTCGTCATCGGCGTCAGCCAGGATCACGATGCGTCCATATTGGGCATCTTCCAGATTGAATTCGCCGCCGACACCGGCTCCAATGGCTTGCACGACAGCCATGATCTCCTTGTTGTTGAGCACCTTGGCCAATGAGGCACGTTCCGTGTTGAGCGGCTTGCCCCGGAGCGGCAAGATGGCTTGTGTTTTGCGGTCGCGGGCCTGTTTGGCGGAACCGCCGGCGCTGTCACCCTCGACGATAAAGAGCTCGCGGACCATGGGATCGCGCGCCGAGCATCGGGTGAGTTTTCCCTCCAGCGAGCTTCGACCGGCAGTCTTCTGACCCTGGCGGACCGCGTTACGGGCTTTGCGCGCCGCTTTGCGTGCACCATGCGCGTGCATCGCTTTCTGAAGGATCAACTTGGCGATGTCCGGGTTTTCTTCCAGGAAAATGTTCAGATGCTTGGCCACCACCTGCTCGACCGCTGTACGTGCTTCAGGGTTCCCGAGTTTGGTCTTGGTTTGGCCTTCAAACTGGGCGTCACGAAGCCGAACGTTGAGTACCGCAGTGAGCCCTTCTCGCAAATCTTCGCCCGAGAGGTTGTCTTTTTTCTTCCACAACTGAAGCCGACGCGCATATTCGTTCATCACCCGAGTGTGGGCCGAACGAAATCCAGTCTCGTGCATGCCGCCTTCCAGGGTGTTGATGCAGTTGACAAAGCTCGTCACGCTCTCCGAATAGTCCGAGTGGTACTGGAAACAGCAATCGATTTCGATGTCATCGACGGTATCGCGAAACAAGACGGGCTCGTGCAGGACGGTTCGACTCTCGTTGAGGTAGGCCAAGAATGCAGCGATGCCGCCCTCATAGCGGTAGATCTCTTGTTGTTTCGAATCCGATCGGTTGTCGTTGACGGTAATTTGAAGGCCCGCATTCAGGAACGCTAACTCCCGCATGCGGTTGCAGATCGTTTCAAAGTTGAATGAGATGGTGGCGAAGATCTCGCCATCGGGGAGGAAGCGAATTTTTGTCCCCTGTCGCCGGGTCGGACCCTGGTTCTCCAAGTTCGTAATCACTTTGCCGCGCTCAAAGCGTTGCGTCCACGTCGATCCCTCGCGCCAGATTTCGACCTCGAGGTACTCGCTGAGTGCGTTGACCACCGAGGCACCGACCCCGTGCAGTCCTCCCGAGACCTTGTAGGTGCTGCTGTCGAACTTCGCGCCTGCGTGAAGCACCGTAAACACCACCGTCGCAGCCGAGACACCGGCCTGCTTGTGCTTGTCGACTGGAATACCTCGGCCGTCGTCTCGTACGGTAACGACGCCCCCGTCATCGAATCTTATGTCGATATTCTTGCAGTAGCCGGCGAGGGCTTCGTCGATGCAATTGTCCACGATTTCGTAGACCAGGTGATGAAGCCCACGGCTGCCTGTCGACCCAATGTACATGCCTGGTCGCTTGCGAACGGCCTCCAATCCTTCCAGAATTGTGATGTCACTGGCAGTATAGTTCGTTGATGCTTCCATGGAGTGGCAAGATATTCCTCGATCCAATCGGGGTCAAGGGTCAGAGCACCCTCACTCGATCGTTCCTGTGAATAACTTCGCCCATTCCTGTGGAAAAAAGCATGAATGTGCTTAGTATAAAAAACAATTTACATTCGACTACTGGATGCCGTTTAGAGCACCCTGAAACGCAATGATCACCATGAATACGGTGAGTATGATCAACGCAGTTTTCATGACAGCACCTCCTACCCTGTCAAAAAGCAATCTCCGTGCCGACACATAACCCTTTGGAATTACAAAGGCTCATGCGATTCACAACGTGTTTGTAGCCGATTGGACACACGCGTGGTGGCGTGTTGGCCACACCATGTTGGGTGTCTGGTTCTTCCCGTTTGATTCTGAAAAGCCGCGATGGGTTGACCAAGCGCCCTTTTTCTGGTTCGACTGCACCACGGATCATGGGAACAAAGGAGCGGATGGTGAGTGGACGATATGACCGATCACAGGCGTCTCATGAACAAGCATCTCGCGTGCTTCCAGGCGGCGTAAACAGTCCCGTACGAGCCCTCAAGAGCGTGGGGGGAACCCCCTTCTTCACCGTGTCGGGAGACGGCGCTATTGTCACCGATGTGGATGGAAATCAGTACGTAGACTATGTAGGCGCCTATGGTCCCCTGGTCTTGGGTCACAACCATCCTCGAGTACACGAGGCGATTCGAAGTGCTCTGGACAGAGGCACGGCCTTCGGCACGCCGACCCAATTGGAAACCGTGCTGGCCGAGCGAATTGTGGATTTGGTGCCGTCCATGGAGCGATTGCGGCTTGTGAACTCGGGCACCGAAGCAACCATGAGCGCCATTCGGGTGGCTCGTGGCGCGACCGGGCGATCCAAGTTGATCAAGTTCAACGGCTGCTATCACGGGCATGCCGATTATCTCTTGGTGAAGGCAGGAAGTGGCGCCTTGACGTTCGGCCAGCCGGACTCTGCCGGCGTTCCTCCCGGATCGGCTGCGGACACCTTGGTCGCCGCGTTCAATGACCTCGACAGTGTCGATCGTCTGTTGGAAGCCAATGCCGGTCAAGTGGCTGCGCTCATCGTGGAGCCCGTGCCTGGAAACATGGGTGTCATTCCACCCACCTCCGGATTTCTGGAGGGCCTCCGACAGCGGTGCACAGACCATGGGGTTGTGCTCATCTTTGATGAGGTCATGAGTGGTTTTCGTGTCCATATAGGCGGCGCACAGTCGCTTTACAATGTGATCCCGGATTTGACGTGTCTGGGAAAAGTGATCGGCGGTGGACTTCCGGTGGGCGCCTATGGTGGCCGGGCGGAACTCATGGGCCATGTCGCACCGGAAGGGGGTGTCTATCAGGCGGGCACATTGAGTGGAAACCCTCTGTCGGTGGCCGCCGGTATTGCCACGTTGGAAACCCTCCAATCAGAGGGTGTGTTTGATACCCTGTGTGCTGGTGCAGAGGAGTTGTGTGCGAAATTGTCACAAGCGGCGAACGATGCGGGCGTGGCGGTGACGATCCAACGAGTTGGCTCTATGTTTACACTCTTTTTCCGCTTGAACGACGAGAGAGCGGCCCTCACGAATCTAAGCGATGTACAGGCATGCGATTTCGATGGGTTTTCGACCTATTTTCACGCAATGAGAGACCGGGGGGTGAGCTTGCCCCCCTCCCAGTATGAAGCGTGCTTTGTCTCAACGGCTCACGACACCGACGCTATTGACCGTACGATGCGGGCAGCGACCGCGGCGTTTCGTGCGGTCGCCGCGTGTGTTGTGTAGAAACGACGCGCAGGTGCGTCGTATTGCGACCGTCTCTGGGCAAGTTCATTTGTGGACGAACATCGTCAAGTTCTTGCAAATACTATTGTTTATCCGTTGAGCAGGACGGGTCGAATCAAAGGGTTCGCATTGTGTTGACCTTTTTGAAGGCCCTGTGGTAGATAGGGCCAGACTTCGCTGGGCGGAGCATGTTCATTTGAAAATATCCTGTAATTACAAGAGGTTCCAGAATCCCTAGCGACCATGACAAGCGGTCGTTTTTTCGTGGATTGAGCGCTGCCAGCATCGGAATCGAAATGGGTCTTTCGGTGCTGCTTGGCTACCTGCTAGGTGATTGGCTGGATGACCGTTTCGGAACGCACCCATGGTTTCAAATGGGGTTGATCTTGGTTGGAATCACGGCAGGTTTTGTGTCTCTCTTCAGGCAGGCCGGGCGTGCCATGCGTGCGGTAGAGGCCGAGGCTGACCCCAATGAAGGGGTCGATTCTACGACAAAAGGGGAGTGAGTGAATTCCAAAAGCTCGTTCGTTC
>Ga0310121_10002197_pt1 | contig 18913 bp, 10 predicted proteins | sample CB27_Tmax_986_MG_FD_203504 | JGI IMG/M metagenome (GOLD analysis project Ga0310121, IMG submission 203504) | Marine microbial communities from Western Arctic Ocean, Canada - CB27_Tmax_986 | ecosystem: Environmental > Aquatic > Marine > Oceanic | place: Canada: Western Arctic Ocean | collected...
AATGAAGATGCTGCCCCACGCACGAAAGTACCCGTCTATGTTCCAACTGCGGGTCAGCACGGCCAATGCTGCCAAATCACTGGCCATGCTACCTTCTGTCTGGAAAGGGACCTATAACGGCAATTCCATGAACGATTTCGTAGCCGAATCCGTCAAGATAGAATTCTCGGAACCGACTCCCTACCAGATCGCGGGCGACGCGGCCGGTAACCGGGAACAGATCAATCTTCGTGTAGCCCCTCAACCGGTGAATCTGATCCGGCTCATCTAAGCTGGAAGACGGAAGGGAGATTACACCCGACTTAGTGCGTGAAAGTTTTCGCACTACAGCCCTTGCGGTGAAAACCCACGAGGATTCACGGATCCGCGTATCCGGACCACACAAAACCAACAAAGTCTTACAAACGTACCACTGCGCTTCATACATATCCTGAGAAACGTGTTTTTTACCGCCGCCAACTCATTTTTTGCAGAGTCTGCCCATTCTGGCATAGCCATTGCACATGGGCGGGCGCAATCCCGAAACAATACGATAATATTTTTGCCGTCGACGCCTCCGGATTGAAGTCGAGTTTTCTGATGAATAGCAATAAGAGCATACAAACTGCCGACTGGGACGACCAGGCCATCGCAATTGTTGGGAAGGCCTGCGTGTTACCTGGAGGACTGAACGCAAAGACTTTTGCGCAATTCCTCCTGCAAAGTCAGAGCGCCATCACAGAAGTCCCACAAGACCGCTGGTGTATTGATGATTTCTATGATCCCGATCCAAACAGCCCCTTTGGCATCTATAGTCGGATCGGTAGTTTTGTACGCAATTTTGAGTTTGACAGTCTGAGGTTTCGTATTCCGCCGAAAGTCGCAGATCGTATGGACCACGGACAGCGATGGATAGTAACGGCCGCCGCCGATGCCCTGGAAGATGCCGGCTATGGTCAGGACAATGATTTCGACCGAAGCCGTGTCGGCGTCGTCATCGGAAATAGTATGGGTGGTGAGCAGCACGTACGTACATCGATGACGCTAAACTGGCCCTTTATCGGGAACGCGTTGCGGGAAAGTCCTTCGTTTCGAGAGCTATCGCCGAACGCACAGGAGCGAATCATCCATGAGTCGCGCCAGAAATTTGGTGATGCCCATCATGCACCTATCAATGAAGACAGTATGCCCGGTGAACTGGCCAATGTGTTCGCCGGTCGAATTGCCAACGTTCTGAATCTACGTGGCCCCAACTTCGCATGCGACGCCGCGTGCGCATCGAGTCTGGCCACATTCATGACTGCACGACGCATGTTGCAACACCACGATTGTGATATGGCCATCGCCGGCGGTGTCGACCGCTGTAACGGCCCTGAGATGTTCGCAAAATTCTGTCGAATCGGTGCGTTGAGCGCCGAAGGGAGCTTCCCCTTTGACAGCCGTGCGTCCGGTTTCGTCATGGGCGAAGGTGGCGCTGCATTCGTGCTTAAACGTCTGGGTGACGCCCGCCGCGATGGCGATCGCGTGCTTGGCGTAATCCTTGGAATCGGGGCCAGCTCCGATGGCAAAGGCAAAGGAATCACAGCACCAAACCCAGAAGGACAACGTCTGTCCGTGCACCGTGCCTATAAAGATGCGGGAATCTCACCGGCCGAAGTCGGTCTGGTAGAGGCCCATGGTACAGGCACTACCGTCGGCGACGCCGTCGAGGCCGGGGTTCTGACAGAAACATTCGCCGCAGCCGGTGCCGGACTGCAACATGTGTCGCTCGGGTCGGTAAAGAGCAATATAGGCCATCTGAAAGCCGGAGCTGGCGCAGCTGGTATGTTCAAAGCCCTGCTTTGCCTGGAACACCAGACCAAGCTCCCCACAATCAATGTACAGACACCCAATCCGAAGATCGGTTTTGAGAAGTCCCCGTTCCGACTCCAGCTCGAACCGGAACCCTGGAACCGTGGCGATCAAGCACGCATCATTGGGCTCAGCGCCTTTGGATTCGGTGGAACGAACTTTCACGTGGTTCTCGGTGAAGCACCGGAGGACCTGGCAGGAGACGTCGAAGCTCTCGAGCCCATCGGTCTTGCAGCATGGTCTGAGGAAAATGGCCATATGGCTAAAACAGCAAGCCAAGAGGCAGCTATCGAGATTTCAGATTCCCAGCTTTCCGTAGATACGATTCCGGGTGTCGTGTTGGGATTCGCAGGCCCGAGCCTCAAAGACATCGAAAAACAGGTCGACGCGGCACTCGCCCGGCTTGAAACCTCGCCTTCAGAGAATCCAGCGCCGATCGAACCAGGTAGTCTTGTTGGTGAATGGCGCCTTGTCATCGGTGGAAATGACCTCAATGAGGCAGCTACCCGCCTTCGCCGTGCCAAAGCTCTGGTAGCTCGTGGAGAACGCTTTCAGGGACAAGATGTAGCTCTCTGGAATGGCGCACCCGGCAAGGTCGCCTTCGTCTACCCGGGCCAGGGCTCACAATATGTCGGCATGGGTGCAGAACTTTGCCAGAAATACCCGGTTGCAAAAAAGGTGATCGAGGACATCGACACATTGATGAAAGACACCATTGACGAACGGTTGTCGGACATCATGTTCGGAAGACTGGACAAGGATCTATGCGAAAAGAAATTACGCTATACGGTCTACACCCAGCCCGGCGTCCTGGCCATGGATCTGGCACTTACGGAGCTGGTAAAGGCGTATGGAATCAAGCCCGACGGTGTGGCCGGCCATAGTCTGGGTGAATACGGAGCCGTAGCCGCAGCCGGCGTGCTCAATCTGGCCGACACCGTGCGGGTCGTCACCAGCCGGGCCCGTGAAATGGCCAACGTCAAGATCGATGACCCTGGAAAGATGGCGTCGATCATTGCCGATGCCAACCATGTAGACAAGCTCATCGAAGAGATCGACGGCATGTTGATCGCCGCAAACCGCAATAGTCCCAATCAGACCGTTGCTGCTGGTGAATCGAAGGCCGTGGACAAGCTCGTTGCACGCTGTAACGAACTCGGTATTCGCGCAATTCCCCTACCCGTAAGCCATGCATTTCATAGTCCGATTGTGGAACCCGCAACCCGGCCACTCCGCGCCTTATTGGGGAAATTGGACGTCCATAAACCCAAACTCCCGATTTATTCGGATGTAACCGCCGAAGAATACCCGACGGGAGAAGGGGCCGAAGACACCATTCGCGATCTTCTGGGCAAACAAGTTGCTGCGGCCGTGAATTGGATCGGGATCGTACAAAATATGAAACGGGACGGATACGACGTCTTCGTGGAGGTTGGACCCAAGTCAGCACTCAGCCGCCTCGTTCTGGATACCCTGGGCAACGACACCCTGGCCGTCGCCACCAACCACCCCAAGCAGGGTGATCTGGCCAGTTTCCGAAATGCCCTCGTAAGTATGTATGCGGCGGGCCTCGGAGCACCCTCGGTAGCACTGGCCGTAGAAACCCAGGCCGGCCCGACGAAAAAAGCGGTAAGCCAGATCCCATCGTCGAATAACGATTCTACCGACACTCCATCCGTTTTCATCACGGGCGCGTCCATCGGACTCCCTGGTGCAGATTACGAGATGTTTTCGGACGACAACTTTGAACGTCTTCTCGAAGGCGAGAACCGAATCGAAAACCTCCCCGTTCAACTCGTTGACCAGATGCTCGAAAAGAATATCGAGCGATTGGTTAAGAGCACATCCGGTGCGGGAAGTTTTGAACGCATTTCCAAGCGAGACGGCATCATTCAGCTTGGGGGCCGTCCCGGACAACTCGACGTAGTCGGCAATTATGAGGTGCCGAAGAGCTTTGATCAGGCCCTTGATATAACCACCCGAATGGTTATCGCCGCCGCGATGGAGGCCTTGAAAGACGCACATATTCCCGTTGTGCCCCGATACCAGGTTACAACAACGGGCAAAAAGCTTCCCAGTGGATTCAAGATCCCCGATAGCATCGGAAAAGACACTGGTGTCATTTTCGCATCGGCATTCCCAGGCATTGAAAATTTCACCGAAGAATACGATTCCATCGTCGCCGACCGAGAAAGCCAGGCCCGTGTGGAAACATTGCAAACGGCGCTGGAAACTGCAGAGAAGACTGGGGCTTCCAAGGAAACTCTGGCGGCTCTTAGCGTACAGTTGGATGCAGCCCGAGCGGCCTCAAAAGACACCGAATACACCTTCGACCGACGGTTCCTCTTCCGGATCCTTGCCATGGGTCATACCCAACTGGCGCAATTCCTCGGATTGAAAGGACCGTCCACCCATGTCAACGCGGCCTGCGCAAGTACAACGCAAGCATTAGGCATCGCTTCCGACTGGATTCGACTGGGTCGTTGCCGACGTGTCATCGTGGTGGGAGCCGACAATGTGTCCAGCGATCGCTTGATGCCCTGGTTTGGCAGTGGCTTCCTCGCAGCTGGCGCGGCCACTATAGAAAGCGATGTAACCCAGGCGGCGGTTCCTTTTGGCACCCAGCGCAATGGGATGATCGTGGGGTCTGGAGCTGTTGGGCTCGTTCTTGAGGCCGAAGGGCTCGCCGAATCCCGTGGTGTGACGCCTCTGGTCCGCATTCTTGCCGACCGCTTTGGCAATAGCGCCTTTCACGGTACCCGACTGGACGTAGACTATATCTCCGATCTGTTCTCCGAGTTGGTCGAGGACATGGCCCAGACCACGGGCGTTCCCATCGCGGAGATGGCACCTAATACCGTGTTCATGTCGCATGAAACATATACCCCCGCGCGAGGTGGATCCTCCGAAGCCGAAGCCCAGAGCCTACGAAGAGCCTTTGGATCCGCTTGCACTGGTGTCTGCGTTGCCAATGTAAAGGGCTACACCGGTCACCCGATGGGAGCGGGCATTGAAGATGGTCTTCTCGTGAAGGTTCTTCAATTCGGCACCGTACCCCCACTTGCAAATGCAAATGATCTGGATTCGGCCTTCAGCGACTTGAACCTCTCGACCGGTGGCGCGTTTGATGCCCGCTTTGGCGTACGACTTGGCGCCGGTTTCGGTAGCCAGATCGCATTGGTTGGCTTTGAGAAGATCGCAGATGGGCCGGAAACCATCATCAATCCTACCCTCTACCAACGTTTCCTGGCGGAATGCGTGGACGCGACCGCCGGGGAGGTTTTCCTCGATGGGCGTATCCTCAAGGCACGCATCGCGGAAGGTGCCACAGAAGTAGATGCTCCAGCCGCAGCTCCTGTCGCCGTAGCCGCGCCGGCCGCCGTACCAGCCAGGGCATCGGCCACCACCATGGATCGTGGTGCAGTGGTCCAGACCCTTCTTCAGATGGTATCCGAACAGACGGGTTACCCTGTGGATATGCTCGCTCCCGACCTGGATCTTGAAGCCGATCTGGGGATTGATACCGTAAAGCAGGCGGAACTCTTCGCGTCCGTGCGTGAGACCTTCAATATCGCGCCGGTCGAAGATCTTCAGTTGTCGGATTATGCGACTCTGAACAAGATCGCTGAATTCGTCGTGGAACGTTCGGGTACTGGCTCGGGACAAGCCCCAATCGAAACCCCGGCCCCCAGGGTCGAGGTCAAAGCTCCTGTGGCCCCAACCCAGACAACGACCTCGATGGATCGAGACTCGGTTTTGAAGTCGCTTCTTTTAATGGTCGCCGAGCAGTCCGGCTACCCGGTTGATATGCTCGCACCCGATCTCGATCTCGAAGCAGACCTGGGCATTGATACAGTCAAACAGGCTGAACTCTTCGCCACCGTACGTGAAAAGTATAATATCGCTCCGGTAGAAGACCTTCAGCTTTCCGATTACGCCACCCTGAACAAGATCGCTGACTTTGTTCTGGAACGAAGTGGTACTGGTACTGGAACCGAGCCGACCCCGGCTGTAGAAGCCACGGCTCCTGCGGCTCCAGCTGCAGCCGCTGTGGAAACGACTACAACGGGAAACCGAGGCGAAATTCTGGCTGCGCTCCTGCATATGGTTGCCGAACAGACCGGCTATCCAGTGGATATGCTTGAACCCGACCTTGATCTGGAGGCCGACCTGGGCATCGACACGGTCAAACAGGCCGAGCTATTCACTGCCGTACGGGAAAAATACGGTATCGCACCGGTCGAAGATCTACGACTACAAGACTACTCCACCCTCAATAAGATCACGGATTTCGTTATCGAATATTCGGGTGGTTCCGGGTCGTCTCCGGCTCCAGAAGCAACTGCAGCCAAAGCCCCAACTGGAACCCAGGCCGTCTCCAGTAGTGCCGATCTCGAAAAACCTGCCATCCTCAGCACGCTACTCGATCTTGTCTCTGAGCAGACCGGCTATCCAGTGGACATGCTCGAACCAGACCTCGACCTGGAAGCCGATCTCGGTATCGACACGGTCAAACAGGCCGAGCTGTTCGCCACCGTACGCGAAACCTACGGTATTGCTCCGGTAGAAGATCTGAGCCTGCAAGATTACTCGACTCTCAACAAGATCGCGGATTTCGTCCTGGAAAGGGCAGGATCTTCGGACGGCGCCGCCCCGGCCAAGCTGGAAGCACAGCCGGTCGAGGCCCAGACGGTCGGACCGATGGCAACCTCAGTCGGGCGCTTTGTTCCGGCCTGGTTTGAAGGTGGAGAAGCTCCAGTACAAGCCCCGGTTGTCGAATCGACAATCGTGGTGGGGAAGATCGCCCTATCCCGCTCCCTGGGGATCAAATCCAAGCCAACGGCTCTGCATAAGGCCCCTGAGAAACTCAAGGACAATACCTGTCTGGCGTTCGACCTGGACGCACTCCCGGAAGAGCCAATCGACGCGGTGATGCAAATCCGCAGCTGGCTCCTGGCGGGGCCCGCCCGTGTTGTATTGGTGGAGACCGGAGTATCGGACGACGACGCCTGGGTAAGTACGGCGTCCAAGGCCGCAGCAGCCGCCTTTGCCATGTCCTATGGACGGGAACACGAAATCGCCGTGCCCACCATTCATGTACAGCTTCCGAAGGTTACGGCTCCGAAGAAAGGCCTCCATCCCTGCCATGCCAGTCTTCGAGATATCGCGGTCAATGGCCAGGGAATCGGCTCGATTCGCATCGCTTCCGATGGAAGTAAACGCGTACGTGGACTTTTACAGGCCGATGTTCCTTCGATACCGGAGGACTTTGCTGCACCCAAGCGCGTCCTGGCCCTGGGTGGTGCACGTGGAATTACGGCACAGATGCTGGAAGCGCTCATCGAGTCGGGTACCCAACATGTGGTGCTCGTCGGCCGTACCGGCCCAGGCGAAACCATTGACGCCGATCGGGCTCTGATGGCTCTACCGCAGCAAGACCGACGTATGAAGCTTATGGAAGAGCTGAAAGAGCGTGGTGAACGTGCCACACCGGCAGTCGTGGCACGTCTCGAATCCAAGGCATCTGCACGGATCGAAGTGGCGACAAACGTTGCGAGATTCCAGGAGCTCGGCGCAACCGTGGAGTTGGTCCTGGGCGACGCTACCGACCCACAGATCCTGGAGTCAGCCTTGGAAAAGGCTGCCAAGAAAGGACATGTCGACCTCGTTATCCATGCTGCTGGTGTCGATTATAGCCGCCTTCTGGAGCGAAAATCGGACGATGAAATTCGCCAGGTCCTGAACGTCAAGATTGCCCCGATGCAAAAACTGATGGCCACCTTCAACGGAGTCTCGGTCGGTTCTTTTCTGACGTTCTCCTCCGTAGCTGCCCACTTCGGGAACGGAGGCCAGACCGATTATGCTGCAGCCAATGCAGCGCTTGAAGCCTTGACCCATGTTATGGCCCAGCGGCTGGAAGGTTCTTCTTGTCGTAGCATTGCCTGGGGACCCTTCGCGGACGTGGGTATGGCCGCCCGACCTGAGATTGCGAAGGCACTCGCGGAACGAGGTGTAGAGTTCATTCCCCTCAAGGCCGGTGTGAAGGCATTCGTGGAAGAACTGGTTAGTCCCATAGAAGGGGCAACGCACGTTATCCGAACCCAGGAACTGGGTGCACTCGCATCCGAGCAGATCGCTATCCTCGAGTCGGATACAACACTCATCGGTTTGATTAAGGGTGATACAGGCTTGACCCGCGAGGCGACCGTCTCATCAGAAATTCCCTATCTGGACGATCACCGTATTTCTGGAACCGCTGTGCTTCCGGGCGTAGTGGGGCTTTGCATGATGGACGAGGCGTCCCGTAAGACGTGTCGAACCGATAAAGAAGTTTCGGTCTTCAAGGCCGTAGAGTTCAACCAGGCCGTCCGGGTCCCCGATGGACGGACAACACGCGTCCTATTGGCTCCCACATCTTCCCAGGGTGAAGGTGGAGATTGGACCCTTAACCGGGTGTTTATTGATCCAATGGGAACCACGCGTGTGCAATCGCACTTCCGAGCGCGTGTCTCGAGCACCACGTCCATGGGGCGTGCGCCCAAAAAGAACACGCCTACAAAGGCGGAAAACTGGTCCCATAAAGACCTGTACAAGAAGTTCTTCCATGGGCCCGCCTTCCAGGTGCTATCTGAAGTAAAAGCCAATGAGAAGGTCGGTCAGGCAAAGATTCGTAACGAATCACTTGAGATGGCAGCAGCTCCTCTACCTGCCCTCCTTCTTGAAGCAGCCTTCCAGACCGTCGGAGCGTGCGAGGTTTCCAATGGCAATATGGGATTGCCCCACCTCGCCGAAGAAGTGAGAGCCCTACAAACTGTCTCCTCGAAGGACGGACCGTTCCTCGTTCATGTGACCAAAACAAAATCGGGTCGCTTCAACGGGGTCGTGACCGGGAATAACGGTAAACCCGTTGTCATCCTGAAAGGCTATAAGACCGTACATGCCGGAAACGTGGAGCAGGACTGATATGCCAGTACAACTACCACATACTATGCGTGTTGCGTTTCACGGCTACGGCTCAGCAGAAGACCACCGTGCCGACATGGCAAGGCTGCGTCCAACCGAACGGAAGTACGTAGAGTTGTTTCGAAACCCGGAACGGCGGCAGGCCTCTGCGGCAGCTCGAATCGCAGGTCATAAGGTCCTCGATAGTCTGGGATGCAACCAGGTAAGTGTATTGCCCGATGACCATGGTGCACCTGAGGTCCTGTCCATTCACGATGGTGCGGCTGTGAACAACCTTGGGATCTCATTGACCCATCGGAAGGGCGTCGCGGCCGCCGTGGTAAGCGCGGATCCTGACAGTCTGGCAATCGGTATCGACATCGAAGACCCGAGCCCTACGCTCCTGAAAACCCTGGACGACTTCTTCACCGATTCAGAGCAGGCAGAAATCCGGGCTTTAAAGCCTGTTCATGCGGTAAAACGAGCCACTGCAATCTGGGCTGCCAGAGAGGCTACCTTGAAAGCAATCGGATTGGGTTTCGCCGTGCCCGCTCGATGTGTGAATATAGTACTGAACGATGAAATGATGGGGTCGTCTCATGTCCACGGTATTGAGGCTTTTCCGTCCGACATACGCGCAGAATTGCGCTTTGGCACCATCGACGGAATGACCCTCTGCGTTGCCTGGATAACGAGTCATTCCATGGAACAGCTACGAACCCTGAGGCCCGCGCCCCGGCGAACCTTCGCCTGGACCGGAATTCAAAAGACCTTCTCGATCATAAAAGAAGAGAGGACATAAACCATGACCATCTCCGACAAATTCAGCGACGGGTTTCTCGACCCTCGCCCGCGCTTTCTTCAACGAGAGACGACGGGAACAATCCGAAGCGTCTTTATCGCAAACCGCGGGGAGGTCGCCGTACGGATAGCGCGTACCTTACGACGCATGGCGATCACATCGGTTGCCGTCTATGAGCCCGGTGACGAACATAGCCTGCATATTGTGTTGGCAGACCACGCTGTGATGTTGAAGAGCCACGATGACAAAAGTGTCTTTCTGGATGCGGAACGAATCATAGCGACAGCAAAAGAATACGAATGCCAAGCCATACACCCAGGCTGGGGCTATTTGAGCGAAGACGCTAATTTCATTCGGCGCTGCGAGGAGGAAGGCCTGATCTTCATCGGTCCCACGGCCGACACCGTAGATTCTCTGGGTGATAAGGTCTCTGCCAGAAGCATCGCAGATCGGGTAGGAGTACCGATCCCAGGTGGCACATCCAAACCGGTAAAGAACGTCAAGAAGGCCGTAGAGGAAGCCTCTAAAGTCGGCCTTCCGGTTCTGCTGAAAGCCGCCGCCGGTGGTGGCGGCCGGGGTATCCGCGTGATTCGAAGCCTTGAGGAAATCCCGACAGCCTTTGAGCGTGCTCGGTCGGAGGCACTTAAAGCCTTCGGGCGAGGAGATCTCTTTATCGAGTCCTTCCTGGAAGGGGCCCGCCATATCGAGGTCCAAATACTCGGCGACAAGCACGATCAGATCTTCGCTTTGGGCACAAGGGACTGCTCTCTCCAACGTCGTCGTCAGAAAGTTGTCGAGGAAGCCGATGCAACGATTCTGTCGGAGGAACTTCGAACAGCACTCATGGATGCAGCCATAAAGATCTGTACAGAGGCGAAGTACGTCAACGCCGGTACTGTGGAGTTTCTTGTTATGCCTGATAATAGTTTCGCCTTCCTGGAAGTGAATACGAGGCTTCAGGTGGAGCATCCGGTCACCGAGGCTGTCATCGGACAGGACCTCGTTTGGCTACAGGTGCTTGTCGCCGCCGGACATAAAATGCCCGATGAACTCGGGAATATCGTCCCCCTCGGACATGCGATCGAGGTACGCATCATTGCAGAGGACGCGCGTAATAACTTTGCCCCCCAGACCGGTCTGGTCCGACATATACAATGGCCCGAACATAGCCATATACGGATTGAAACCGCGTTGGTCCCAGGCTCATCCATCGGCACAAAATACGATTCGATGATCGCCAAGATCATAGCCTGGGGGCGAAATCGAAACGAAGCCCTCGACCGGCTTGCTCAGGCTCTGGACGATACCCGTATCATCGGGGTCAAAACCAATGTTCATCTGCTTCGGTACCTCTGTGATCATCCGGAATTTCAGATTAACAAACTCGACACGGGTGCACTCGAACGTTGGATGCCCGAATACCAGGAGACGATCGGCTCTGATCCCGCCTTTTTTGACGCAGCCCGAGCGGCCGCTGTGTTGTGGGCATCCCCCAAAGACGTGGATAAACCAGTATGAAACCATCCGAGAAAAACCAGGGGACAACAAAGGCTTCGGTCCGCATCCCGGGTGAAGAAGTCAAAGTTGCGGTTCAATCACGCGGTGGCGTCGTACTGACGTCTGACGACCGTGGTGCGGCACGGGTTCTTTCCATTCGAACGGATGAAGATAGCGGTATTGTATTCGTTCAGCTCGAAACAAGAGAACGAATCGTTGAAGTGGCCATCTACGAAGAAGAAGGGAAACTCCACGCCAATGTGGACGGCCTGACCTTTCCTGTAGAGGCCTGGCCAGCCCGGCTGCCCGAACTCCTCGCCGCCTGGCAACTACGGAACCAGGACGAACAAGGAGACATAGTGGTCACCGCACCACTTACCGGTGTGGTCCGAGACGTACTCATCAAGAAAGGCCAAGCAGTCAAGGAAGGGGATCCCTGCGTCGTCATCGAAGCCATGAAGATGGAGAATATGCTGCCGGCACCCCACGATGGCATCGTGAAGAAGATAGCTGTCAAAACAGACGCCTCTGTTCGGCCCGGTGAAGCGCTTTTCGAGCTGGAAGTACAACGAGATGAGGCTCCGGTCGATCTGACCATCGACGAAATTCCCCATCTTCCCGGAGGGCGACTACTCACAGCTAGAGAGCGCGTAGAACATCTCTTTGACCCCGGTTCATTTCGTGAAATTGATGCCCAGGTTCGCCATCGTGTCAGTGATTTCGGCCTCGACCGACGTGACATCCCTGGCGATGGAGTTATCTGTGGCTATGGAAAGGTAAACGGTCGAACCGTATACTCCTACAGCCAGGATTTCCGTGCTCTCGGTGGTTCTTTAGGTGAGATGCACGCCCGCAAGATCTGTAAGATTCTTGATCTTGCTACTCAATCGGGCCATCCGGTTGTCGGTATTCATGATAGTGGTGGAGCCCGAATTCAGGAAGGTGTGCTCTCCCTCGCAGGATACGGAGATATCTTTCTCCGCGTTGTCAAAGCAAGTGGGATCATCCCGCAGATCGCCTGTATCCTCGGCCCGTCGGCCGGTGGGGCAGTCTATTCACCAGCCTTGATGGACTTTGTCGTCATGACGGAGTCGAACTCCAATATGTTCTTAACGGGTCCGCGAGTCGTCAAGACTGTAACCTTTGAGGACATTTCTGCCGATGAGCTGGGTGGAGGCCGAGTGCATGGTGAAATTACAGGTGTGGCCCATGTGCTTTCCCCAAACGAGGCCGAAGCCCTGCAATCGACACGCCGTCTCATCGCATATCTGCCCACCCGATCGGGTGAACCGGCTCCCCGGGGCCCAAGGTTTGATCCGCCCGACCGCTCCACACCCAATCTGGACAGCATCGTACCAAATGACACCTCACAGGCGTACGATTGCCGTGACGTAATTCGGCAGGTCTTTGATCATGGTTCCTTCTTCGAAATTCACGAGCGATTCGCGCCGAATCTTGTGGTTGGTATGGCCCGGCTGGGCGGTACGGTTGTTGGTGTCGTGGCAAACCAACCGGCTAATCTGGCAGGCTGTCTCGACAGCTCCGCCAGCCGAAAAGGTGCCCGCTTTATCCGCTTCTGCGACGCATTCTCAATACCGATCATTTCCCTTGTCGATGTACCCGGATTCATGCCAGGTCGTGAACAAGAGCATAGTGGCGTCATCAGCCACGGTGCCAAACTGTTATATGCCTATTGCGAATCGTCCGTACCGAAACTCTCGGTAATTCTCAGAAAGGCGTACGGTGGGGCCTACATCGTTATGAGTAGTAAACATATTGGCGGAGATCTGAACTTCTCCTGGCCCGACGCCGAAATCGCCGTCATGGGTGCCAAGGGGGCTATCGAAATTCTGCACCGTAGAGATATCGCACAACATGGTGCCGAGAGCGTTGAGATCAAAGATCATATCGATGCCTATGAGAACAAATTCCTCACGCCCAACATTGCATCTGCACATGGTTTTATCGATCGGGTAATCGATCGACAGGACACTCGTGTGGCTCTTACGGAAGGGCTGGCCGCAATGAAGCATCTTAAGAAATCTGGTCCGAACCGGATTCACGGAAATATGCCGACTTGATCGATTTCAGAGCCAGGGTTTGGGGCCAATCCCCTTGGGATGACATTCTCTTTCCCTGCTGGGCCTTGACGTCTTACGTCCGGACCGATAGGAAATCCATCGGCTCCCACGACCAATTAGTGAATCGGCCATGAGTTCAACATCGCCCGTTCGTGTTCGAATAGCACCTTCGCCAACTGGGGATCCCCATGTGGGGACTGCCTACATCGGCCTGTTTAATATGGTCTTTGCCCGCCGTCACGGCGGCCAGTTTATCCTGCGGATCGAGGATACGGATCAAAAACGTTCCTCTCCGGAATCCGAACAAGCGATCAACGATTATCTGCGTTGGGTTGGCATCGAATGGGATGAGGGGCCGGACAAGGGAGGGCCCAAGGGACCCTACCGTCAGAGTGAGCGTGCGGACATCTACCGACAACATGCTTCGAAACTGCTTGATACCGGGGCTGCCTATCGATGTTTTTGCACTCCGGAGCGCCTGACAGAAATGCGTGCGGAACAGCGTAAGGGTGGTGGAAATATCGGTTACGATCGACGCTGTCGTGCCCTCGATCCGAGCGAAGCAGAAAGCCGTATACAAGAAGGACTGGCATTCACAGTTCGAATGAAGATGCCGGTGGATGGAGAAACGGTGATCGAGGACGCATTGCGCGGCACAATCCACTACCCAAACCAACAGATTGATGACCAGGTATTACTGAAATCCGACGGCTTCCCTACCTATCATCTGGCGAACGTTGTCGATGACCATCTCATGGAGATCACCCATGTGATCCGTGCCGAAGAATGGATCCCTTCAACCCCCAAACATCTGGTTCTCTACCAGGCTTTCGGATGGGAGCCGCCAATCTTTGTTCATCTATCCCTGTTGCGGAACCCCGACCGTAGTAAGATCAGTAAACGAAAAAACCCTGTTAGCCTGGAATGGTATCGTGAAGCTGGTTTTCTCCCCCAGGCCCTGCTCAATTTCCTGGCTTTGATGGGTTGGTCCATGCAGGACGAACGGGAATGTTTTTCCTGCGAAGAACTCATCTCCGAATTCGATCTTCAAAGACTAAAGGTCACGGAACCGGTCTTCGACCTCCAGAAACTCGAATGGTTGAACAGCCAGTGGATGCGACTTTTGACGCCGGAACAGCTGGCCGGAGAGATCCGTGGATTCATGACCGAAGATCGGCTCACGCAGATCCTACCTCTTATCCATGAACGGCTTCATCGACTCGATGGCTTCTGCGATCTAACGAATTATTTCTTCGCGATGGATATTCCCTTTCCTATCGACCAACTGAAGATCAAACGTTGGCCGACCCAAGAGAGCGACGGTGATGATCCCACAGCCGCATTACGGGCCTTGAACAAGGCTCTCAAGGGCCTGCTCGAAGAGATTGAAACCCTCCCCGCTCTAGAGGCCGAAGATCTCGAACGTCGACTACGGGATTTCTGTGAACGGACGGGCTGGAGAACGAAAGAGCTTTTCATGGCAACACGCCTGGTCGCCACAGGACGAAGCGCATCCCCTCCATTATTTGAAACCATGGAAGTTCTGGGCAAAGCGCGAATTCAATACCGGTTCCGCCGGGCGATCGAAGCCTTACGGGTAGCGATCAAGAAGTAGGACAGCCATTCAAACGGCCTAGTCCTCCATGATCTCCGTTTCCTTTGCACTCACAATCTCGTCGATGCGCACGATGGCGTCATCTGTGGCCGTCTGCACATTCTTTTGACCTCTACGAGCGTCGTCTTCTGTCACATCACTGTCTTTTTCGGCCTGACGGATCAGCTCGTTTGCATCGCGCCGATGGTTTCGAACCGAGATCTTCGCTTCCTCGGCTATGCGTCGCACGACCTTTGTTAGATCCCGACGACGTTCCGTATTCAAAGGCGGGATATTCAACCGGATCGTTTCACCATCGTTCATCGGTGTTAGTCCGAGATCGGCCTTTAAAATCGAACGCTCCAAGTCAGCAATAATACCTTTGTCCCAAGGCTTTATCAGAATCTGGCGTGGGTCCGGAATGGATACGGAAGCGACCTGGCTCAACGGAGATTTCGCACCGTAGTATTCAACTCGAACGGAATCCAGAATACCCGCATGCGCACGTCCGGTCCGAACCTTTCCAAGGGATCGCTTCAGGCTTTCCAACGTGGAGTTCGTCTCAGAACTAAATTCATCCAGCACTTCATTAATCATGTAATTCCTCTACCAGGACGTTTCTCCGATTTGAAACGATCGTCCCGAGCTCTTCACCCCTGACGGCTCGAACTATCGAACCCGGCTTCACAATACTGAAGACGCGAATACTCATATCGTTTTCTCGGCACAAACTAATCGCAGTAGCATCCATGACTCGGAGATTTTCTGCAAGAACACGATCATAGGTGAGTTCACTATACCTTTTGGCATCCGGATTGGTTTCGGGATCGGAATCATACACTCCAGCAACACGAGTTCCTTTCAGGAGTATATCCGCTCGGATCTCCATCGCTCGCAAGGCAGCGGCTGTATCGGTCGTGAAAAACGGATTGCCCGTCCCAGCCGTAAATACGACCACTCGCCCCTTTTCGAGATGTCGCATAGCACGGCGCCGAATGTAGGGCTCCGCTACTTCTTTCATCTCGATGGCACTCAGAACTCGCGTCTGCACACCGGCATTTTCCAGGGTATCCTGCAAGGCAAGCCCGTTGATCACGGTCGCGATCATTCCCATATAGTCAGCGGAGGCCCGGTCCATCCCATGGGTGGAGCCCTCTACGCCACGGAAGATATTCCCCCCCCCGATGACGATGGCAACCCCGACACCAAGCTGCACAACTTCAGCGACTTCTCCTGCTATTCGTTGCAGAACTGGGGGATCAATGCCGTAGCCATTCTCACCGATCAACGCCTCACCACTGAGCTTCAACAAAATCCGATTCGGCAACTCGGATACACTCTCGATGGTGCTGGCTGGCGCTGTCATTGGATGACTCCCTGATGATTAGTCGAGACCTTCTCCAAGTTCCCAACGGATGAAACGGCGAATCTTAATATTCTCGCCCAGCTTGCCCATATACTGCTGCAACACTTCTTTGACCGCAACGTCGCCATCACGGAACCAGGGTTGCTCCTCCATGCACACTTCCCCAAGCCACTTGTTGATCTTGCCCGTTACAATCTTCTCAACAATGGCTTCGGGTTTACCGCTCTCCAGGACCTGCGCCTTGAACAAGGCTTCCTGCTTGGAGAGTTCGCCCTCGGGGAGGCTCTCACGGCTCACAAATAAAGGACCACTTGCAGCGACATGAAGGCATAATTCGCGAGCAAGCTCACCGAACGCTTCATTACGCGCAACGAAATCCGTTTCGCTGTTAACCTCCAGAAGAACACCAATACGACCCTTCCCATGAATATAGGAGTGTATGATACCTTCCGAGGCCTCTCGGTCCATACGCTTCACAGCTTTCGCGGCCGCTCGCTTTTGAAGAGCCTCTATCGCCTGTGCCATATCGCCTGCACACTCAACCAGAGCATTCTTGCAGTCCATCATGCCGGCACCGGTACGCTCCCGCAGTTCCTTGACCTGACTCGCTTTGATCTCAGACATGGATTACTCCTTTTCTTCTGCGTCTGCGTCTGACGCATCCTCTTCGGACGAATCGGCAGACTCTTCAGCCTCGGGGGCAGCTTCCTCAGCAACCTCTTCGGCAGCTTCCTCAGCAACCTCTTCGGCAGCTTCCTCGGCGACCTCTTCGGCAGCTTCCTCGGCGACCTCTTCGGCAGCTTCCTCAGCGACCTCTTCGGCAGCTTCCTCAGCGACCTCTTCGGCAGCTTCCTCAGCGACCTCTTCGGCCACCTCTTCGACCACCTCTTCGACCACCTCTTCGACCACCTCTTCGACCACCTCTTCGACGGCCTCTTCGACGGCCTCTTCGACGGCCTCTTCGACGGCCTCTTCGACGGCCTCTTCGACGGCCTCGACGGCCTCGACGGCCTCGACGGCAGCTTCATTGCTTTCTACGCTCGCCTTAGCAGCGCCGCGGCGCGGGCGATGTACGACTTCAGCCGACATCTCGTCGTCTTGCGATACAACCACACCATCTACACTCTCACTGGCGAACATGGCCTGACCAAGCTCCTTGCCCTCGAGACACGCATCCGCCACGGCCTTGGCAACAAGACTGATGGCACGGATCGCATCGTCATTGCCGGGAATGACATAGTCGATCGGATCGGGATCACAGTTTGTATCGGTAAGAGCCACAATCGGGATCTTCAAACGCCGGGCTTCATTCACTGCCAGATGTTCTTTGCCGGGATCGATGATGAAGACGGCTTGCGGCAGTTTCGACATACCGCGTACACCGGCAAGGTTCTTTAGAATGCGAGCGCGTTCACGGTCCAGACGAAGGACCTCTTTTTTGATCAGGTTATCATCGTCGACGTCAAGCAATCGGTCGATTTCCTCGACACGCTCGACACTTTTCCGAATCGTCTTGAAGTTGGTCAGCATGCCACCCAGCCAGCGGTTGGTCACATACGGCATTGCAGCCCGCGTGGCCTCATCCTGAACCAGGGTCTGAGCTTGTCGTTTGGTACCGACGAAGAGGATCGTGCCCCCGCGCGCAGCAATATTGGTGACCTGCTCCAGAGCATGACGGAACATTCCAATCGTGGTCTGCAGGTTGATAATGTAAATTCCATCGCGCTGTCCGTAGATATAAGGTTTCATCTTCGGATTCCAGCGGCGCGTTTGATGACCAAAATGGACGCCTGCTTCAAGGAGTCCGCGCATAGTAACTTTCGGCATTTTTTTCTCCTGGTCTTCGTTCGCCTCCACTCCCTAAGCGCGTATGCGCCACGAAGGACCTTCTGGGAGTGTGCGTAGTTATCCCTTCTCCGTGATGGAAAAGGGTTTGGGGCTTCTAACACACGAGCGTGCAGGTTTCAAGGGCTTCGTACCAGTCCCACATATTACTAGCCGAAACTACAAAAATGGAGACTGGCGTTTTATTGAAAACCCAAGCCTTTAATCAGACCTTCTCCTCCTCTCCTGGCTGCAGAACTTTGGCCTTGACACCCAGGGTCCTATGGGGCTGATCTAATCGACGTGTCGGCTCCTTTATCTCTCGTCTGGGACGGGCTTCTCCCCTTACGAAGAACCAGAAAAAACAATGTCGAAATTCGTTCATCTGCATCTCCATTCACAGTATTCGTTTCTCGATAGTAGTATTCATATCAATGAACTGGTTGAACGCTGTGTCAGCATGGAGATGCCAGCCGTAGCACTAACCGACCATGACGGTATGCTGGGCGCTCTGGATTTCTTCAAAAAGGCCACGGCCGCAAATATCAAGCCCATCCTGGGGTATGAACCTCGTATCGCGAACGTCGACGCGAGCGACCCCGAAGACAACGCACAAAGCCAGATCGTTCTTTTGGCTAAAAATCAGACGGGCTACCGAAATCTTTGCCGACTCAACCATCTCGCCTATTCCGATGGCTATAGTCTCGGCGTACCTCGCCTCGATCCTTCGATATTAAGTGAATATGCCGATGGCTTGATCATGTTGACCGGGAATCTGGCCGGTGACATTCCACAACTCCTTTTACGTGACGAGTATGACGCTGCCAGGGACCGGCTGAAGATCTACCAGGACATCTACGGATCCGAGAACGTCTTTCTGGAAGTCACCGAACAGGGCATTGCGGAGCAACGACTGGTGAATGGACGACTGGTGGAATTAGCCCGAAAAGCCGAAGCCCCACTGGTAGCGACAAACG
>Ga0310121_10002198_pt1 | contig 18911 bp, 17 predicted proteins | sample CB27_Tmax_986_MG_FD_203504 | JGI IMG/M metagenome (GOLD analysis project Ga0310121, IMG submission 203504) | Marine microbial communities from Western Arctic Ocean, Canada - CB27_Tmax_986 | ecosystem: Environmental > Aquatic > Marine > Oceanic | place: Canada: Western Arctic Ocean | collected...
CAAACCATTACCGATTATATCGACGCTCATAACAAGGGCCCCCGATCCATTACTTGGACCGCCAAGGCCGAGACGATTCTCGAAAAAGTCCGCCGCGCCCGCGCCACACTGGATAATCTGCAATCAGCGTGAGACACTACACTAGCAGCGTCAAGACGCGCCGGGCCGTTTCAGATCGGAATGCAAAGCGGCCCGTGCGTTGAACAGGGTCGTTAGTCGTCGCCCAACGCCGACAGGTATGCGTCTCGGGTCGATTGGATCATCGCCTCGAAGGGGAAGCGGCGCAACGTTCGATCGCGTAGTCCGATCCGGGCGGCGGCGAGACGATCCGGCTCCGCCAACAGCCCGGCCAAGGCGTGCCGGAATGCCTCCGGGGTGGCCTGCTCGACCAACCAGCCGCCTGGAGGCTCTTCGCGTCCCAGCACCTCCGGGATCGCCCCGCGCCGCGTTGCCAAGATCGGCGTGGAGTGCAGCAACGCTTCAAGGCCGGCCAAGCCAAAAGCCGGATGGACCCGCTCAGGCCACAGCACGAGGTCCGCCCCCGCCAGCATCCGGGCCTTCGCGGCATCGTCGACGCGGCCCGCCAGCGTGATGCGGTCCTCGAGACCGAGCCGCGCGATCAGGCGTCTCAATGCGGCGGCCCGCCCTCCCGTTCCGGCGATGGTATAGTGCCAGGCCCGGTCGCGCAAACCGGCCAGGGCCTTCACCGCCAGGTCTTGTCCTTTTTGCCATTCCAGCCGGCCGATGGTGAGCAGGTGGTGGCCGGTCCAGCCAAGGTCGATGCGGGCCTGATCGCGCGAGGGTGGAGGCGGACCGGCTTCACGAACGGACAACGGGATCAGTCGGAGACGATCCCGGCACGCGGGCGCGAGCCGTTCCAACTCGCCAAGCGTGAAGCTGGAATCGACCAATATCCGATCGGCCCGCCCAAGTGCCCCGCGCCACCAGGGTGCGTATAGATAACGCCGACCGTAACGAAGCCAAGCCTCAACCCGCCGTGCCGGCCCCAGCAGCGGATAAACGTCACGATGGAGCGGCGTTTCGCTGGTGAGGGTCCCGTGGACCGTCAGCACTAGCGGCGGACCGGATGGCGGGGGCTTCCAAAAGCCGAGTCCAAACTCCTGGGCGTGGATAAGATCGAAGCGATGGCGTTCCTGAAGCGATTCGATCAGCGGGCCGATCCGGCGCAAGTAGGTGAGGCTATATCGCGCAGGGTCGCCGATGGGAATCCCGTGCAGCGTGACGCCGCCCGCCGCAAAACGTTCGCCTTCCTGCGCGGGCGCCTCGGCCGCGAGCAGGTGCGCCTCCAGGCCGAGCGCGGCCAGTCCCAAGGCCAAGTCCTCGACATGACGCTCCACCCCGCCCGCCACGTGAATCGGCAGCGCCCTGTTCACCAGCAGGACCTTGAGAGGGTGGTGGTCGCGCGCGCTCAAGGTCCCTGGCCGGTCTCGGCAGAGGTCGGGGCGGATTCGGAATGCGAATGCCAGTCGAGGATCTCTCGATCCTCGCGATTGAGAAACCAGCAGTTGAATTGACCGTTGACCATGGAACTCAAAGCAAGCCTTGTCTTCAACTAACAAGCACAACCCTCATTCCAAAATGATAGTCGAACGCACCTGTTTTCGACAAGGACTTGATGCGGGGTGGCCAACCCAGCGGCTTGCGGGACGGGTATGGTCTGATTACTTAAAAGCCTCTTACGCGCGTGATTTCATCTTGCTAATAAACTGTTTCCTCGATTCTTGTTGCTCCTGCGCTAGAGTTTCCACAATGGGCTCCATCCGTTCAGCCCACTCCAATAAACCACCTGCGTGAAACACATTACATGCAACTTCCAAGTGTCTTTGGAGGTCTCCGCGCCTAATTCCTTCGTCAGGCTCGAAAAGCCATAACAACGAGTAGACGTAAGTCGCGGTAGGATTGCCTATCTCGGACATCCTCCGTGGTGGCGGCATCTTCCTGTATACAGTTCTTCGTTTCTCCTTGGACCGAACAAAAATACTCGTTCCAAATGGTTCAGAGTCATCAACTAACGCGTTGATGGTTTCATCCTTGGTGCCGCGCAGCAGAACTGTAAATTCACCGCCTCTACAGCTCTTTTCGAATTCCAGCCTATTCAAAATCACATCTAATTCTCGGATCCTTGCCTCGATTTCGCCCGGCGGTCTTGCATTCAACAATTCCTCAAAATGCGCAACCATAATTTCCCTGCTCGGTAACGGCTCCTTCGATACCAGCCATTGTGTTAAAAGTTCCTCGCGCAAATCAGCCGAGGATAATCTCGTCCAGAACAATAGGGTCAGAGCGCCATGTTCAGGCCCGATTACCCAACCGTCCCTCCCAGTCACAACTTGTAGCCTTAGCAGCTCCTCACATGCTAAAAACCAGAGAAGATATTGGTTCACATTATGGGCATATAATACCTCACTTGTTAGACCTGTGTCCTCATCCGATGTTTCTATAAATATATTAAAAGGTCAAATTGATTGACATCCGAGAAGTGTCATGACTCCCATCAAAAACCATAGCCACCCGAACAGCCTTCCCAAAAGCGCTAACTGCTTATTTCTCTTGGAATGTGCCCTATTACCCATCTTGCCTTCAACTACTCGGAGCTATTCTCATCGCAAAATCATATTCGAACGTAACTCGCCTCGACAAGGACTTTATGCGGGGTGAGCCGACCTGGCATTTTGCGGAGGCGGGTGTTGAGCAAGTCCCGCGCCCCTAGTACCTGCAAGTTACTGACTCGCGTGAAAGCGGTCTCCTTTGGAAGGAATTGTCGGATTGGATACACTTCTCAGGTTCCGGGGGATACAGTTCCGCCCATTCAACATGGAGAGTTGCGCGTCGAGATTGAATCCATGAATTTCATCATAATGTTACAGAAAAAGGACACCTTTCCGCCCGGCTAAACTTCCCGCCTCTCCCGTCGATAAGCGACCTTAAGACTTTCGGGAAGGGAGAGAGGCGCGATGCCCAGTGCCCACCGGTTATTTAGTCGATCCTGAAAAAGCCCTGCTCAAGCAGCCCAGCCGATCAGAGCTGAACTCGGGTGAACCAGAGGCATCCGTTTTCGACTCGTGATTTGCGCCAGACGCAGCAAAAGATAATGAAAAATCGCCGCGTGGGCCAGCAGTTTCCTGAAATTCATCCCCGCCGCGCTCCCGATTGCATTGAACGCGTCGCCCTCGGCGTCCCACAGCCGGCAGCGATCCATGCGGTGTTTTTGTTTGAGATGCCCGATGCCCGGTTCGATCGCCGCTCGTCGTTTCATCCAGCGCCACAGCCGCGCGGCCAGCTTGCCCCGTCGCGGCCGCGTCTCGGTGGTCGTGATGAGTGAGTTCGGCCGCCGCCTGCGCAAAAACGACAACACCGACACCGACCACGGGCGCGGCGGCCTGATGATGGTCCTCAGCTCCAACCTGACGCGCGGCCGGGCCTGGCCGAGGAACAACTGGCCGAGCGCGTCGACCTGCGCGTGACGACCGATTTCCGCGCCGTCCTGGGCGAGCTGGTCCTCGCCCGCGGCGGCAAAGCCGACCTCGCAGAGGTCTTCCCCGGTTTCGACTACCCCGGCTCCCTAGGCCTCTTCTCCTCCCAGGCGGGCGTCCAGCAGGATACGTTGGATGGGTTTCTGAAGAATTATTCGTGAGAACCAAGGCGTGATCGTTGAGACCGAATTGGACCGTTGAGTGCGCTCGTGGCGCTCGGCGGTCCCAGCGATTGCCCCGACCTCCTCGGTCCCCCGTGAGCCGCGTCTTACTTCGTCCGCTCCACGATCGGAATCCCAAGTAGCCTGAACACCCGCGTACCGTCCTCGTCCTTGGACTCCGAGAAGATCAGGAAGCGACGCTTGTATTCAAGCACCTCGCCGCTCGGGCTCTTGGTGACCTCCCGCCGAAAAAGTGGCCAGAGCAGGTTGAAGGTCTTGTGAAGATGGTCTTGATCACTACTGGAGAAGTAAAACGGCAACACCCCGTGATACGACTCGCCCGGCGCGGTTCCCCGCGCGAATGGCAGCAGCCAGAAATCTTTCTTCTCACCCTCTTCAACTTTTCTCCGACTCCTACTGAACAACGGCAAAAAAGACGTGCTGGATCCCTGGGGCGACTTGAGCCTCTCGTAAGGCATAAGCCACAGGTGGGTCATCCCCATCGGGCCTCTTCTCGCGTGTGTGCCACCAAAGCGTAAATAACCCGACCACCTGCTCCTCATCGTTGCCTTTCTTTTTGAACGGAAACAGCCAGAAATCGTAACCCCCCTCAGCCTTCATGTATTTGAAAAGAATCGGAATCCGATACTCGGCCCCCCCCGGGCCCCCGCTCGCTGGAAAATAGCGGAAACAGGTTCCATGTTCTATGTTCGCCCTCCCGGTTGTAATAGCTCGGTATGATCCACAGCGTTCGTTCGTCTTCACTCTTCATGCTATGGAATAGCACCGGGACCGTGACTTCCCGGGACTCGGCGGTCTTCTTCGAAAAACACAGTGGCACGATTCTCAACCGGCTAGTCTCCCCATCCTTGCTCTTATAGAAACTCGGCGCAACGTACAGCGCCCGCGGCGACTTGGCGAACAGAGGGAACACGGCCTTGAACTCTCCATCGTGCCGATTGTATATCGGTGGGATCGCCCAAAACGTGTAATCCGGTGTCTGCCGAATAAACGGGAACATCGTGAATGTATCCGCGTCCACGCTAAACCACATCGGCAGCGCCCGCGTCAGTCGCCCCTCGCTCATCTTCAGCATCGGCCACAGAAAATGATGGTCCCGCGCCTGGTTCGTCCGGTAATAAAAGGGGAAGAGCATGAGAAAGTCCCCTTCATGGACGTAGAAGGGATAGAGCACCACCGTCCTTTCGTCGGTAAACTCGGCCAGCGGCCACAGGTCAAGCGCCCGCGCCCGCGACGCAGCATCCCAAGTAATAATGTGGCCGCAACCAGCCACGTCCATCGTATCCTCTTGATCGCAATCATCTTACGCGCTCCCGCCTCTTAATCGAAGGCTCCCCGGACAAGAGAAGACGGTTCGATGATACACGTGCATCAGTAAACCTCAACCGAGATCCGCGACGTTCGCACCGCCTGGAATTGGAGATATCCGTCATATTCTCGACCCGCCGAACCGTTCAAATCAGCCCCCGAAACCGGCGGGGAGCGGCACGCGGTCCTTGAGCGAGACAAGCAGGGCGAAATGGCGAAACGCAAGGACCAGCGCCAGGGCGAGCAGCGCCGAGCGCCATGCCGTGATCATGGGCCCGCGACCGGAAACTCGAACGGCGAACGGCGCGAACATGCCGATGATCAGAAACAGCGAATGGCTGCTCCAGACGAAGACGCCCTCGTAAGAAACGTGATAGAAACAGTGCAGCAGCGCGTGAAACACAAAACAGGCAACCAGCGCCAGGGAGAAGCGGCGGCTGTCGCGGTTGGGATCGGTGAGCATCGCCCAAGCCGCCAGCGCGAAGAGGATCGTCCATAACATCGCCACGCACCAACCGACGGCTGAGTAGTTCCATTCATGAAACGTGATGATGTCCCAGCCGCGTGGGTCGGTCATTGTGCCCATGCGCGCGATGGGCGCCACGAACCCCCAAACCAGATAGGTGGAGAAGGAATGGAGGAACGGGTTTTCGATACTTTGACCGCGCATCGACGCGTCGTGAAGCCAAACGTGCTCAACGCCGATATTCAACTGACTCCCAACCAGCCAACTCAGCGCGACGCCGCAAATCAATACCCCGGCCGCCCAGACGGTCGCCCGCGCCCAACTCTTCCATCCGCGCCGCGCAAACCCGTACGTGAGGAACGACAGAAAGCCGTTGGTCACCGTGAACCCATAATTGAGAACGGCCGAGATGAACCAGGCGCCCTCGCGCAGCCCGCGGATTCGGGGCCGGAGCCGCGGGTCGGCTTGGCCCACCGTCCAGTATAGCAGAATGTGCGAGATAACGATGATGCACAGCGAAAAGATGTAGGTGCCGGGCAGGGCACTTTGAAAGATCCAGATGGCGGTCGAGGCCATCAGCAGACACAACAGCCAGGCGTCCAAGCGCGACACGCCGCGCAAACGTAGATACCACGCCGTCAGCAAGAGCCCGCCCATGCCCGCCGCCGCGTTCAGGATAATGGCCGACATTCCCGCGGTGATCCCCATGCGTTGGATGAGCAACGCGAAGGGTTTCACGGTGGGCGCGAACAGCGGATGGACGTTGCTGCGTCCGTTGAAGCCGCGCTCGCTGATGGCGCGCAGGTTACGCTCAATATCGAAGCCGAACAGAATATCGGATGGCCACAGGTGACCCGAAATAAGCAACTCGCGACCCGCCAGTACCGCGCCCACGAAGAAGGCGAAAGCCATCAACACAAGGCCGCCCACAAAAAGCAGGCGGCCTCGATCGTCCAGGGCATGTACAACCTTATCGCGGAAAACCATGTGAGCTGGGCGAATCTCGATGGGTCATTGCGCCGCGCCGAAGCGGCCGCGTCCTCTAATCATCCGAGGGACCGCGCGGTCCGTCAAGTCTGCTGCGCGGGTGGGTCCGGAGCCGGGTCATGGCGGTCACGGCTGACGGGGATGAACAGTTCGTCGGGCTCGCGCTGCTCGATGCTTTGGTTGGGGGATTCGGCGGGCGTCCGGGGGAGGACACCCCGGCGCAGGCGCAGACGCAGGCTTTCGCCCTCGTTGGGGGCGCGTGAGACGGAATCAGTCTCTTTCATCCCCTAGAGCTGGATGATGTAGCTCTGAATCGCGCCGATCAGCGCGTGCGTGCTGAGCCGCTTGGGCATCTCCTCGACCTTGAGCTCGGCGGCGATTTCCTTGAGCAGTGCCGTCCGCGACATGCCGGGGTAGCCCAGCACCAAGATCGGCCGGTAGAGGCGCGGATCGAGTTCGTGCATCAAGACCTGGGTCAACAGCGTCTTGCCGGTGCCGCTGATGGCGGTCGTCAGGCCGAGCGAGACGTGTTCCTCGATGCAGTGCTTCATCGCGATGAGTGCTTCCTCATGGGCTTCGGTGCGGAAAAAAAACTCCGGATTGACGTTATCGCCGAAGGGCTGGGCGCTGAGACCGAAAAACTTGATCGGGTCGGACGTGGATTCGGGGATCGACTCCCGGCCGTCTTGAGGTGTCGCCTCGTCGACGACTTGGGCGAGATCCAGCTCCGGGGGGCTCGTCGCGTGTTCCATACAACATACCTCCAATTTAGGTAAAAGTGTTGGAACGGCTCGGGGGGGGGCTCAGACGCCGACCATCGTGCGCTTGAGCGCGCCCATCATGTCGCCGAATGAAGACTCCTTGTGCTCGTTGACGAAGACGTTGGTATTGAGGATCGTGTCGGCGATCGCGCGAACGCACTTGGCGGCCTCGCAATCGGGATATTCCAGCATCAGCGGCCGCCGCACCTGGCAGGCCGTCTCGATATGCTGGTCCTCGACGACGTAGCCCAGATCACCGAGCGGGTATTTGAGGTACTTGCGGGTCGCCGCGTTGACCCGATTGAACAGATTTTTGCTGTGATACATGTTCTGGGCCATGTTGGCGATCAGGCCCACTTTGCTGTTCGGCTCCATCTCCAGGATGATCTTGATGATCGAATAGGCGTCGGCAGCCGAGGCGATGTTGGGGGTGGTGACGACGATCACCTCGTCCGAGAAGGTCGCGAAGCGCAGGACGTTCCCTCCGATGCCGGCCTCGGTGTCGACCAGCAGGATGTCCACGTCGCGCTCGAGGCGGTCGATCTGGCGCAGGATGACCCGCCGCTGCTCGGGGGTCAGGTTGGCCATCTCGCGCACGCCCTGGCCGCCGCTGATGACCTTGATGCCCTCGGCGGCCACCGTGATGACGTCCTCGAGCCGCACGTTGTCCTCAACCAGGTGACGTAGGTTATAGCGCGGCTTGACCCCCATCAGGATGTGGACGTTCGCCAGGCCCAAATCGGCATCGAAGATCGCCACTTTCTGGCCCATCTGGGCCAGCGCCAGCGCCAGATTGACCGTCAGGCTGGTCTTGCCCACGCCCCCTTTGCCGCTGGTGACCGAGATGACGCGGGCCAGTCGCTGGCTGCTGCGGGGAAGCGCGGCCGAGGCGTGCGCGCCGTTCCCGTTCAGCAACGGGGCGTCGACCGACGCCGAGGCGGCGTCAGATACGGGTTCGCGGCCATGCAGCGCCGCCTTCAGCTCCCGGCGGACCTCATCGATCGTGCGGCCCTCCACCTGGATCAACTGCCTGATCCGCGTGAGTATATCAATGTGATCCTGGCAGAATTCGTTCTTGTCCAGACTGAGCTGGCTGAAGATGAGAAACTCACGAAAGACCTGTTCAAAGAACCGGATTTCGCATTCTTCGAGACCTGATGCCGCCACCACTTGCCTGATATTAAACCGTTGGACCATGAGCAGGAACCTCCTTGGGCAAAGATCCACCCGCCTTGGCGGGGGCTATTGAGCAACCAGAGAATGATCATCTGGAACGGGTCGATACTAACATTGAGCATGAGAACGAGCGATACCACGGGAAAAAGTTCGACTGTCTGCCAGTGGAGGCGGTAGACCGTCTTTCGGAGTTTTCAATGAACGGGAGCCCGCGTTGGAAGTCACCCACGGGCTGATAAGGGAAGGCCGCTAGCATCGCCACGGGAAGAAAGCAAGACAAAAAAACACTAAAAAAACTGGGCTTATGGGGGCGGCGAGGCTGGACGCGAGATTGCTAGCCCTCCTCCGGGGCCTTGCTCTGGGCGATGATCTTATCCTGGATCTCGTTCGGCACGCGTTCGTAGTGGTCGAACCCCATCTCGAAGACGCCGCGGCCCTGGGAAAGCGAATTGAGCTGACGGACGTAGGTGTAGAGTTCGGACAGCGGCACCAGGGCCTCGATGACCTGCTTCTTGCCCTCGGGGTTCATGCCCAGGATGCGGCCCCGGCGCGAATTGAGGTCACCCATCACGTCGCCCATGTATTCCTCCGGGATCGTGATCTTGGTCTTGTAGATCGGCTCCAGGATCACCGGACCGCAGTGAGGGATGATGTTCTTGAAGGCCATTGAGGCGGCCACCTTGAAGGCCATATCGGAGGAATCGACGCTGTGGTGGGTCCCATCGTAACAGGTGGCCTTCACGTCGACGGTGGTATGGCCCGAGAGCACCCCCTTGCGCATCGCCTCGACCAGGCCCTTCTCGACGGCCGACTGAAAATTGGTCGGGATCACGCCGCCCACGACTTTCCAATCGAACTCGAAGCCGCTCCCTTCGGGCAGGGGCTCGAACCGTACCCAGCAGTCCCCGTACTGGCCGTGACCGCCCGATTGCTTTTTGTATTTGCCCTGGCCTTCAGCCTTCTTGGTGATCGTCTCCAGGTAGGGGACCCGAGGAGGTTCCATGTCCACTTCGATCTTGGTCAGGTCCTTGAGGCGGCCGATCGCCACCGCCAAGTGCGTCTCGCCCATCCCCGACAGAATCGTCTGATTGATCGTCGCGTCGCGATTGAGGCTGAGCGTGGGGTCCTGCTCGATCAGGCGGTGAAAACCCATGCCGATCTTGTCTTCGTCCGCGCGCGACTTGGCCAGCACCGACACGAACGCCGTCGGTTTGGGTAGGCTCAGCGGCGTGATCCGCCCGGCGGCCGAACCCGGCTCGATCAGCGTATCACCGGTCCGGGTGGAATCCAGTTTGGCCACGGCCCCGATGTCGCCCGCCGCGAGCGACTCCACGTTCTCGGACTTCTTACCCTTGCAGGACAGGAGGTGGGCGAACCGCTCATTCTTGCTCTGCTTGACGTTCTGGTAGTTCATCTCGCCCTTGGCCGTCCCGCGCAGCACCTTGAAGAAAGTGAGATGCCCGACGAAGGGGTCGGAGATGGTCTTGAACACATGCAGCACCGTGGGCCCTTCCCGCGAGACCTTGAGGGTTGAAACCGCGTCGTCCTGGTCGTCTTGGGACGGGTAGCCTTCAGGTTTCGATGGGTCGGGGACACAACCGGCAATAAAGTCGATGACGGGCCGCACGCCCATCAGGCCCGTCGCCGACCCGCAGAGAACCGGCATGATCCCCCCATCAGCGAAGCTCTCGCCCAAACCTTTGATGATCTCCTCGGGGCTCAGGGTCTCCTCGACCAGGAACTTCTCGAGCAACTCCTCGTCGCCCTCGGCGGCCATTTCCATCAATTCGGCGCGGGCGGCCGCGGCCACCTCGGCCACTTCGGCCGGCACGTCCTCGCAGGCCACGTCTTGGCCTCCCTCCTTGAGGAATTTCAGTTTGATCAGATCAACCACGCCCTTGAACTCGGCTGCCTCCCCAACGGGCAGGGTCAACGGGACCAGTCGGGCATCCAGGGCGTCTTTGAGCTTGGCGAGGGAATCATCGAAGGAGGCGTAATCTTTGTCGAGTTTGTTGATGAAGATCGCGACGGGACGTTTGAATTCGGCGGCATAGGACAGGACTGATTCGGCCCCGGTCTCGACCCCGCCGGTGGCGTCGAAAACCAGCAGCGTGGCGTCGGCGGCCCGGATCCCCCCCTTGATCTCACCGATGAAGTCGCGAAATCCGGGCAGGTCGAGCAAGTTGATCTTGTGTCCTGCGTATTCCGCCGGCAGCAGGCTCGCCTGGATCGAATGATGACGCCGGATTTCCTCGGGGTCGTAGTCCGAGATCGTGTTGCCGTCGTCTGTCTTCCCCAGCCGTTCGGACTGTTTGAGCGACCACAGGATCGCCTCGGTCAAACTGGTCTTACCGCCGCCGGTGTGCCCGGCAATGGCCACGTTACGTATTTTCTCGGTAGGATAGGCTTTCAACGCGTCTTACCTCCCTAAGGGATTCCGGATGAATAGGGGCAATAATATAGTAGGGGCGATGGGGAGCCGCAAGCGGATTATGGGCGCGGGGAGGGCAAGGGACGCGTCTCGCGGATCCGTGAAATGTACCCATTGCTGAATCCCGGCCCGATATTACCATTCACACCTCCCCCAAAAACGATTAAATTCATGGGACCCTAAGTCGTCGGAGAAGGACCGGAGCGCGAATGGATGCCGACCAGGTGACAATCATCGTGCCCGCTTATAATGAAGCGGGGGCAATCGACGCGGTCGTCTCCGGCCTCCTCGCGCGCGTGCCCGAGGCCGAATTGATCGTGGTCGATGACGGTTCAGACGACCAAACGGCCAAGCTAGCCGCCGAATCGGGGGCCAGGGTGGTTTCTCACGAACAACGGCACGGCTACGGCGCGTCGCTGATGACCGGCATCGAAGCCGCCTCGCGCGATCACGTCCTGTTTTGCGACGGCGACGGCCAGCACACGGCCGAGGACGTCGAGCGCTTGATCGGCGAGGCGGACGGCTACGACATGGTTGTCGGAGCGCGCGGCAGGGACTCGCACCAATTGCGCTCGCGCCGGCCCGGCAAATGGGTGCTCACCGTCTTCGCCGCCTACCTGGCCGGCCAACACGTCCCCGACTTGAACTCGGGCCTGCGGCTGTTTCGCAAGGACGTCCTCAAACGGTACCTTCATCTGATGCCCGAAGGCTTTTCGTTCTCGACCACCAGCACGTTCGCGATGCTCAAGACCCGGCGGCGGATTAAGTACGTCCCGATTACGACGATCCCCCGAATCGGCAGCAGCACGGTGCGGCCGCTGCGCCACGGCGCGCAGACGCTGCTGCTGATCCTGCGCCTGGCGGTCCTATTCGAGCCGCTCAAGGTTTTCCTCCACGTCACGGGCCTGCTTCTCATGCTTAGCCTGCTTAGTTTTGGGAATGACTGTCTCTTCTACGACGCCGGTATCAGCGACAGCACCGTGATCCTGTCGATTTCGACGATTCTTGTTTTCATGCTCGGTCTGCTCTGCGACCAGGTCGCGGCGTTGCGCAGAGAGATGCATCGGTAAACGCGACCGGTCCGCGAAAGAAACCATCATGCAAAACGAAAGGAAGCGAAGGTGGGGCGGGCCCATCAAGGCGCTTGCGCTGGCCCTGGTCGTTTTTTTTTGGTTTATCTATCTGCGCGAGAATTGGCGCGAAATCCGGGACCTCCAGTGGTCGATCGAATGGCCCGCGACGGCGAAGGCCGCAGTACTGTTCTTGTCCGGATATCTGTTGCTGGGCGTTCTGTGGGCGCCGTTGCACTACGAGTTCACGGGCGTGCGTCTGGGCGTGTTGCAAGCGTTTCGGATCTCGGCGCTGGCGTGGATGGGGCGCTATATTCCGGGCAAGGTGTGGGCGCTGCTGGGCAAGGTCACCATGACGAGCGGAGGCCAACCCCACGTGATCCAAACGGGCGTCGCGGCGACGGTCGAGACGCTCTGGTTCGAGGCGAGCGGAATCCTGCTGGCCGTGATCCTCTTCCCGTTCACGGGTCCGATCCAGGCGCTCCCGATCGGTTCGTGGTTGTTGCTGATCGTTTTTTTGGCCGGGGCGTTGATCGTCGTGCATCCGGCGGTTTTCTGTCCGTTGGTCAATCAACTACTCAAGTGGCTGCGCCGCCCGCCGCTCGGTCATCGGCCGCGTTACGGCGCGCTGCTCCTGTTCACCGTCGGTTACATGGGAACGTTTCTTTTGTGGGGCACGGCGTTCACGGTTCTCGCGCGTTCGGTCACGACGTTGGGACTCAGCGACCTGCCGCTCATGACGGCGATCTTTTCGGTCTGTTGGGTGATCGGGTTTTTGACCTTTCTTGCCCCGGCGGGCCTCGGCGTGCGCGAGTCGGCGCTCGCCCTTGCGCTTCAACCGTTCGTGCCGTCGCAGGGGACCGTGATTATGCTCGCGGTGGGTTCGCGCCTGCTCACCACGCTGGTCGAGATGCTCTGCCTGCTGCTCGCCCTTGCGATCACCTATCTAACCCCCAAGCCAAACCCGCCCACCCCAGCGGCCTAACACCGTACGGGATGGCGGTGAACGAGGTAAGCCCGTGGGCACTGTTTCATGAGCCCGAGTCTGACCCCGATATGGATTATCTTGCTCCTGGGGGGATAGTCCGGATACACTCCCTTGACGTAGCATTAGCGATCGGATGCGCTCGGGTTTGAGAGCGACGAAATCAAGCGTTCGAGCCATGCGCTAAAGTCAGAGGTGGTGATTCATGGGTGAGAAAAGGTGTTGGGCGAGTTTGGTTTGGGCGGTGTCATTCGCGCTGGCTTGGCCCGGGTCGGGGCCGGCCGCGCTTGAAAAGGAAACCGAGTCTCCGACCTTTACCTATCAGGGGAGTCTACGGGTCGACGGAACGGCGGTCACCGGCGCGTATGACTTGCAGTTTATCCTCTACGACGCGGAGGTCGATGGGGCCCGGGTCGGACCCGAGTTGACGGCCGAAGGCGTGGAACTGCGCGATGGCTTGTTTACGGTCGATCTGGATTTCGGCCCCAAGGCCTTTATAGGCGAGGCCCGGTGGCTCGATATCGCCGTCCGCCCTTCGGGTTCGGCCGGGGAGTTTACGCCGCGCGATCCCCGACAACCGATCCTGTCCACGCCGTCGGCGACGTATGCGGACAGCTCGGCCCAGGCGCGGTTCGCCGTAAGGGCCGGAGATGCCGATTTGCTCGAGGGGCTGACCGTCGAGCAGATCAGGGACCACTCGACGGGGGGCGTGCAGCGGCTGGTGCGCGAGTTTGAACTGGCCGAGGGGGCGACTGTTTCGGCGGGGCAGGCGGTTTCATTCGTCGCGGGGACTTCCCGTATCCAACCGGGATACCTGCCCGAGGGGCTGGGACCCAAGCAGATTTTCCACCCCGGAGACACCTTTTATCATGCCATGGCCGCGCTGGGGCCCAACCGCTTCGTTTTAGCCTATGCTCAGACCGGCAATTCCTTCGCCGGAGCCGCGGTTATCGGCGAGTTGCAGGCTGCTGATAACACGATCGCCTTCGGCCAGGAGTTCGTCTTCAACGCCGAAAACACCGGCGGCATCAGTGTCGCGATGCTTGACGAGGACCGGTTCGTGGTAACGTACGCGCGACCGGGAGGGATCGGGGGCGCGATCGTGGGCGAGGTCAGCGGCATGACCATCAGTTACGGCGCGGAGCATGTCTATGCGGAAGCCAATTCAAATACGGTCGGCGTGGCCGCGCTTTCACCGACGAGTTTCATCGCGACCTGGGACCCGCTGAATCCACCCATAATGGGTGGGGTGCGCGCGGCCAAGGTCTCGGGCGGCGAGGTCACGTTCGGCGAGGAAGCGATTTTCAACGTGAGTCACACCCTGTTCACCTCGGCGACGCCGCTCTCGAGCGAGCGGTTTGTCGTTACCTATAGGGATGATGCGAACGGGAACGTCGGCACGGCCTTTATCGGGCGAGTGGCTGGAACATCGGTCATCGGGGAGGGTGAGCGGATCTTCAACGCGGGCGCGGCGTCCATACCGCGGTCGTTGTCCTTGGCCGGGCGGGGTTTCGTGACCGCCTTTGCGGACGCCACCAACGCAGACGTGGGAACCGCCGTCTTTACGCAACTGGAGCCGTCGACCGTGATCGGGATTGCCCGTGAAGGTCGCATGGCGCCCGCTAGTGTCCCCGTCACGTTGCTGACGCGAGGGAGCCTCTCCGATACTCACAACAGCCTGGAAACGGGGGCCACGTATTTCGCCGAACCGGGCGGCAATCTGGTCCCCAATGACACGGGCGTACGGATCGGCGTCGCGGTGAGCGCCACGGAAATCTTGGTGCTGGAGTAACAGTACGGACTCACATCGCCAAGAAGGCACCTCTAAAAATTCAGTCTCGGCAGGGACGATTGCTTTCAGCCCGCCACGCAAGTGGCGGGAAATCAAACCGATAACGAATTGGAGTCCCGTAGGGACGACTGCAAACCGGATTCCTAGAGGTTCCCTAGAGCGTAAGATGCCGGTATCTGCATTCTGTGGAATCAAAGGAACAATCGATAACGTGACGTGGTTAGATTGAGGATGCCTTGTTTTCCAGTGTGCATGTTGTTCATCGCCTGCGCGGCATCAATTGGCGCCCAGCCGGAATCGGAAGAAGATCAAGAGCCGGCCATCACGCTCGGCGACTTGCTTGCGGAGATGATCGATCTAAGGAAACTGGCCGAGTTTCCAGATCCCCCTTACGAAACCATACAATTCTCGTCGTACGACCGCCGAAGCACGGCACCGGGAGCCGCGGGGTGGTTCGCGAATAACGACGGATTCGGTGACGCGCCGATTCCGGGGTTTGAACAGGTCTTGGTGGAACCGGTCGACTTCGGGGCGGGGCGTTACTTGATGCTTGACGTTCAGGGCCCCGGCGCGCTGGTGCGCACCTGGTCGGCCCAGCATCACGCCACGCCGGAAGTTCTGGAGGTCTACCTTGATGATCATAAAACGCCGCTGTTCAAGGGCGAAATGTGGCGTTTCTTTTATCATCGATCCCTCCCGCGCGGCGCGATGAATGAAGAATTGGCCGAGGGTTTCACCCAACGCGATGCGAATTACTTCCCGATCCCCTTCAACAAACGACTGCGTATCACCTGGACCGGACCCCTCGATCAATCCCATTTTCATCACGTGAACGTCCGTAAATATCAGGCCGGCGCGCGAGTCAAGACGTTTTCCGCGGAGGACCTCAAAACATACCGGAAACAAATAGAGGAGGTGCGTACAATCCTTTTGGGAGAAGACGACTTCCACGAACCAGGCGAAGCCGCTCGGAATGAAATCGAGTGGGACGTCGCGTTGGAAGCAGGTGAATCCGCCGATCTCTTCGACACAGACCAAACCGGTGCGATCGATCAAATCACCTTGAAAATCGACGCCGAGGACACGTGGCGCGCGTTGCGTCAGGTGATTCTGCGAGGCTTCTTCGACGACGCGGACCGGTCACAAATCGAGTCGCCCGCGGGTGACTTCTTCGGCAGCGGACCGGGGATCGCCCCTTTCGCCACGCTGCCGATGACCGTCACGCCCGACGGCGAGATGACGTGCCGTTTCGTGATGCCGTTTGAGCATCATGCCGTATTCCGGATCGAAAACTGGAGTGAACAGACGGTGAGATGCACGGGGCGGGTATCTTTCGGCCCTCCCGTGAGCGATCAGGACGAGCCGATGCACTTTCACGCTAAGTGGCGGGTCAATCATCAACTCGCCGCGGGCAACGGGGCAGATACGCAGGACATTCCGTTTCTATCCACCGGCGGGCGAGGTGTTTATGTCGGCACGGCCATCATGCTGCACAATGCGACCGACGTGGTCTCCGGACTCGGAAGCTGGTGGGGGGAAGGCGATGAAAAGATCTGGGTCGACGGCGCCGACTTTCCGACATGGTTCGGCACGGGCAGCGAAGATTACTTCAATTACTCCTGGAGCGCCAATCGCCTGTTTGATCAGGCTTACTGCGCCCAGCCCCTGTCGACCGGGCCGGCCAGCCGTGGGTTTATCGCGAACAATCGGTTCCACGTTATCGACGCGATCCCATTCAGGAGTCGGCTGGCGTTCTGCATGGAACTACTCCATCATTCGAGGGCCACGGATTTCAGTTACGCGCGGATCGCTTACTATTACGCCACCCCCCAAACGGTTGACGATCACATCAGGATCACCGCGGCGGACGTCCGCCAGGGAGTGGATCACCCGATGGGCTGGGAACCGACCGCCCTGGGAAGGGACGAGAATACGATCTTCATGCAGGCCGAAGATTTGATCGCCCCCGGGCAAGAGGGGCTGGAGATCGTAAGTGACCCGATGTGGAGCGGGGGAGAATTGGTCAGGTTCGTGCCGGAATCGGAAGGGGACGCGGCCCTGTTCCGATTCAAAGTAGATGAAGCCGGACATTATCAGATCAGCGGGACATTCGCGGTGACGCCGCGATCCGGTCTGGTGTCCCTGGTGGTTGACGATCAAGAACGAGGAGGCCCGGTTGATCTCTACACTCCGCACCTGACAATGCTGCGCAATATGTCGTTCCCGGGACGCTATCTTGAACCGGGTTCGCACACGATAAAGCTCGTCTGTCATGGGAAAAATGAAAACAGTGGCGGGATGGAGATCGGCGTCGATTTCTTCTGGGTCTCGCTCCGATCGAGTCAGGCACCCTTGGGCGGCGACCCTTGATGGGCCGCGCAGTCCTGATGTTCAGCCACCGATCATGACCGATCACGGTCCCCTTCCGACTCGGCAGTGGGTTCGTCGTCTTTCGTCTCCCGGTGTGTCTTCCTCAACGGCGTTTTGAGCAACCCCGGAAGCCCCTGCCATTCCTGCCCGTCGAACTCATCCAGACCCAGGTTGATCGCATGGGTATCGGCCCGCAGGCGAAATGTTCTGAATATCCAGTCCCAATAGGGGAAAACCGAGCTGTAGTTCGAATCCGTTTCGGGCCTCCAGCGGCTGTGGTGGACCCTGTGCATCGCCGGCGTCACGATCAGTGCCAACAGCCCATGGTCGAGCCAACGCGGCAGCCGCACGTTCGAGTGATGCAGCAGGATGACGGGAAGCAGGATCGCCTCGTAGAGCGCGAGTTGCGGAAGGCTGATCCCAAACAGAGGCAAGACCAACATACGCGCGAGGGCGGAAAGCGCAACCTCGCCGGGATGAAACCGCAGGGCCGTGCTGGCGTCCATCCGCGGGTCGCTGTGGTGCATGCGGTGAAAGCGCCACAGAAACGGGACCACGTGATTGGCGCGGTGCCACAGGTACATCCAAAAATCGAACAGCAGGATGGCCAGGACCGTTTCAAGCGCCGTGGGCCACGAAAACAGCCGCAGCAAACCGATCCCCTGGGTCCGCGACCAGTTCTCGATAAAGGCGAGCACCCCACTGAAGCAAAGGATCATCAGGATCGCATTGAACAGCCCGACGAACGCGTTTCTTGCGTCATGCTGCAGCCGCCGACGGAGTTCCCCTGGGAATTCGGCATAGTAGGGGATAAACCCTTCGGCAATCCATAGGGTCGCCAGAACGAGGGCGGTCAGATATGCCTTTGGTTCCATCGCGGTCAAGCTCGCGCGGGGCGAAGGCCTTGAGGTTGGCTAAGCGTCGGGAATCGTCATCCGCCGTGTCCCGCGATGGAGGGCGATCCGGCCCGTGCGCGTCATCTCAATGATCCCAAACGGACTGAACAACTCGATCAGGGCCGCGTTTTTGCCCAGCGTGCCGCTGATTTCGATGACCAGGCAGTCATGGTGAACGTCCACGATCCGAGCGCGAAAGATGTCGCAGATCTGCATCACTTCTGAGCGCATCTCCTTGGCGCAACTGACCTTGACCAGCATCAGCTCGCGATCCACGTGGTCCTCTTCGCTCAGGTCCTCGACGTGGATGACCTCGGCCATCTTGGCCAGTTGGTTGATGATCTGGCGGATGATGTTGTCCTCGCCCGGCACGGCGATCGTAATGCGCGAAGTCTTCGGGTCATGGGTCGTGCCAACCGCGAGCGACTCGATATTGTAGCCCCGCGCCGCGAACATTCCGCTGATGCGCGCCAAGACGCCCGGGTGGTTCTCGACCAGACAGGCAACTAAATGTGGGGAGGATTGGCTCATAATGATTTCAGGCTTGGCCTCGTGGATTGTCGTCTCCACGAGTTTAGGCCGGTCTCCTTGACCCGTCAAGGCTAACTCCAGAGGCTTTGGGGATCAGGTGTGATGCCAGATTGGGGAGTCAACGCCCCCCGATGAAGGTTCCCCACGCTCGTCTATGATCGTCTCTCGTCCTCGTAATCGGCCCTCATCATCGCGTACCACCTTGATTGCGACCTGAGAAAAAGACCGATTACGAGGACGAGAGCCGGGAGCCGACCCGAAGGGTACTGCGGCTAACCCATTCCCCGCAGTTCAGAGCTTAGAAGTGCCCGTTTTCGAAAAAATTTGCATTTTTCGGGTAAAAGTCTGCACTACATTTTGAATTCTTTTGGATCGGTTCGGCAGTGGAAGCCCCAGACGCTGGAGCAGAATCGCGAGGTGTTTTTCGGGACGGCTGACGGTCCGCAGCCGGATTTCCCGGCC
>Ga0310121_10002199_pt1 | contig 18908 bp, 18 predicted proteins | sample CB27_Tmax_986_MG_FD_203504 | JGI IMG/M metagenome (GOLD analysis project Ga0310121, IMG submission 203504) | Marine microbial communities from Western Arctic Ocean, Canada - CB27_Tmax_986 | ecosystem: Environmental > Aquatic > Marine > Oceanic | place: Canada: Western Arctic Ocean | collected...
CGATCCGCGCTGCCCGCCCCTCAACCGATCCGGTGGTGAGGACGCGCATCGTGTCGGGGCGGTCGCTCAGCGACATTACCGCGCCGTGTCCGAGCAGAACGGCTTCGCCCTGGTCCGCGAGATCGCGGACCACGTCCTCGATGAAGCGACGGTACTCAGCCGAGGTGAGCAGGGGGCTGGTCGTCAGGGGCACGGGGTCAGCCCAAGCGGCCACGGGCATGCTCGGGTTCCGCGCCAACGCCTCCAGGACGCGGGTGAACAGCGAGGGCGTGTGTTCCGCTTCGCTCACCGTTTCCGGGGAGACCCCCGCGTCCTGGGCCGCTGTCTGCACCACCTGGTAATCGTAGAAACGGAAGCCCAGCTGCTCCGCGACGGCCCGCGCGACGTCGTCACCGGCGCTGCCGACCGAACGGGCCATGGCGACTACGCGCGTGTTCATGGCAGGTCCTGGCGAAATTGCGCCGCGCCGGGATTGTACTGCGTCGGTGGGGCCGATCGGAACGCCCCCCGCAACCCTGGCCGGGAGGGACTTAGCTGGCTCGCGGGTGCGGTGTGCTGAGAAAGCGCTCCACCGTCTCGCGCGAGAACCGCTTCTGCGCGAGACCCGCGATCACCTTGATCGCTTCGTGCGCAGGCAACGCCGCCCGGTGTGGGCGATCGCTCGTGAGCGCGACGTAAGCCTCGCAGATACCGATGATCTGTGCCTCGAGCGGGACATCGCCCCCTTCGAGCGTGGCGGGGTACCCCTTCCCATCGACCCGCTCGTGGTGACAGCCCACCCACCAGGCCGCGGCTCCGAAGCCGGGGATCTCGCCGACGATGTCGCGCGCGAACGTCGGGTGCAGCTGAACGGCGGTCATCTCGTCCACCGTCAGCAGGTCGGGCTTGCGCAGGTGGCCCGCGGGCACGCCCAGCGTTCCCAGATCCTGGAGAAGGGCGGCCGCTTGCACCATCTCGCTGCGTGCTTCCGGGAGATCATGTGCGAGCGCCTGGGCGTGGGCGAGGTCGGCCACGCGGCGGCTGTGCCCCCGGGGTCGCTCGTTGCGTTCGTCGACGAGATCGCCGAACGCCGCGAGCGTCTCCATCAGCTCGGGCCCCTCGATCAAGGGCCCCGTGAGTCTTTCCAGCAGCGTCCCGGAGAGGTCGACTTCGTGGAAGCTCAGCCAGAATTCGTCGCGCGTGGCGAGGGAGCCCATCGCCTCCGCCACCTGGCGGTCGATCTCGCCGCCTGCCAGCTCCTGAACGGCCAACACCGCCCGGTGTCGCGTACGGAGCGGCGAGCCTTCCGTATCCAGCAGTGACTCGATGCGGTCGGCGCTCGAGACGATTCGCGCGACCAGCGGCCGCTCTTCGGGCACGTCCCAGTAATCGTGGTGCGAGGCGACGGCGATTCGCACCGACTCGGGCAGGCCGAGGCGCTCGGCGAAAGCCGCACCTGTGGCTGTGTGAGCGCTGAGTACATCGAGCGCGCCAAGCGAGCTCGTGGCTTCGCCCGATCTGGCGAGATCGGCCCGGGGTTGAGGGCTGGCCGGGGGCGCAGGGGTGTGGGCCGAGGCCATGCCGCTGTCATGCAAGAGGCAGCCGAGCAATACCGCTTCTGCCTCCTCTTCGCTCACCCCCAGCTCCCGGGCGAGAGAGAGGCCGACGAAGGCGACCCGCTGGGCGTGCCCAAGCGAGCGCGACTCGGCGAGATCGAAGGCGTGGATCAGCGCGGCGAGCAGCGTCCCTCGCTCGAGGCGGGGCAGCTGAACCGGTCCCCGACCGCCGTACAGCGCCGGATCGAGGAAGTCCGCGGAAACGGCTTGGATCTGGGATTCTGCGGCCATATTTGTTCGCAGCCCTCCGCTGGCGGTCTGTACCGAAACTATCGGCGTGGCCTGGGGCCAACCACAGGCAGGTGGGGTGCCGCCGGGGCGAAGTCAGGGCCGCTCGCCCCGGTGAGGGGTAGTCTTCCTGCGGGGCAGGGCCAGCGGTGGCGGCGCTTGCAAGCAGAAAAGGCGCTACACTGAATTGGCTGCAGGATCGACCTTCCGGGGCTTATCCCCGGGCGCGCAGAAGCGGTTGCAGCAGCAGTCAGGAACGGATGGATCGGTCCCGGCTCGCAAGGTTCATCGGCCAACGAGTAGGCGAATTGCCGCTCGCGGAGCCCGTATTTCTTTCCCCAGACGCCTCCGTACGCAGCGCCGTGAAGCAGATGCACCAGGGTTCGCGGTCGTGCGTGCTGGCGATGGAGGGGGAGGAGTTCGTTGGCATCTTCACCGAGCGCGACGTGCTTACCCGCTGCATGGCGGACGACTTCGATTGGGACCAACCGCTCGACCAGGCGGTGCTCACGCGCGAGCCCGCGACGATCTCCTGCGATGTCACCGTCGGCGATGCCATCGCCTTGATGCAACGCCACGGCTATCGCACGCTGCCGGTGGTGGAGGAAGGTAAGGTCGTGGGGGTGGTTCGTATTGGCGAGCTGCTCAAGCACTTTGCCGAGTCCTACCCTGAAGAAGTGCTCAATCTGCCGCCGCGTCCCCATCAGGTCGTAGCGAAACGGGAGGGTGGATAGCGAGGCATGACAACCGAAACCGAGGCGGAACCCACAGTATCGGTGCAGACGCGTGACCGTGTCACGATCCGCTTCGCCGGAGACTCCGGCGACGGAATGCAGCTCACCGGCACCCAATTCACGCGTACCACGGCGGTCTATGGGAACGATCTCGCCACGCTGCCGGACTACCCCGCCGAGATCCGGGCGCCGGCCGGCTCGCTTCCCGGCGTCTCCGGCTTCCAGCTCTCCTTTTCCAGTAGCGACATCCATACCCCCGGCGACAACCCGGACGCCCTCGTGGCGATGAACCCGGCCGCACTCAAGACGAACCTCGACGACCTCGTCCCGGGCGGGCTCCTGATCGTCGACGAAGGCGAGTTTAATCCGACGAACCTGCGCAAGGCCGGCTATGAGATCAGCCCGCTCGATGACGGCTCGCTCACGCCCTACCGCTTGCTTCGGATCGATATCACCAAGAGCAACGAGACCGCCCTCGAAGGGCTGGGCCTCGGTGCCAAACAGCGCTTCCAGTCCCGCAACTTTTACGCGCTCGGCCTCGTGCTCTGGCTTTTCAGCCGTCCCACGGAGACGGCTGAGCGATGGGCCACGGAGAAGTTCCAGCGCAATCCCGACGTCCTCGAAGCGAACCTCCGCGCGCTCCGCGCGGGGAACGCCTTCGGCGAGACCAGCGAGCTGGTGCACGAGCGCTACGAGGTCCCACCCGCCAAGGTGGCGCCCGGCATCTACCGCCACATCAGCGGGAACGAAGCCACGGCCCTCGGCTTCGTGGCCGCCTCGCAGCTCGCGCGCCTGCCCTTGTTCTATGCGAGCTACCCCATCACCCCCGCCTCCGACGTGCTGCACGAGCTTGCTCGCCACAAGAACTTCGGCATCAAGACGATGCAGGCGGAAGACGAGATCAGTGCGGTCTGTGCCGCCATCGGCGCGTCCTACGCCGGCCAGATGGCGCTGACCGGAACGAGCGGCCCCGGCCTCGCGCTCAAGAGCGAGGGCCTCAACCTCGCCGTTATGGCCGAGCTCCCGCTCGTCATTCTCGATGTGCAGCGGGCCGGGCCCAGCACGGGCATGCCCACGAAGACCGAGCAGTCCGATCTGCTGCAGGCCATGTACGGCCGCAACGGGGACTCGCCCGTCGCGCTGCTCGCGCCGATGACCCCGGGCGACTGCTTCTGGATGGCGATCGAGGCCTACCGTATTGCCCTGAAGTACATGGTGCCGGTCATTCTCCTCAGCGATGGGTACCTCGCCAATGGCTCGGAGCCCTGGCGGGTGCCCGATGTGAGCAGCATTCCCCCGATCGAGACCCACTACGCCGAGGCCACGGACGACTTCCACCCGTACCTTCGTGACCCGGTGACGCTGGCACGGCCCTGGGCCATTCCCGGCCAAGCCGGACTCGAACACCGCATCGGTGGCATCGAGAAGTCGTACGACACGGGCGACATCAACTACGAGCCGGGCAACCACCACAAGATGACGCTCACGCGCGCAGCGCGCGTCGCCGGGATCGTCGCCGATGTGCCGGACCTCGAGGTCACCGGTCCGGAGACGGGCGACGTGCTGCTCCTCGGCTGGGGCGGCACCTATGGCGCCATTCGCAGCGCGGGCGAGCAAGCCCGCAGCGAAGGCAAGGCCGTCGCCTCCGCCCAGCTCAGGTACCTCAATCCCTTCCCCGCCAACCTCGGCGAGGTCCTCTCGCGCTATTCGCACGTGGTGGTCCCGGAGCTGAACAACGGCCAGCTCTCCACCCTCGTTCGGGCGCAGTTCCTCGTTGATGCGATTCCCTTCAACAAGATCGCAGGCCAACCGTTCAAGATCTCCGAGATTGCCGGCAAGATCGATGAGGTCCTCGGCCTCAGTGGTCCTTTTGCCTTCGACTTCTAGCGAGGCCCTGCCTCGGGAGGCTATCCAGTGACGACAGCAAGCACGAACGGCGCTCTGGGCGACGAGATCCCCCTGGTCACGCGCAAGGACTTTGTCTCCGACCAAGAGGTGCGCTGGTGCCCCGGCTGCGGCGACTACTCGATCCTCGCGCAGATGCAGAAGATGCTGCCCGACCTCAACATTCCGCGTGAGAACATCGTCTTCATCAGCGGAATCGGCTGCTCGAGCCGTTTCCCCTACTACGTCAACGCGTACGGTTTCCATACGATCCACGGCCGTGCGCCCGCGATCGCGACGGGACTGAAGACGGCCCGCCCCGAGCTCACCGTTTTCGTGATCACCGGCGATGGCGACGGGCTGAGCATCGGCGGCAACCACCTCATGCACCTCCTCCGCCGAAATGTGAACGTGACGGTGGTGCTGTTCAACAACCGCATCTACGGCCTCACCAAGGGCCAGTACTCGCCGACCTCGCCTATCGGCAAGGTCACGAAATCGGCTCCGATGGGCACGACCGAGAGCCCCATCGATCCGATCAAGTTTGCGCTGGCCGCCGGCGCCACCTTCGTCGCCCGCTCCGTCGATCGCGATACGAAGCACCTCGAGGAGACACTGCTAACTGCAGCGCAGCACCGTGGGACGTCCTTCGTCGAGGTCTTTCAGAACTGCAACATCTATAACGATGGCGCCTTCGCCGCCTTCGCCGAGAAGGACGTGCGCCAGGACCGCATGGTCTACCTCGAAAACGGCAAGCCCCTGCGCTATGGCAAGGAGAGCGAGCACGGCATTCGCCTCGACGGCTTCCGGCCGGAAGTGGTAGAGAACGCGCCCGCCGACGCCGAGCTGCTCGTCCACGACACGGGCCAGGACAGTATCGCCCTGCCGATGATCCTCAGCGGCATGGACCATCCCGATTTCCCGGTACCGCTAGGGGTATTTCGCCAGGTCGAACGTGACACCTACGACGAGCTCGTCGCCGCCCAGGTAGAGGAGGCGCAGGACCGCGCGGAGCCGGATCTGGCCGCGCTCGTCGCCGGCTCCGAGACCTGGGAAGTCCAATAGCGGCCGCGGGTGCCCTGGCGCAACGGAGACAGGATGACCAGTGACCGCGCCAGCGAGCTAATGCCCTGCCCTGCCTGCGGCGAGGGGAACCTCGCGGGCGTTGATCGCTGCGAGAATTGCCTCCAGCCGCTACGCAGCATCGATGTCCCCGAGACCCAGCAGGCGATCAGCGAGAGCGCGTTCAGCGAGCCGCTCGCCTCGCTGCGCCTTTCCCGCCCGCCAGCGCTTCCGCGAACGGCGAGCGTACGCGAGGCAGTCTCGCTCCTGAGTAGCGATCCAGGGGGCGCCGTGCTCGTGCTCGATGGCGGTCAGCTCTCGGGCATCCTCACGGAGCGCGATGTCCTCAAGAAGGTGGCGGGCCGCGCCGGTGCGCTGGATGCTCCCTTGGCCGAGTACATGACCACCGATCCCGTCGTCGTGCACGATAGCGAGACCGTGGCCGTGGCCCTTCACAAGATGGCGGCGGGCGGCTTCCGGCACGTACCCCTGGCCACGGCCGGTGGCGAGTACCGCGTCGTCACGGCCTCTGATGCGCTGCGCTGGATCGTCGAGCGCTTCATCGATTAGCGCGGCGCAGGCGCGCCCGCGTGCCGCGCTCTTGCGGCCGGCGGACTAATCGATAGGCGCCTAGGTGTTTCTCCTTCGGTGCCTCGCCCTGGCGGCCGTCTGCCCGCTGGCCTATGGTTTGAGCGAGCTATAGCCGGAAGCTATGGCCACCCCGGGAGCCATGCGTGGAACTCTCCCAGATCGAGGCCTTCGTCGCCGCCTCCGATCGTGGCAGCTTCAGCCGCGCGGCGGAGCTCCTAGGCGTCGCCCAGCCGTCCCTCAGCAACCGCATCCAGTCGCTCGAACGCGAGCTTCGCCAGCCCATGTTCGAGCGGATGGGCCGCGGCGTGAAGCTGACCGACGCCGGTCGCGCCTTCCTCCCCTATGCGCAGCGGGTCATGCGAACGCTGGGCGAGGGCGTTCACGTCCTCGAGAGCACGCGGGACGGGAGCGGTGGGCGCCTGACGATTGGGACGGCCCCCGCGGTGGGCACCTATGTGCTGCCGAAGCTGCTCATCGCTTTCAGTGAGGAGCACGATGGGGTCGATGTCGCGGTCCGGACCGGCCACTCGGACGAAGTCCTGCAGATGGTGCTGGAGGACGAGGCTCAGGTCGGGTTGGGCCGGCCGATCAGCCACCCGGACGTCAGTACCTACGAGCTCTACCGTGACGTCCTCGTCCTCGTCGTCGGCGCGAGCCACCCGTACGGGGAGCGCGAGACGATGAACCTCCACGATCTCGCCCAAGACTCCCTCATCCTCTTCGACCGCGATTCCGGCTACTTTGCGCTGATCATGCAGATCTTCCGCGAACTGGGCGGCATGCCCCGCCAGCAAATGCAGCTCGACAGCATCGAGGCGTCGAAAAAGATGGTCGAGGCGAATCTCGGCATCGCCCTGCTCCCTGCCCTCTCTGTCGAGCGGGAGATTGCGCTGGGCACTCTCCGCAAAGTCACGCTCGAGACCAAGGCGCCGATCGAGCGGGAGATCGGTGTGATGTACCGGCGCACGAAGCCCCAGTCCGGCCCCATGGCGGCGTTTCTGCGCCTCCTGGGGGTGCGTTACGGCCTGGAGCTGCCCGCGGCCGGCTAGGTGCCGGTACAACTTGAGTCTCAGGGTAGTAACTGACCTGCGCCTTCGGAGCTGCCCGTGCGCGGCTCGCGTCCCCTAAGTGAGCACTCGGACGAGTCGGCACCCGCGCTACCCGGAACCTAAGTTGCAGGGGCGGCACTAGTTAGTCTGCGCCGCCGCGTCCTCAGCCCCCGAGAAATCCGGAAGACCGCTGATAGCGCCAGGCCCTGCCTCCCTCCACGCTGCAAGCGTGGCGATCGATCCGCTTGCGCGCGGCCTTCCCTCAACGGCGCACGTCTCCCTCCGAGAAGGCGGCCGCCTGGCTCGGGGGAGCCGCGCGTTCCCGGCCATCGATGTCCAGACCGGCCCGCCGCCGTTTCGCACCACGGCGGAGCGGTTCCGGCTTGCCGCCGCTGCCCCCAAGATCGAGGCAGGCGAAGGCGCCCTGCAGGTGCAACCCCACACCCCCGTTGCCACGGCCGGCACGCTGGGCGGGGCGGATGCCTGGGACGGGATGCTGCAGCGGCTCGGAAACAAGCACAACGTCCCCTGGCTCTTCTTCAAGGCCGTCATGCTCTCCGAGAGCGGCGGCCGCCCGGATGCGGTGGGTGACGACGGTCACTCCGTGGGCCTCTTCCAGCTCCACGATCGTGGGTACGGCTACGGCATGGGCGATTCGCGTTTCGATCCGGAGACGAACGCTGTCCGGGGCGTTAAGGGCCTCGCGGCCTCGTGGCACAAGGTCACCGGTGCAGGGTTCGCGGGCGAGGAGCGCCTTCGCGCGGCCTACGACGACACCTTCAACCCCGGCGGAGGCTGGGCCTATCAGGGTGACGCGGTCGTCCGCCACTACGACGCGCTCACCGCCTAGGCGCCCCTGAGCGGTCGCTCGCTGAAAACACCGGCCCGGTCATTTGCCGGGACGAACATCAGGAACGGCAGCTCGCCACGTTTGGCACACCGTCTCTCCGCCACAGCGGTGCTATCATCCTCGGTCCAGGCAGCGGGGCGCGTGCCGCGAGACAGCCTCGGAGAGCCGCAGTGGTCACGACGGGATATCACGAACGCAGCATCGCGCTAGGCGAGTTCAAGCTCGCCTATCAGGACTGGGGTGAGCCCGGCGCACCGACCATCCTCGCCCTCCACGGCTTCGGCGTGTCCGGCCACATGTTCGACGAGTTCGGCCAGCGCGTGGAAGACCGCTACCGCTTGATCTCCCTCGACCAGCGTGGCCACGGAGACAGCGATTGGTCGCCCGACGGGGACTACACCCGCGACGCCTTCGTTGCAGATATCGAAGAGACACGTCAGGCGCTGGGGCTCGACCACTTCATCCTGATGGGCCACAGCATGGGCGGCCTCAATGCGGTCGACTACTGCTCACGCCACCCCGAGCGCGTCGATGCCCTGATCCTCGTGGATGTTGGTCCGGAGGCGACCAAAGAGGGCGTAGAGAACATCATGCGCTTCACCCAGGGCCCTGATGAGCTCGAGTTCGACGAGTTCGTCCACCGTGCGATGCAATTCAACAAGCGCCGCACGGAGGCGAACATCCGGGAGCGCATGCGCCATCGCCTGCGGCCGCTCGAAAGCGGCAAGTGGACCTGGAAGTTCGACAAGCGCTTCCGTGAGGGGAACGGCGCGGTCAAGTCCGGCAGCGCGCTCAGCGGCGACGAACTCTGGCAGCAGTACCGTTCTTTGGCGGTGCCCACGCTCCTCATCCGCGGCCTCGAAAGCGACATCCTCAGCCAGGAGGTGGCGCAGCGGCTCGCTACGGAGATGCACCGCGCCCGGCTCGTCGTGGTGCCCGAGGCGGGGCACAGCGTCCCCGGCGACAACCCGGATGACTTCGCTGAGGCGGTGACCGAGTTCCTCGCAGACGTCCATGAGAATCGTTTCATGCCCCACCCCGCGGAAGCCCAGCCGCCCCTCGACGAGCTCGTTGAAACCCACCGTGAGTGGCGCCCGACGGGCGCTCTCGCTCTCGCTCTCGCGCTTGTCGGCGCGGCCGCGGTGGCGGTGGTCGGCGCCGTGGTGCTGACGCGCTCCAGTCGCGGTCGACGGAAGCGACGAGGATCAGCGCGCGCGGGCGCCGTGAGTGCCCGCGCGGCACGGGCCGGTCGGGAGTTGCCTGCGGCCGGTCGCGCGCGGCTGCGACAGAATCCCCGCGGGCGCGCTCTCGTACAAGGCGTCGAAGCCGGAGCGCGGCGCGCTGGTCGCTCCCGCGCCGTGGGCGAGGCGCGCCTGCGGGCCAAGCCACTTGCCGCGAGGGCGGGCAGCGCCGCCGGCGCCGCCAGACACGCAGCCAATTCGCCGACTGCGCGGATTGTGCGCTTCCTGGTCCTGCGCGGCCTCAGGCTTGGCCTCGCGCAATGCCTTGCGAATGTGGAGGGGCTGACGCGCCGGCGCCGAAAGCGGGGGCGCCGCCGGCTCCGATGGCGCAGCTAGGCGTCAACGGCGCGCAGCTCGGGTACGACGAGGGGGGGCAAGGAGCCCCTCCCTTCGTATTCGTACACGGCTGGGCGGGCGACCGCTCGTTCTGGCAGCCCCAGTTCGATGGCCTCTCGGCTGACTTCCATTGCGTCTCGCTCGACCTCCGCGGTTGTGGCGAATCCGCTGCCGATCCGCCCTACGACCTCACGCAGGCCGCGGAGGATGTCGCGGCGGTGATCGAGGATCGGGAGATGGGCGCGGCGATTGTCGTTGGCCACGACCTCGGCGGGCTCGTCGCCCTGCTCGCGAACAGCCGCCACGAAGAGCGTGTCCTCGGTGTCGTCGTCGCGGACCCACCCCTCGACTCCGCGGCCCGCGGCGCCATGGGCGGCCTCGCGACCCAGATTCGGGACGGGGGTTCGATGGAGCCCGCGAGCGTCTTCTTCGACCGCTTCTTCGATGAATCCACGGACTCTGCGGTCCGTGAGCACGTCGAAGCGCGCATGCTTGGCTGCGACCCGGCCGTGGCCGCCGGGCAGCTGACCGATAATGGCTACTTCTCCCAGGAGCTTGGGGTGCTCCTCCAGGAGGCCGACAAGAAGCCCTTCATGGCCCTCTGGGGTGAACGTCCCCAGGGCGATCCCGAACGGCTTCGCCAGATCACCATGTACATGCGGCAGGAGCCCGTGACCGGTGCGGGCCACTTCTTCCAGCTCGAGAAGCCGGCGATGACGAACGCGCTCCTGCGCGCTTTCGTCGACGATGTCCGTCGCGATCCCCGCATCGGGACCGCGAGCGCCGACTGACCTCGCCTTCACCGCGCGCCCTGGCGGCTGTCGCACCGAGCGCTATCCTCGACTGGATGCGCAGGCCGTGGCTCGTTGCCGTCGTCGTTGCGTCCCTGCTGCTCGCGCTCGGCGCTGCTTGTAGCGACGGTGACGACGGCTTCGGTCAGGTGTTCGGGGGCCGCACGCCCTCGTCCCCGGGCGTTCGCGTCGTGCCCGCCGCTGGGGGCACGTCGCCCGCCGCGACCGTGAATGGTGGCCACGCGCCCACCCCGGCGGCCACCGTCCAAGGAACGGCGACCCCTGTGGCGACCGCTGCAGCCACCCCAGGCTCCGACGGAACGAGCGTTGTCACCTGCGGCGACATCCTCGCCCCGCTCGACAAGCAGCACCGGCTGGAGCCCGACTGCGTCCCAGCCGCCCTTCAAGCGCTCCCTGCCGACTTTTCCTCCGGTGAGCAGTTCCTCATTCCTGGCGCGGCTGCGGCTCTGTTCGAGATGTTCGCGGCGGCCGCGGTAGAGGGCCACAACCTCGTGGTCGTGAGCAGCTTCCGCAGCTACCAGACGCAGCAGAACACGTTTCAGTCTCACGTCGACATGTTCGGTCTGGCCCATGCCGAGCGCGTAAGCGCCCGGCCCGGCCACAGCGAACACCAGCTTGGCGCAACCGTGGACATCGCCAGCGCGAGCGTCGGCTTCGAGCTCCTGGAGGCTTTCGGCGACACCGCAGAAGGCCAATGGCTTGCCGATCACGGATTCGAGTTCGGCTTCGTCATCAGCTATCCGGCAGGTCTCGAGGCCGTTACCGGCTACGGCTACGAGCCCTGGCACCTGCGCTGGGTGGGCATGGAGACTGCCGCTGCGGTGCGATCGAGTGGCCTCACGCTGGGCGAGTTTCTGCTGAATTGATATCAGCCCCGTCCGGTGCAAGACTCGCGTGGCCACAGGAGGTGTCTCGTGTCCACGGACGAGCTGCTCATTGACCAAAGCGAGGGCGTCCTCACGCTTACCCTCAACCGGCCTGAGCGCCTGAACGCGATCAGCGGTCCGATGCTGAAGGCGCTCGCCGGGGAGCTGGACCGCGCGAACGTCGAGCCGGAGATTCGGGTGGTGGTGCTCACGGGCGCCGGCCGCGGCTTCTGCTCGGGGCTCGATCTCAAGGCCCGAGCCGAGGACGACGGTGCGGGGGAGGCTCCGGGGCTACGCCTTTTCGATCTACATAACTCGCCGCCACTGGTCCTTCATCGCATGGACAAGCCCGTCGTCTGCGCGCTCAACGGGGCCGCCGCGGGCTACGGCATGGACCTGGCCCTCGGCTGTGACATCCGCATTGCCAGCGATCAGGCCAAGCTCGGGGCCGTCTTTGTACGACGCGGCGTGCTGCCGGAGTCCGGTGGCACCTGGTACCTGCCGCGCCTCGTCGGTTGGGCGAAGGCCGCCGAGATCGCGTTCATGGGGGACGTGCTCGATGCGCAGCGTTCCCTCGAACTCGGCCTGGTCAACCGCGTCGTTCCGCACGAGGATCTGATGGCGGAGACCGCCGCCGTGGTCACGCGGATCGCGAGCAACGCGCCGTACTCCGTGCAGGCGACCAAGCGCATGATGCGGCTCGGGATGGACGAGACGTTCGAATCCGCGGTCGACCACACCTACCTCCAGCTCGGGCCGATGTTTCGCAGCGAGGACTTCCGCGAGGGCATGTCCGCTTTCCTCGAACGCCGAGACCCGACCTTCACGGGTCGGTGAGCGAAGGGCGGCCGCCCGCTCAGGCTATCGTTCGCCGCGGCAGGCGGTCAGATTTCGCCGCCAGCGAGACAGGGGTCAGTTTCGACATCGAGCCCTGGGACGCAGAACGGCGTGAAACCTGGTTCGAGGCGTTCGCGTCCCGGGGCCGCTATCAGCTGGTAGTCGCGGAAGAGGCCGCAGAAGTCGTGGGCTTCGCGTGCACCAGCCAGTGGAAGGCGAAGGCCGCCTACGATACGACCGCCGAAGCGACGATCTATCTGCGCCCCGGTGTCCTAGGCCGTGGGATCGGCCGGGCCCTCTACGGTGCGCTGTTCGCGGGGCTCGCGGGCGCCGATCTGCGCGCGATCGTCGCCGTAGTCGCCCTCCCCAACGAGGCGTCGCTGGCCCTGCATCGGTCGTTCGACTTCGTTTCCGTGGGCGTCTTCCCCGAGGTCGGTCACAAGTTCGGCCGCTACCACGACGTCGAGTGGTTCCGCCGCCCCTGGTCTGGGCCGGCGTTATAGGGACGCCCTTCCGGGTGGCGGATCGCCACCTGCTAAACTGCCTCCGCGAGCAGCGGCTCCGGAGCGCAAATGTACCGCCGCCTCATCCAAGGCATAGTCGAGCGGGGCCGGACGGCCGCTCTCCTGGAGGCGACGCGGATCGCGGTCGATCATCAGGGCGATCGCGGAATCCGTGCGCGTACCGCCCTCTGGGCAGCGATGACCGGCCAGACCAACGCGATCTCGATCGCAACGGACTTCAACACGCTCGAGGGACTCGAGACCCTAAGCGAGCTGTCTGCGCAGGACGCGCAGTTCGCAGCGGTCTGGGCGAATGTCGAGAGCCATCTCGTGCCCGCGCAGACCACCGCCTCCATTCACCGCCTTGCCTATCACTCCGACGGCTTGATCTCGGCCGAGGAAGCGACGGCCCCGCGCCATTTCCTGCGCCTCATGACGGGCGAGGTTCTTCCCGGCCGGGGTCGTGAGTTCGTGCTCTCGATCTCGGAAGCCCTTCGTTACCAAACGGAGCGGGGCGTCGACGCGACCACGAGCGTGTGGTCCGCGCTTTCGGGAGGGACCAACGCGATCGCGATCGTGGGCGAGTTCGACTCGATGGCAGAACTACAGCGCTTCGACGAGCTCGCGCTCCAGGATGCCGAGTTCTCGGGGCTTCGGCGCGCCACGCGCGAGACCATGGCGTTCCTCACCACCCACGTCGATCTGATGCGCAACCTGCTCTAGGGCAAGACGTAAAGATGGGGCGGCGGAGCCGCCCCATCGGACTATCTCCTCAGCGCGAGGGGATCAGCAGCCGCAGCTGCGAGCCTGACCGCTGCCGTCCTCGGTCTGGAAGCTCGAGCCGCAGGCGCAGCTCTTCGTCGCGTTCGGGTTATAGATGCTGAAGCCGCTCTTCATCACCTCGTCGACGTAGTCGATCTCGGCGCCGTCGAGGTGCTGCGCGCTCTCGGGATCGACGACGATGCGCACGCCACTGCGCTCGAGGACGATGTCGTCTTCTTCGGTAGTGCGCGCGAGCGCCATCCCGTACTGGTAGCCAGAGCAGCCGCCGCCGGCCACGAAGACACGGAGGGCACCGCCGGGGAGGTCACGCGCCTCAAGGAGCGCCTTCGCCTTCTCCGCCGCTGCGTCGGTGATCGTGACTAGCGTAGTCTCGGTCTTGGTCTCGGTGGTCATGTACTCGCTCCTTGGCGCTTGTCGTTTTGGGGATCATCGGCACGAACGCGCCGACTGCCTCTACAGTATATCAGGGGTTCCGCCGGACGACGACGAATTGGCACCCCCAAGAAAAGCGAGAGACGGAGCGAGCACATGGATCGCGTCTACCTCGACCACGCCGCCACCACCCCGCCGGACCCGCGCGTGCTCGAAGCGATGTGGCCCATCTTCTCGCGGGACTGGGGCAACGCCTCGTCTATCTATCTGGAAGGGCAGGTCGCCCACCGCCGGCTGGATGAATCGCGCGCGCGCTGCGCCAAGCTCCTGGGCACTGAGGCCAGCGAGATCGTGTTCACCAGTGGAGGCACGGAGTCGGATAACGCCGCCATCCGCGGGGCCGCTTTCGCGCAGCGCTCGCGCGGTCGGGGCGAGCACATCGTCACCAGTCAGGTCGAGCACCACGCCGTCCTGCACGCCGTGGAGCAGCTCGAACGCGAAGGCTTCCGCGCGACGTACCTGCCGGTTGACGCTGAGGGCCGCGTCGATCTGGCGGAGCTCGAGGAAGCGATCGGCCCGGAGACGATTCTGCTCACACTCATGACCGCGAACAACGAAGTCGGCACGATCCAGCCTGTCGCCGAGGCCTCGGCCCTCGCCAAAGCCCGAAACGCGAGCGTCGTCGTCCACACCGACGCAGTCCAGGCGGCCGGGTCCCTCGATGTCGCTCCGGATACCCTCGGGGTTGACCTCCTCAGCCTCGCGGCCCACAAGATTTACGGGCCCAAGGGGGTGGGCCTGCTCTACGTTCGCCGGGGCACCCCTTGGCAGCCGCTGATTCTCGGCGGTACCCAGGAGCGCGAGCGGCGGGCCGGTACCGAGAACGTCGCGGGCGCCGTCGGGCTGGCGACCGCCATGGAGTTGGCCTGGGCCGAGCGTGAGCAGCGCACCGCTCACTACCGCCGGCTTCGCGATCGGCTCCTGTACGAGCTGCCGGAGCGCGTGCCGGACACCGTGATCACCGGTCCCACGGACCCCACTGAGCGGCTGCCGAACAATTTCAGCTGCTGCTTCCGCAACGTCGAGGGCGAGAGCGTGCTGCTGTCCCTCGACATGGCCGAGGTCGCCGCCAGCTCGGGGAGCGCCTGCACGACCGGCTCGCTCGAACCCTCGCACGTATTGACGGCCATGGGCATCGACGCCGACCTTGCTCACGCCTCGCTCCGTCTCAGCGTGGGCAAGGGCAACAGCGACGAGCAGCTCGACTACGTCCTCGACCAGCTGCCCGCGATCGTCGAGCGCCTGCGCGCCCTCGCGCCGGGCTAATCGCGCAACCAGCACATCTACGTTCTCGGCTGCTACCTGCATCGCGGCGGCACGGTCTATTGGGGGGAGCGGCGACCTGGTGACGGCAGGCGGAGGGGGACGTAGGCCGGCGGATGAGTTTTCACGAGGTCGCGCAACCGCTTCGCCATTCGTAGCCGTTCGGTGGGTCCGTGCTCGTTGGTCACCTTCGCATGGGCTCGGTTATCCGGCAGGTCCGGATCGTTCAGAATCGGATCGGCCTGCACCTTGTACCCGATCTGGCGAGCATCCGCGGCAGAGAACTCAATGACGTAGGCCTCGGAGTGTTCTTCCCGGAACTGGGGGAGAGGCTTTAGCGAGGCGCGATCAACACTGAACTCCGGCTCCTTGAACATCCCGGACATCGGCTTCCCATCGTCGGTCATACCCACTTCCGGGATATAGCGCAGGAGGGTTTCGGTATCGCCTAGTTGACCGTCTGGGTCGCTAGGCTCCGGCCCGGCCAGCGTTGCGCTTAGCCCGTGACGCTTTCGGAAACTTGCCACTCGGAAACGATTGCCGTAGCGACCGCGGCAGCCTTGAGGGGGGCGAGACAGAGACTCGCATAGGTTGCTTCGGCGTCGAAGGCGTGGACTTCAATGCGGTCGGCTCGGGCAATACAGTGCACGGCCCGAAGCTTCTTCAGATCCCATTCGAATGTGATCCCGTTGTCGGTCGCAGGAGCGACAGCCGGCACCTGGAGCGTGGAAGGGACCAACGACAAGAATCGCAGTGCCGTAGCTATCGCCCCCTCGTCAGGAGCAGGGGCACCATTTCCGTCCCAGTCGGGCTCCAGACGTCCCATCTTCACGATGGCCTCCGCCAGCCTGACGCGTGGGTCCTCGACCAAGGCACCCAGGTTGTTGGCGAGCTGGGGCAAATCCGTCGTCCCTACTGAGATCGCTGCCCCGAGCCCGCTGGTGCCACCGTCATGGGTAAGGTTCTCAAAATACCGAGCAACCTCGATTGGGTCGTCATCGGGCAATGGCAACTCTGTGAAGGCCAAGGAGGAGGGGTCGATGGTCGTCATTTCGCTACCTCGTCCCCGTCACCCTCGTGCTCGTCATAAATCTCGACACTTTGAGGATGAATCTTGAGTCCCGTGAGCGCAATCCAAGAGGAGCCCTCTGCGGGCGCCTTCAGGAAAGGCTCCTTTCGTCCGCCGACGACGGGCGGAAGAATAGGGCGCTTCGTACCGTCTTCGCAACCCAGGGCACGACATAGCCAAGGAGGAAGCGTCCAGACTGTAGGCGGCGATCGCCGCTCCCTCCCCCTCCTCGCTGCACTGAAGCGTCATCGTCAGCGTGAAGTGTCCGAGCAGCCGGGCGACGTGCCCGAGGTCAAGGCCGCTGCGGCGCATCCTCGCGGCGAAGGCACGCTGGAAATCGTGTGACGCAGCCTCGACCCCAGCCCGGTGCGCCAACCCCTGCAGCAGCATCCGGATGGCGTTCGACGTGAGCGGCCGTGCGCCCCGCACGAGGAAGAGGGCGCCAGGCTCGAAGCCCCGGCTCCGACAGCACGTGCTCAAGCGCGTCTTGTGGTCGAACGTGTGAAATCGTGCGGTCAAACAAGCGAGTACCTCGTGATCTCCAGCACCCGAGAGCTCAGTAAACGCTCGGAAAACCCTTTCTCCCATTGGTGTCTGGTAGCAGGGGAGAGACTCGAACTCTCGACCTCACGATTATGAGTCGTGCGCTCTAACCGGCTGAGCTACCCTGCCACGGCCCGTTCAGCCTAGCGATGGCCCTGGGTGTGAACAACGAGAACCGCTTAGACGACGCGAACGAGCGAACCGCGCTCCGGGTCCTTCGTTACCTCGATGCGGCGCTCGAAGCGCTCGCGCAGCTCATCGATGTGGGTGACCAGGAGGATCAGACGGAACTCGTCGCTGATGCTCGTGATCGCCTCCACCAGCCGGTCGACGCCCTCACTGTCCTGGGTGCCGAACCCCTCGTCGATGATGAGCGTGGGGAGCGCTGCGCCGGAGCGCGCGGCGAGCAAACGCGAGAGGGCGATGCGCAGGGCGAAGTCGACGCGGAACGCTTCGCCGCCGCTGTACATCTCGTAGTCGCGGGTGCCGAGTTCGTCGCTGATGCGAATGTCGAGGGTCTCGACCTTCGATTTGCCCGAGCGGGTTTCGCGCTGAGTGGCGAGCGTCAGCTGGATGCGGCCATCGGTCATCTTCTCCAGCATCGCGTTGGCGATCCGTTCGACCTCCGGGAGCGACTGTTCGATGAGCATGGCCTGGACGCCGTTCTTGCCGAAGGCCTGGGCGAGATCGGCGTGGAGCTGGGCCGAATCGCGGTCGCTGGCGAGCTTGTCCTTGGCGCCTTCGATGCGGGCGGCGAGTTGATCGAGGTGGCGGCGACGCTCCTCGAGACGTCCGCGCTGGAGGTCGAGTTCCTTCGCCCGCTCGCGGCAGCGCGCGAGTTCCTCCTCGACCGCTCCGAAGCGGCCGGAGACATCCTCGGAGGCTTCGAGCGCCGAACGGGCTTCGACCAGTGCGGCCGCGGCAGCGCCGTGGCTCTCCTCGCGCAGGCGCAGTTCCGCACCTTCCTGGGCGATGCGCTCGTCGAGTCCGTGCGCCTGCTCCTGGGCCCGCGCGAGCTCGCGATAGGCGGACTCCGCCCCCTCCAGCTCGGCGAGGCGCTCGCGCAGACGGGCGTGCTCGCTCGCGTCATAGCCGAGGCCCGCGAGCCCATCGCGCGCGGCGACGAGGCAGGTCCGCGCCTCCGGCGCGAATGCTTCTGAGGCGATGATGACGCGGGCATCCGTAAGCGTTTGGTCCAGATCCGGAAGCTCCCGCTCCGCCGCGAGCGCTCCCGTGAGGCGAGTTTCCAACTCGCGCTCAGCAAGGCGCTGACTCTCGTCGAGCGTCGTGCGTTCCGTGAGGAGGGCTGTGGCGCTGGCCTGGTGGGCCGCAGCAGCCGCCTCGGCGGCAACCGCGGCCTCCTGCGCGGCGCGGTAGCGCTCGCCGAGTTCCCGCCGTTGGCAGCGGTACTCTTCGAGCGTGGTCGCAAGCTCGGCCGGGGGCAGCGGCTTGCCGCAGACCGGGCAGAGCGCGGCCCCCTCGAGCTGCGCTTCGCGCTTCTTGAGGGCCTGCGCTTGGTCGCGGTGGGCACTCGCTTCGGCGGTGCTCGTGGCGTGCTGTTGCTGCGCCTCGGCATCCGCCCCGCGCGCAGCTTGGAGCTGGTCGTCGAACGATGCCAAGCGCGTGCGATCGCGGTCGAGCGTTTCGCGCTCCACGCGAAGCGCCGGGAGGCCCGCGACGAGCGTTGCAGCACCCGCGCGCCGCTCTTCGAGATGGCCGATCTGGGTCTCGAGTCGGACGCGCTCTTCAGCCACCCCCCGCTCCGCCTCAGCGATGCTGCCTTCGAGTTCGCGCGCGTCGGCCGAGAGCATGGCGAGGCTGCGCTCCTCCTCGCGCGCAACGCAGAGCTTTTCGTAGTCCCCCTCGATCGTCTGCGCGCGGGAGACGGTCTCTTGCACCGTAGCGAGCGCGGCTTCGAGCTTGGCGAGCGTGGCCCCGCGGGTCGCGATCTCCAGCTTGAGCTCGGTGAGGCGCTCTTCGTGGTCGGCGACCGCTTGCTCTCGCCGAGCATGCTCGGCGGCGGCGAGGCGGAGGCCGTCCGCTTCCTGCTCCTGCTCGGCGATGCGGTAGCCAACCTGGGCTCGCTCAGCGTTCAGGGCTTGCAGTTCCTGCTCCACCGCGGCGGCGCCCTCGAGCTCGCCGAGCGCCTCCTCGATCTGCCGCTCCTCGGCGACGCTGTTCGCCTCCGCTACGCGCCGGCGCTCGTGGGCGTGCTCGGCGAGCTCCTCAT
>Ga0310121_10002200_pt1 | contig 18906 bp, 18 predicted proteins | sample CB27_Tmax_986_MG_FD_203504 | JGI IMG/M metagenome (GOLD analysis project Ga0310121, IMG submission 203504) | Marine microbial communities from Western Arctic Ocean, Canada - CB27_Tmax_986 | ecosystem: Environmental > Aquatic > Marine > Oceanic | place: Canada: Western Arctic Ocean | collected...
ACAGTGAGGCGACGTCGCTCGGGGCTCAGAAGTTTCCCTTCGCGGCTTCCTTCAAGATGGCGTTGTCCAGGGCCTGATCTGCCACCAGCTTCTTCAGCCGGGTGTTCTCCTGCTGGAGGGCCTTCAGTTCTTTGGCCATCTCTGGAGCCATCCCGCCGTACTTCTGACGCCAGCGGTAGTACGTCTGCTGAGCGATCCCCAGCCGTTTGCAGACTTCCGGAACCTTCTTTCCCTTACCGAGTTCGACATCGGCTCGACGCAACATCGGGATAATCTGGTCAACTCCATGACGTTTCTGTGCCATCTAAAAAAATCCTTTCCGGGCTAAATCCCGGGTTGGATTCTCTCACATGCACTGGACTTTTCACCGGGGGAAGGTCACCTTCAGAAAGGCTTGAATCTTCGAGGGTGGAATTAATCCGTCGCTCATGCTGTTCGCTTCGGAAACACTCTCCACCTCTGCTTTGATCTCGATCAAGCCGGACTTGTCGATGACGTAGTCTCCAGGTAATGACGAATCTAGCCGGCCAGTCCTGACGATTACACCAGAGAAATAAACTCCCCATCCATACGGCGGCCTCCATGAACTGAATTCAGGGGACTCGCCTAGGTAAACATTCAGCTTGTGCATCGCGTTTTGAACTTGCGCAACAGGTCCTTGATTTCATGCCTTCTTCCCTGATGGTCGACAGAATACCAACCATCAGCATCACGTCCGATTTCCCGCCCGTCTTTGACCTCGATCCCGATCACACCTCGACAGGGATTCAGAATAATGAAGTCCGCTTCGCATTCCTGAGCTCTGTGTCTGCCGACTGCTGGCAGCACAAACCTCTTCGCATGAAACACGGTCCAGTCGTTTGACAATCCACCGGCGAGAGCCGCGAACACTTGCTTCTCAGACTCTGGGCAATCATCCGACGGCCGACTAGGGATCATCTGCGGCATATCAATTTCCCGATTCGCGAGCACGCTGAAAGGCTACGCAACGGATTCTTCGCTGGATTCCGACTGCACCAACGGGCCACCAAATTCCTTAACGACTTCATCCGAGCCACGACCGGTGATCGTTTTACCCATTGCTGCACCTATCAAGTCGAGTAGCTGACGTGCCCGGTCGCGAATAAACAATTCGAGTTCATCGTTGCGCACTAGCAGTGGCGTGATTTTGTGGCTCGCCAGTAACTCATCAACGCGGTTTGGCGGAATCTTATGGTGACCGCCTTCTAATGCCGCGATGTACTCGCTGGGAGCTCTTCCGCCGATCGTACGATTCGTCCGAGCTGAAAGAGGCGTTTTGTTTACGACGCTATTCCACTTCTGACTAGAGTACCCCTGTTTCTGGCAATGAGAAGTCGGAAAGATGTGATGAATGTCGATGGCGAGATCAAAGAAGCTCGTAATCTCGATCGGGTCCGCATTCAGGAAATCCAAGCTGCCCGCCTTCATCAACAAAGCGCAAACACCCTTGTAAGCAGCACTATTGCGTGTCTGAAGGCTCAGCAAGCGAACCGGATCGAAATTGGCGTCACGGACTGTGCGAGGATCGTCCCCACCATCGATCCAGTTCAAGACTTCGGGTACATCAAATGCGTAGCGGCTTTAACATCGTCCGCGTGGGACGCGGAGGAGAGTCCAAACAGGTCCCGTGCCAGGTCCTGGTAATCATCATGTGTAACGTTCTGGGCGTATGCGGTCGCTGGCGTTGCGTGGCAAAAGGGGACACTTGTCACCACTCCCACGCCGTACTCCCGCGACTCCTGAAGGTGCCGGGACATCGGCGTTACACCAGACCCACTGCGATCCATGTTAATCGCCTTGCTGTACGTCTTCGCCCCACTCATCATTGCCGTCCCGGATGACGCCGAATCCGTATAAGGGTGAACCCATCGCTCTCCCTTGCCCTCCAGGTAGGCCAGTTCACCCGGCCGTGCCCACGGGGTTGTTCCCCCCTGGAAAGGATGGTATGCCTCTTGTGGGGTGACGTCAGAGAGTGTCGCGATCTGCTTATCAACATTAATTTCGGTGCGGTCATTGTGCGGCGACGTCACCATGAATCCAAAATCTGTCTCGACCCTGTCGTAGTTCTGGAATGCTAGTCCCGTCCCTCGCCCCTCTGTGTACGCAACCCTTCCGGATCGGTAGATCGAAGTCGTCTGCGTCGTCTGCCAGTCCATTCCGTCGAAGATGACCATGATGATATATTTTTCCCCGGAAACCATCGCTGCCACCTGGAGCTTGTAAATGTCGGTCTGGTCAAAATACTCCGCCTCCGGATAAAGGGTGCCCATCGGCACCCGACCGTAGATCCTCGTCAGTTTATTTGGGCTGCGGTAGGCGCTGTTGGGACCATCCAGCTGGTCAAGGTTAGCCCCAAAGGTGTATACGGGGACCAACCGGTTCGTGTGAGTCTGCCACTCCGTAAAATCATCTGGCCGTGCCCCCAGTGGCCCCAGGCCGCAACCCCGTCGCTTATCGCTTTCTGATGGAGGCTGCGAAGGTGATCCGTCTCTTGCCCCGAGCACACCCCTGGGCAGCAAAAACACGCCGCACCAAAGAAGATCATTGCGAGCGTGCGAAAGAGACATCTCGGTTTCGCCACCAGCATGTACATCACTATCGATTCAATTGCCAGAAGGAGTCTTTTTGGTAAGATAACGGACAGCTTGGTGCACGTCACGGACTGATAAGACATTATTTCCCGGCGATCGCCGGTCGTATGGGAGGTGGAAAGGACTCACACTCATGCCATCGACAGCGCTCAACAAGAAGCAGCTCAAACAGCACATCCGTGAACAAGGCCATTCGGCGCGCAATTCCCAGGAGGAAAAGGATTCCCTGAGCCAGCAGATCGTGGGAAAGTTCATGGATCTCCCCGAGTATGCAGCCGCAACCACGGTCATGTTTTACGTTGATGTCCGTTCCGAGGTAAGAACACGGTTTGCCCTGCCGGCCGCCATAGAAAGTGAAAAGCGGATTGTGGTTCCCTACTGCGTCGATGGGGAGCTTGAGTTATTCCTTCTTGAAGACATGGCGGAGCTCGATATTGGAATGTACAAAATTCTCGAACCTCGCTCCGAGCTTCGAGAGATCGCTGAAAAAGGAATCCCCCCGGAGGACCTCGACCTGGTGATGGTCCCTGGTGTTGCATTCGATTCCCAGGGAGGGCGAACCGGACACGGAAACGGTTATTACGACAAGCTCCTTCAGCATGCACGAGAGGATGCCCCACTCATCGCGCTCGCTTTTGACTGCCAGATCTTCCCGGAGATTCCTGTCAAGCAGCACGATGTTTTCATGGACAAGGTGATCACACAAAGCGAGATCTACATTGGCCGGGGTCGCTCGCAATAACCCATCCTTGCTCTCTGGCACTATTCCATTGCCGCCCTTTTCGAAGGAGGAGTTGATGTCGCAGGCAACTGCAAGCAGCACGACGCCGGTTGTGGATACTTATGCGGAGGCTTTCCGCAGCCTTTGTTCCGAGATAGTGATCACTGCACGTGATCGCAAGTGACTGGATCATGCCGTGGCGGCGTGTTGCGGTCATGCTTCCAGCACCATCATGTGTGATTGTGAAGCGGGAATGGACCAGTATATCGGACCAGGTTCATCGAGCGGATTGGATTCGCCAGATGGTCGGCCAGGCGCAATCGTTCAATTCCACGTCCCTCGATTTCGAAAGGACCGTGATGAGGCACTGGAAAAGGCATTACTCGCTCGGATATGCCAGAATGTCCTTACCTGCCCAACAACCGCCTGTTTTGGTGACCGCCAGCAGGAGAATTATTTCAAGCTTGGCCGGAAGATTTCTTTTTTTGGTGACGGCCATCAGTTCCGGGATATTCGCTTCGATGAATTCGTCTGGGTAATCCCAACCCTCGGTGGTGAATATACCGTGAGCCGGCGTTTTGGTTACAGCAGTGGGATCATGGGCGGAAACCTCTGGTTCATGGGAGCGACGGCCGACGCGGCGATCGAGGCAGCAGAATCGGCGGCAGCAGCGGTTGAGTCAGTTCCCGAAACGATCACCACCTTCCCGGGCGGTGTTGCCGCGAGTGGTTCCAAAGCAGGAAGTAAGTACTCATTCCTTTTCGCCAGTACCTTCGCGGAATTCTGCCCGACTCTCAGGGAATCCCTGGGCGATGAATCCCGGGTGCCTGAAGGAGTCCAGTCGATCATGGAAATTATCATCAATGGCCGCAGCCTGGATGCAGTCGCCAGCGCAACCAGGGCCGCATCAAGGCAAGCCTTGGGACGCCAGGGTTGTTGCGTATTTCAGCCGGCAATTATGGCGGGCGGCTTGGGAAGTCCTTCATCCATCTCAGGGAACAAGTGCCGCCGGGCACTCCTCTCATTGACGAGAATTGAAGCTGCGTGAAAACAAGCGATACGAATGACACATCGTTGCGCGCACCGGCCGGGGCTTCCGCCCTTTTCTTTTGGATCTATTTCTTCTGGATCGCCTTGGTAGTTCTTTCCCTCTGGGGGTTCACGGCCGATGATTCCTTCATCGTTTATCGCTACGCAGAAAATCTTGCTTCCGGAAACGGACTTACTTATAACGCCGATGAATTCATCTCCGCGCTCACCTCACCCCTGCATGCGATTCTCTGCACCCTGTTAACTCTCGCCCCCTGCTCCCTTCTTGTCAGCAACAAGGTGCTCGCCATCGTGGCCCTGGCGGGAAGCCTCGGATGGGCCTGTCGTCGTTTGAATTATGGCCCTTTTCGTTCTCTGCTCGTGATGGGACTTGTCGTCTCCTCACCCCTTGTCCTGTTCTGGACAGTCGGGGGACTGGAAACAGCCTACCTTCTTGCCCTGCTGGTAATTGTCTATGTGCAATTCGACCGCTTCCGGGACAGTCCAACCGGGTGGACCGGCCTGTGCCTCTCGATCACCGTCGGATGCTGCTTCCTTACCCGCTTTGACAGTATTCTCCTTGTTGGACCAGTCCTGGTTCACTCGGCATTTCGCCTCTATCACCACCGGGGCTTCACCACCACCGGTTTCATCGGGCTGCTTTTGCCAGCCCCGATCTTAGCCTGATCGTGGATGATCTTTAGCCTCTTCCACTTTCACGATATTTTCCCGACCTCCTATTACAGCAAAGGGATACTCTTTTCCTGGTACGGAGTGGCTGTCAACGCTCTCTATATTCTGCAATTCCTGATCCTTAGTGGCATGCCGATCGTTCTTTTTGTCCTTCTTGTCAGGATCCGCTTCCATCGAGCTCCAACCCGATCCGATGGCGTCTTCGCATGGGGCCGTCGTCACAGCGGAATCCTTGTGGGCCTTCTTCTCAGCCTTCTCTACGCCACCGGAATGGCCACCACGCACATGATGTTCTCCTACCGGTTCCTTATTCCCTTTCTCCCCATTTTTCTGTTCCTGGCACTTGATCTCTGGCGCGACCTGCCTTCCCCCGTGGAATCCACGCCTGGCGGACCATTCGCCGCGGCCACCCTCTCCACCCTTGTCCTTCAGGGCATCCTCCTTGTGACCCTGATGTCGACAAGTTTGAATATCGGGGTGGTTGGTGAATATCGTGCTGTGAACCTTGGCGAGTACGAAGAATTCACCAGGCTCCTTGGGGAGCAGTCCACGTGCATTCGTGACCACTGGTCGCAGCAGGATTCGTCGACCGACCGCCCCGTGGTTTATGTCTACGCCGCCGGAACCCCTGGCTATTTCCTGCCGGACTTCAAGATTGTCGATTCAAGTATCATTTCGTACCGGCATTATTTTCGCTGAGGCGCCTCCGGCGTTTCGCGCTCAGCCCGTTACCTGTTCGTCACCTCTCGCCATGGCCCGGTAGATCGCCAGCTGGGGGGCTTTCTCGCTGGCCTTCAGCGTCTGCCTGCCGCCGACCGTTTGACCCGTTTTGACGGCAAGGTGGAACATTTCGCAGTGTATTTTATCCAGCACCCATCGACCTGGTTCTTCCGCCCTACGTCGATGGGGCGGTGCCATCGTTGACCCCCGCGGGCAATTCCATGCAGTAGTGAACCTGTCGAGCGACTTCCTCGAACCCGAGAGATGGATAAAGGAATTTTCCCACCTCATTCTGGTCCAACGTTTCTATCCGTACGTGAGTCATTCCCTGTTGCCGAAAATATTCAATCGCGTGCTCGATCAAGCGACGGCCAAGGCCTCGCCCGCGGTAATTCCCATCCACCGCCAGGTTCGAAATATTCCCGATGCCGGCCATGCGGTTGCACCAGCAGGTAATGTACCCAACGATCGCGCCCTCCCATTCCAGCACAAAAATACCCCCTGCCTCCCTTTCGGCATCAAGGCGAATATGTTCTGCCTTTCGAGTTTTCCAGTCCACGCCATTGATCACACCATATTTCCGTTCAATATTCCGATCGATGGACACTGGTTCAAATGCCTCCATCGTGATCTGTTGAAGTTTTGGCAGATCATCGGGAGAAAAAACGCGGATCATTCCGTCTTCCATTGCCACGTTCCTCCTGGATTGCTACTGATAGTGATTTTAATCTCCATCCGGCGACTTTAGTAGCGCTAGCAGGGGTCTTTTTTTATTGGTGGCGGCAGGATCTGAAAATTCCGCTTCACTCCCGCTTGCATTCCGTTTTCCTTCGGGTCGGGAAAGGCGCGGCAAGCCTGCTTCTCGGACTGATAGTGATTTTAATCCCCATCCGGGAGGCGTTCGGTTACGACCTTTCAACCCCCCTGGACGCGATCCGTGAAACGTACCGTTTCAATGTATCCTGCCAAGGGTCCGTGCCGCAGACGATCGGGGCTTTCCTGGAATCAACTGAATTCGAAGATGCGGTGCGAAACGCCATCTCGATGGGTGGAGACGCCGACACGATGGCCGACCCAGTCTGCGGTCAGTATCCTGGCCAAATGCTCGCTCGCTATACGATCTATCGAGGAAAACGGCCAGGTGTTGAGCCTTTTGCCAACGGAATCCGGAAGGACACACGAAAGCACACGAAGCACTGTTTGCGGCCGTCCGAACGAATGGTTAACGAGTGGGCTCCCCGCAGCCCTGCGCGAGATGCCGCGTGCCATGTTTTGCCTTGTCTTCGCCCCAAGTGCCCAAAACTTGCTGAGATTCTATCGATTTCCCCACCTGTGCGGCTCCAGTTCTGACCCGAAGGCATCCTTGTAAGTAAAGAACAGTCACCGATGCCTTCAGGCGCACGGTGCCGGCGGGTACACTGCGGCCATGGTTTCAGCTCAGGAACTTCGAGGGAATCAAAGAGATATCCCGAACGACTTTCGATTGATGTGTGTGGGCGACATCCACCTGGGGCGCCGTCCCAGCAAGCTCGCCGGCCGGGTCGGTGACTTCGGCGTCGGCATCCACGAACTCACGCCCGCAGCTGCTTGGCACGCCGCGGTCAAGTGGGCGCTGGCGAACCAGGTCGATGCGGTCGCGCTCGCCGGCGATGTCGTCGAAAGTCTCGAAGACCGTTTCGAGGCCTACGGCCATCTCGAGCGCGGCGTGCGTCGTCTTACTGACGCCAACATCCCCGTCGTCAGCGTGGCCGGCAACCACGACGTCTTTGCGCTGCCCCGGCTCGCCGACCAGTTGCCCGACTTCAAGCTGATCGGACGCGGCGGCAAGTGGCAGCCCGTTGAACTCACGGCTGCGTCCGGTGCACGGCTACGCATCTTGGGTTGGTCGTTCCACGAAAAACAGGAGCGCCGCAATCCACTCGACGAGCTCCCGACGGATCTCGATTCCAGTCTTCCAACCGTCGGCCTGCTGCATTGCGATCTCGATCAGATCAACAGCCCCTATGCGCCCGTGCCTCGTCGTTCGTTCGAGACCGCGCCTGGCGCCGCCTGGCTGCTCGGGCACGTGCATTCGCCGTCCGATTTGAGCGGCCCGCGACCGGTGGGCTACCTGGGCTCCCTCGTTGGTCTCGATGCCGGCGAACCGGGGCAGCACGGCCCGTGGCTCGCGCGTATTTCTGACGATGCACAGGTTACGCTCGAGCACCTCCCCCTGGCGCCGCTTCGTTGGGAAGAAGAGGCGGTTGCAATCGACGAAATCGGCGATTTGCCGCCCGATGACATAGAAGACGCGATTTCCACGCTTCTCATCGCCGGCATGGAGGCGATTCACCGACGCATCGAACCCACACTCGGCGCCACCCGGCTTGTTGGCTGTCGCCTGCGTTTAACGGGCCGCTCGGCGAGCCATCGCAAACTACGCGAGGCCGCCGGCAACGAAGACATCTCCAAGCTCACGCGCAGCTTCGGTTCCGTGGTTTGCTTCGTTGAAAAGATCATCGACGAAGCCGGCCCGGCGCTCGAACTCGAACAACTGGCGCAGACGAAGGATCTGCCGGGCTTGCTCGCGCATCGCATTCTCGTGTTGCAGCAGGGTGGCGCCGAATCCGATCGGCTGGTCGCCGAGGCGCGCGGTGCACTCGACGAAGCGAGCAAGTTTGCCGCCGCCGCGAGCGATGACGACTACAACGGCGATGAGCTGATCGCGCCTGACGAACGAACTCGCCGGTTCTTGCTCGGTGCCGGCATCCAGACGCTCGAAGAACTGCTCGCCCAACGCAGCGAAGGGAGCACGGCGTGAAGCTCGAACGCATAAGACTAAAACGCATGCCGGGCATCGATCCGGAGTTTACGATCAAAGACCTGTCGCCCGGGATCAACTTCGTGATCGGACCGAACGGTTCGGGCAAGACGTCGTTTCGCAAAGCCGTGGCCGCTACGCTTTGGCCGAGCGCGCATCCGTCGAAGCAATTAGAAGTCCAGTCCGAATGGAAAGACGGCGACCGTCGTTTGGATGCCCTGCGCGACGGCGGTGGCGTCACTTGGTTTGTCGATGACAGCAACGCCGACGCCCCCGCCGTGCCGCCGGCGCATCTGGAACAGTGCTACACGCTGGGCGTCAGCGAACTCTTACCGACTAACACCACTACCGACCAAGCCATCGCGAAAGGAATCCGCGTGGCGATGGCGGGTGGCTACGACCTGCGCGAGGTGGGTGAAAAGCACTTCGTGCTCAAGTCGAGCTTCGGTCGTAACGAGCGCAAAGGGTTTGAGGCCGCGCAGAACAAATACAAACGCGTGTGTAAGGCTCAGCGCGATCTGGCCGTGGATGAAGACCGACTCGGCGGACTAGGCACCGACGCCGAAGCCGCCAAGACCGCCGCACGGCTGATCCCGAAGATCGAAGCTGCGCTCGAACTACAGCGAGTACGCAGCCGCGTGAGATTGCGGCAAGAAGCGATTGATCTGTTCCCGGCGGAGATCGCCTGCGTGTCCGAACAGGACGCAGCACTGCTCGACGAGTTCATTAAAAGTAGAGGCAACGCCTCTTCGAAAGTCAGAAAGCTCAGAGGGCAGATTGACGAACTTCAACGCGACATTTCCGACTCCGGGCTCGGCGAACAGGTGCCCGAGCAAAGCGACGTCGACGCGGCGTCGAAGCGTTCTTCGGAACTCGTGCAAATCGAAACTGCGCTCGCGGGCGCAGGCAGCAGGCACCGTACTGAGGCTGCGAAGCTAGGAAATGCGAAGAAAACGCTGGCCGGCGGCGTAGACCTCGATGCGGTGCCCGATGTGTCGGCCGCGGCATTGAGCCGAACCGAAGCACTGCTGCGCAAACGCGAAAGCGAGCGCGCAAAGCGCGAGGCGCTCGAACAAGCGATCGCCGCACTCGATGGCCGCAGGACCGATGATGACGCCCGAACGCTAGAGATCGCAGCCGGCTTGCTGCGTGATTGGCTAGCTGCGCCGGTTGTCATCCCGCAGGCCGTTTCGATGCCCATGGCGCTGGTCGTGATCGCCTGTCTCGTTGCGTTGGCCGGTGTGGCACTGGCGATGTTGCATCATCTCTACTGGCTCCTGGTGGCGGGTGCCGGTGTCGGTGCGGCCGTGGGGCTGGTCTTCGCGTCTCGCGGGTCGGTCGAGGGGAGTGACGGAACGGCAGAGCGTGACCGCCATGCCCAGCGTTTCACCGAACTGACACTCGGTGTTCCCGAGGCGTGGGCGCCCGAGCTGGTGCGCGCGTTGTTGCGTGAGCTCGACGGGCGGCACAGCGATGCGGTGCTGGGCGATACGGCGGACAAACAACAAGAGCTACTCGCCGACCAGCTCAGCAAGCATGTCGCTGATGAAAGCGTTACCGGAGCCGATCGCAAGACGCTGCTGGCCGAAATTGGAATCGATCTGGGCGATGACCTGGCGCTGCACGAGATCGCCGCCAGATGTCGGCAGTATACCGAAGCGATTGCGGCGCTCGTCGCCGTCGAGGCGGAGATCGAACAGCACAACAACGATCTCGTTGGCCCACGCGATGCGGTCGACGGTTTGCTCGTCACGTATGGCTACCAAGCCGCGGCGGATAACGCCGAGCGAGAAGCTCATCTCAAAGCGCTTCAACGCAAGCTCGACAACCATACGACGGCCAACCAACAACTCACTACGGCAGAGACGGATCTGGCCGACGAACAGGAGCGCCTGGCGGCGCTCGATGAACAGATCAAAGCGTTCTACGAAGAACGAGGGCTGACCGTCGGCGATCGTCGCCAGTTCGATGCGTTGCTCGAACAACGGCCGGAATACACCCGGCTGACGGACGCGCAATCAAGCGACAACCGTTCGCTGCGCGACCTGGAAGCGGAGATTGGTGACCACGCCGAGCTATTGGCGCTCGACGAAGAAGAACTGAACCAACGCCTTGATGCCGCGACGGCCAAGAGAGCCAAACTGAGCGACGTTGATCGAGAAATCGGCGCGATCGAACAACGGGTCAAGGACGCCACCCAAGGCAGCGACGCGGAGCAGGCGCTCGCAGACGTCGAGAGTAAGCGCGACGCCCTGCTCGAAGCCGGCGAGAAAGCCCAGTTGGCCGCAGCCGGAAGATTCCTACTCGGCCAGGTCGGCGAAGAGCACGAAAGGGCGAGCCGCCCGGTTGTCCTCGAACGCGCGATGCAGCACTTCGCCGCGTTCACGCACAACGCCTTCGAGCTGACGCTCGCCGATGGTGACGACGGCGGATTCCGTGCGCGCAATACGACGACGCGTGAGCTACTCGAGCTGGTACAACTATCCGACGGCACACGCATTCAATTGTTGCTCGCCGTCAGGATCGCGTTTGCGACCAGCGCAGAACGCGGCTCGAGCATTCCCCTCATGCTCGACGAAGCACTGAGCACCTCTGATCCCGAACGCTTCGTCGCAGTCGCCGAAGCACTGGCCGTACTGGCGGCAGACGGACGGCAGATCTTCTATCTCACGTCGAACCCCGCCGACGTCGCCGCTTGGATGGGCGCCGCCCGGCAAGACACCGCGCTCGCGCCGACGATCATCGACCTCGGCCGCATCCGTTGGGATCAGGCGGCCATCAAGAACATAGACGAGTTGAAACTCCCCGAGCGCGCGACCGTAACCAAGCACGACGGCTTGGCACCCGAACAGTACGCCATGGCACTGGGCGTGCCGGCGGCGCACGTGCACGCACCGATCGAGGCGCTGCATCTGTTCTACCTGTTGCGAGACGACCTGCCGTTGCTCTATGAACTCATCGCAAAGTACCGTATCGATACAGTAGGCAAATGGCTGTCGTTCTCGCAGTCGGGCAGAGCGGATAAGCTGTTGTCACCGCAAGCCTGCAAACGACTCGACGCGGTGTGCGCCGGTGCCCGCGAAATACAACGCGCCGCCACGGTAGGCCGGGGTAAGCCGGTCGACGCGCAGGCGCTCGAAGAGAGTGGGGCGGTGAGCGATACGTTCATGCCGGTGCTTCGAGATTTGATTCGCGACGTCGGCGGAGACGCGAAAGCGATGCTCGATATCATCGACGACCCTAGCGACGATCGCGTGAAAGGATTTCGCAAAAAGAGCCGAGCCGAACTCCACGAATTCTTTGAAGAGCGTGGCTACATCGATGCGAACGCGCGGCTCGATATTTCCGACATATACGCGCGCACTGTCGGCGTCATGGAGACGGTGGTCGATGAGGGTGTCATGTCGCAGGATGAATGCATGGCGTTGGCGGATCGGTTGTTTGGGGCATTTAGGGTGTAGGGGGCTCGGGGGATTCGGTCGTCGCGGGACAGGGCGCGTACCGGGGGCGGGCTATCTCTGCCTTGGTGCACAAATGGCGCACCTGGCCCAGGATCGGCCTCCCCCGCCGCATCTGAGGCCCACGATGACCAATTCCAACGTAAGTACGTCCACAAGACCTACCGGGTCAGGAATTGGCGGGAGTACGAGAGCGGCCTCCGTGCTGTCGGGAGCCTCACGGTCTGGCTCGGGCTCACTGATGGCAAGCTCGCGAACTGGAACGCGTCAAGACCGAGGTGCCGCAAGACTGGCCGACAGCGCAAGTACTCGGACCACGCCATCGAGACCACCGTGACACTCGGGATGGTGTTCGACTTGGGCTCTCGACAGACCGAGGGCTTCCTGCGCTCCTTGCTGGCACTCTTGGACCTGGACAACGCCGTTCCGGACCACACGACGATCTCGAGGCGCAAGGCGAAGCTGGGAAAGGTCGCCTTGTTCAAGAAGCGAGGCCAGAGGCCGATCCACATCCTCATCGACAGCAGCGGTCTTTCAGTGCACGTCGGCCAGCTTTACAATCCGCCGAAGGTCAGGGACTACCGCAAGCTGCACCTCACCGTGGATGAGCAGACAGGGTGACGTGGTCGCCTGCGAGTTGACGAGCAAGGGAGCTCGCGACGCCTCACGGGTTCGTTCGCCGAGGGTGTTGATCCCTCCGCGACGCGGCGATCAGCTCGCACCCTACTCGGCTGTCACGCGACAGCGGAACCGCAACATCCGGGCGCGAGACCGGCTCGGGAAACGGAAGTGGCACACCGAGTCAGGCTTTAGCAAGCGAAGCAAGGTGGAGACGACGTTCCATCGGTACCAGGCCATCCTGGGCCCATCGATGCGAGCAAGAGGCCTGGCGTCCCAGAGAGTCGAGGCGAGGGTCGCATGCAAGATCCTGAACGCGATGACGGCGCTCGGAGGACTGATAAGAAGGAGGTTATGCACAGCGACAGCACACGCAAAGTGATTCGCACCTTATTGCGCTCGCCTTCTCCGCGGTAGCAGGGCAAGGCCTAACAGGGCTAGGAGTAACGCGGCCGGTTCGGGAACGGCAGTGCTGTAAAGCTGCCCGGATGGGCTGAGCGACCAATCGGTCGGAGCAAAGATTGAACTGAACCAACCGGTCATCGTCGCTGTGCCGAGATCGACTAACTGAAACGTATCGCCGTTGACCGGCTCAAAACCGTCGACAAAACTCACATTCATCACCCCATCGAGGGTCACTCCCCCGGCGAGCAGGATGCGATCATAGTCCGCGAGCGTTGTGCCGCCGATCTCCACACCAAAAATGGCCGTCGAATCGACCACCACATCTTCAAGTTCCAGCACACCTGCGCTGTTGCCGATGTCCACACTCCCACCGAGGACCGCATCACTGACGCTTCCCGAGCCGGTCAGCCCACCCGAAAGAGAGAGTCCACTACCGGAGCCGGCCACCTCTCCAGACTCACCGAGATGCACGAGCAGGCTGATGTCGCCATAACCGGAGAGCTGACGGTCGCCGTAGCGGCCCCAGTACACGCCCTCGCTCCACCAGGGATCGTTGTTGCCCAGGTAACCGTAGGTGTCTGTCACACTGCCGCCATCGGCAACGTTAAGCGTGCCCGTGCCGCCCTTGCCCACCCTGAGACTACCCCCCCCCCCCGCGCTGAGCGATGAGCCCGACGCCACCGAAACGTCGCCCCTCTCTCCGAGCGTCATGTTGCCGACATTCGAGACGCTCGCGCCGTTCACTTTCTTGTAGAGCCGTGAGTCGTTTTCCTGTTTATCGCTGTCGAACCAGTACATGTTGTCAAGATCGGTGAACCGAAACGCGAAGCCGCCGTTGTCGTTGTCCGAGTTGAAGTAATCCAGGCTGACATCCAGATCGCCGCTGGTGGTGCCCGGATTCCAGCGGAGGTAGGTGCCCGGCTCGTAGCCGTAGTTGTTCGTGGTACTGTAGCCGGTGTGCGGTCCGTAGATATTGTGGTTCTGCCAGAGCCCGTTTGCCGAGTTGTGCTGCCAATTCGAGGGCGCCGAATAAATCGCATCGGGATCGTCGTATATGGTAAATTCAATATTGTCCGGGGGAGGGCCTTCGTAAATACTTCCGGAATTTCCTCCAGACAAGGTGAAATCTTGGCTCACGCTGCCGGAAGAACCTCCCATCTCGAGGTTCGCGGGACTCCAACTGGTTCCGTCGAGCGTCAGCGTGCCCGACGCGTCGAAGCGCTGCGCGTGTACCGCAGGTACGACAAACAGAGTGATGGAAAAAAAGACGATGCCGAGAGCGGCCGATAGCACGGGCCGCGTGCCGGCGCGGAAGAAGACTGAAGGTCCACGTAACTGGCGGTACGCGGTGAACACTTTTGGGCGATGATTCATGAGCTGCCCCCTGGCCACCTACCGACCCAAAGGCGGTCGGTGGCATGCTGGTTTTGTGTCTAGTTGATTAGCGTTTCCTTGTGCACGTTTATTGCCCGCGCAGAGCCCTCGTTGGAGAGGCTGGCGACCACCCAAAGGTAGCCCAATCTCCACAAAGATCCCCAGCCTGTCCCAACACACCAGTTTTTTCGCCTCGAGCAAGGGTTTTATGCGAAAAATGAGCAGTCCCAATGAGGGGGCCTGTCCTTACGCACAGCCGATAGGCACGGATGCTGTGCGTAAGCATGCAGGGCAAAAACCGGCCAGTGGCCGAGCATCAGTCGCGCCGCCGACCCAAGAGGCTGCGATCTCGCTGCGGCGCACTCGCCGTGACATTCCCGGCCAACTCCCAACCGGGTCGGTATTCGCTCCGCACGATCGTGGCTAGCTCGGGTGCATCTTTCGCGACCAGATTTTCCGCGTCCCAATCGACGCGTTTGCCCTCACCGCCCGGCGCGGCGGCCCAGACGGCCAAGTTGCCCAGCAAAATCGTCTCGGTGAGCGGACCGGCGTAGTCCACAAAATTGCTCATCGCCGGCTTGCCGCCCTGAATCGCCCGGACCCACTCGCGAAAGTGTCCGGGCGAGGGGTCGTACTCGACCTTCGGTTTCGGCATGGGTTGGTTGCCGGCGCCAAGCATTTCAAATTCCTCGCCATAATCCTTGGGCGAGTAGATTTTGCCTTCCGTGCCCACCAGCAGCGCGCCGGAGCCTGAAAGCGGCTTGCCGACCAGCGAAGCAGCGGGTCGCTTGCCACCGTCGTACCAATAGACATCCACCGCATCGCGCTTGTCTGTCGCGGGAAACACAAAGTGAATCTGCGACCATTTGGGATAGCTCTCGCCATTGTGCCCCGAGCTGACGGCCTGGACCGAAACCGGGTCGCGCAAATTCAGCGCGGTAAACGGCATATTGAACGTGTGGCAGGCCATATCGCCCAGGGCCCCGGTACCAAAATCCCACCAGCCCCGCCAGGCAAACGGGTGATACCCGTTGGCAAAGGGACGCTCCGCTGCCGGACCGAGCCACTCATTCCAGGAAAGGCTCTCGGGAACCGGTTTGGACGCGGGCCGCGGACCGCCCTGCGGCCAGATCGGCCGGTTGGTCCAGACGTGCACTTCTTTGACGTCGCCAATCCCGCCGCTCTGTGTGATCGCTGCGGCCTCACGCAAGCCGTTATTCGAGGTGCCCTGATTGCCCATCTCGGTCGCCACGCCCATTTTTTTGGCAAGCTCACCCAGATAGCGTGCTTCGTAAATCGTGTGCGTCAGCGGTTTCTGACAAAAACAGTGCTTGCCCATCGACAGCACCTTGGCCGCGGCCACTGCATGGGTGTGATCGGGGGTACTTACGGTGACCGCATCGATCTTGTCGCCCAGCGTGTCGAGCATCTCGCGAAAGTCGGCAAATGTCGCCGCGCCCTTGAAACGTTTCGCAGCGCCCATCAGGCGTTTCGATTCGGTATCGCAGATCCCGACCACATCGCCGCTCTTGCCGGCATTGGCCGAATCGCTCGAGCCCTTGCCGCCAATCCCGATACAGGCAAACTGCACCTTTTCATTGGCCGATTTGCTTTCCGCCGTTTGCACGCCGCCGGCCACCCAGTATCCAGCGGCAAGTGCGGTGGTGTTTTGCACAAAAGAACGTCGCGTGATCTGCTTAGCCATCGGTGGGTGTCTCCATGACGGGGTGGGCATCGCGGTGGCAGGCATTGGTGCGTGCCGCCTCACCCCCACAATTTACCCTGACACCGCAATGGCCGCAATCGATAGCACGATCTCGCCCGCAGGCCCTCTTTCCGGGACGGTTTTCCCCGCGGCGCTGTGTCCCCTAAAATAGTCTCAACCCACCTTTGGCAGCCCACACTTTAGGATTTCCCTGATGCCGCTCCGCCCGATCCGTTTTGTGTGCCTGCTGCTCTTCTGTCCGGGTATCTTGTGCCCCGCGCTGCTGGCCGCACTCGACCCGGTCACTACCGAGGAAGAACTGACGAAGCGGGGGGCAAAACTCAAGAAAAACAAAGCCGGTCAGGTGACCGAACTGAATCTGGCGGAGGCCGATTTTTCTGAAAAGCAAATGCCCCTGCTCACCGCCTTTCCCGAGCTCGATCGGCTCACACTCTGGGGCGCGGGGATCAGCGATGCGGCCGTCGCGCAGCTTGAGCAGAATCCCAAACTCAAGACGCTTGTGCTGGAAAATACCGAAATCACGAACGACGGTGTCGATTCTCTCAGCAAGCTCCCGAACTTGAAGGTCCTCAACCTCCGCCGCAGCACCTATCTGGACGATACGGCGCTCGAGAAAATCAGCCAGATGCAAGATCTCGAGCAGTTGATCCTGCTCTACAACAACTTTTCCGACGCGGGTCTGGAACATCTCTCCGATTTAAAAAAGCTCAAGGTCCTCGACCTGCGCGGTTGCACGATGGTCACCAGCGAGGGGCTGCGTCCGCTTGCGGCACTACCGAACCTGCAGCGGCTCAAGCTCCGCTGCCCGGCGGTGGATGACAGCGGGCTAGAAATTCTGGCCGAGTTCCCCAAGCTCCGCGGGCTCTGGCTCGAGGATTGTTCGATCACCGACGAGGGGGCGGTTCATCTGGCCGCGCACGACAAGCTCGACGAGTTGTATCTGTTTCGCACCTACATCAGCGACGAGGCGCTCGAGGCCCTCAAACCGATGAAACGACTCAAGCGGTTGTCGCTCCGGGACACTGCGGTAAACGGCAGCGGTTTGAAACATCTGGCCGCTTCGGCCGCTTCGCTCACCAACCTCGACCTGAGCGAGACGCAGACGGACGATGCGGGATTGGCCGGACTTGCAGCGCTTGCAAATCTCCAACGGCTCAACCTCTGGAACAGCCAGGTTAGCGGAGAGGGTCTGAAACATCTTTCGCCACTGGCGGGGCTCGAGTGGTTGAATCTACAAAATACCGGTGTCAGCGACGCCGGCCTGGCGGAGCTTGCGGGGCTGAAAAAGTTGCGGTATCTGAATCTCAGCGAGACGGGAATCACCGATGCGGGCCTTGCGCACCTGAAGGGCCTGACGAAGCTTGCCGAACTCGAGTTGAGCTTCACCCAGGTGACCTCCGCGGGAATCGAAAAGCTCAAGGCGTCGCTGCCCACAGTGACGGTCAAGAAATAGTGGTCGCCCGCTCGCACGGACCCGCTCAGTCGATTTCCTCGAGCCAGAGCCGGATCTCGTTCTCGTATTCGCTGCCGAGATTGTTGATCGTGAGCTGCCGGAGAAAATGAGCCGCCCCCTCCTCACGCAAATCGGCCGCCTCGGCGTTCGGGAACCGCCGCTCGGGATCCGGCGCTATCAGCCCCTGGCAAAAATTCATCAGCAGTTCGTTGACCACGACCTCTTCGGGCAGGATTTCATTCAAGCGGTGCGGCAGCAACCGCTTGGCCTCAACCAGGTCGCTGACTGATAGTGATTTTAATCCCCATCCGGATTGACGTAAGCGTCGCGGAACGTCGGCGGGTACGTTCCGTGGAGGTATAAAAAGACTCGTACAACGTCAAGTCGTCCATTGGATCGCGAAGTCTCAGCTCGCGACGGAACGCGCGCTCGGAAGTAAAAAAAACAAACGATGAGAGTCATAATACCAATTACGATTGGGACGACGATGTAAGGCCAGATGCCACTCATAACTTGGTTCGCCTAACGATTAGTTTTTTGGTCACCGCTCCTCAACAAAGCGAGAGGCTCTAAATCGCCGCCTGATTATATCAAACGGGACAAGTGCTTAATCGCTAATGCGGTGATGGGCAAAGCCCACCATGCCGCCAAACAGTGTTCAAGTGATTCGACTTGACGCGTCATATCACGACCTTTATGGTACGCCTGCTGGTGCGGAACCGTCACACGGGATCATCCAACGCCTCCCGGCGGCGCTACCACCAAGAGAAAAGAGATTCAGAGTTGCCATGACTGAGCCGAACCGAAATTCGTCGACACGAGACCTTACCCGGCGTGGATCTCTGGGCCGCGGGCTGGCCATGGTCCTCGGCGGCATCGCGTTCGCCTTTCTCCTCGGCGGCGGTTGCGTGGTCTCAAAGTACAACAGGATCGTCACCAATCAGGAAAACGTCGAGGCGAAGTGGAGCAACATCGATAATCAGTACAAACGGCGGGCAGACCTGATCGACAATCTTGTCAACACGGTGGAGGGCGCCGCGAATTTCGAGAAGAAGCTGTTGACGGAGCTGACCGAGGCACGCGCTTCGGTGGGCAAGGTGCAGCTTCCGGACAGCCTTCCGACTGACCCGGCGCAGCTGCAAGCCTACATAAAGTCGCAGCAGGGACTCGGCTCGGTAATGGGTCGCCTATTCGCGGTCTCCGAGAACTATCCCGACCTGAAGGCGACGCAGAATTTCCTCGCCCTGCAGGATCAGCTCGAGGGGACCGAGAATCGCATCGCCGTCGCACGTACCGA
>Ga0310121_10002201_pt1 | contig 18904 bp, 10 predicted proteins | sample CB27_Tmax_986_MG_FD_203504 | JGI IMG/M metagenome (GOLD analysis project Ga0310121, IMG submission 203504) | Marine microbial communities from Western Arctic Ocean, Canada - CB27_Tmax_986 | ecosystem: Environmental > Aquatic > Marine > Oceanic | place: Canada: Western Arctic Ocean | collected...
CGTCGTCGACTAGCCAAAAGTCTTCGTGCACGTGCGTTCCGTGAATGTGGTAAAGGCCATCATCACCTTGCTTGGCAAAGTGTCGGTAAAATTCAACGGTTTCCCGCAGCAAAGGGTAAGCGTGCGTCCGCAGAAATTGTTCGTCCTCCGTGTAGCGATACCGCCACCAGGCGTGAATGGCCAATTCGCTGCCGGACGAAACGAGATGGCTGATGTGCCCCAAACCGTTTTTGTAACAGGCATTGGTGGCGAGGTGGGCCTCATACTGGCACAATTCCAGCGCCTTGTCGGACAACTCCGTATTAGGCATCTTCCGCAGGCACACGCGTTGGAATTCCTCAGCCACGTCTTCAGGAAACACCACTTGGCCATCGAATGGATAAAACTCGGGATAATAGGCTCCGCCTTTGACTCCCCATCGTTGGCGTGCCGCCTGCCTGGCGTATGGCAGGTGTCCCGCGTACATATCGAAGTACGGGTCGGTGAGCGGCACGGCATCCGCTGCCAACAACGGCCAATAAAAAGTCTCCGCCGTCCACACGACAAACTGGGAACCCCAGGGCCGGTTGTCGCCGTCGGTAATAAAAATCGAGCCATTCCATTTCGGCGGAATCGCACTGCGCGAACTGCTGGCCGCATAATACAAGTGCAAAGTTCTGACCGCTTCCATGAACTTGGCCACGGTGTCGTCCGAGTTGATGTGCACAAAGCCCGTACTGGACCAGAAATCGTGCCACCAGCGAACATGTTCGGCGCGCAGCTCCTCGTACGTTTGTCCCGAAATGTTATGCAGTTGTTTGACCGCCAGGCCGCGCACGTCCGCGTCGGATTGAAACGAAGCAGCACTGGAGACCAGGACCGTCGTTTTCTTCGATTCCTTAGCCCGTGAAGCTGGAACCGCGACGGTGAATACACGTTCGCTGGTCTGTTCGATGCGGGCGTTCTCGGCCGAACAGGTCAACGCGACGGCCGATGAGCAAAAGTAGTCCCGTTCCCGCATCGTGTGCTCGATGCAAACTGCATTTTCCTCTTTGCTCAATTGGAAATCGGCGACATGGTCACCAATCTGGGCCGACTGGGGTCGCCAGGTAGAAAGTGTTATTTGAATGTCGCGAGGAGATTCGCGGAGGTCTTCGATTTCAATGGCCATCACGTCGCGGTTGGCAGAGACCAGGCAACGCACGCGCACTTGATCTGCCGAAACGGTTGATTCGGCGTCATACAATGAAAGTCGTTGCAGAAATGGACCATCGCCAAACGCCTCATCGCCCAATTCAATGTCAACCTTGGCACATCCGCCACAATAATCGACCAGCGGAACTGACTTGCCCGTGCGGGCAGCGACCTCGTTGGTGACGTGCGTGGCTGGCCCGCGATGATTGCGGTTGACGGAAAAAACGTCCGTCCGATTGACCTGGAAATGAACGCCGCCAGCGGTTGTCCAGACGGCGGACCCCATGCGCCCGTTGCCGATGGGCTGGCCTGCTACGGGATCCTCCACCGGGCTGAGATAGGCCAAGTCCGCCTGAGAGACAAGCGCACGGTAGTCGACGTCGAGCAGCCAGAAATCGTTTGCGGCCACGATTGAATGATTGGCCCACGAAGACAGGAGGGGGACGAACAGAGTTGTTAGGTAAATTAATTGTTGAAGGTGTCGTTTGCGAACCATAGTGGTTATTCCTTTATGAAACCGTTTCAAACCTCCGGCAGTTGCCAGGGATCGCGGCGCTCGCGATCCAGCAGGGTATTGTCTGCCGCGTCGCCGAAAACCCAGTTTTTGGGATCCCATTCGAAAGTGCGTCGGTGCCAGTAGGCCAGGTTGCCGAGATGCACGATCGTCACAGTTCTGGCACCGTACTCAACGTCGGCCACGGGAGTTTCGCGCGAGCGTATGCAGTCGAGCCAGTTGCGGTGGTGGCCTGGCGAATGATACAGTTTGACATCGTCTTCGCCAAGCGGCTCTGCGACGATGCTCGCGGGCTCACTCTCTAAAACACCACGATTGATGTATAGCCAGCCGTTCTCACCGTGGAATTCACAGCCGGACCGGCCTCCGTGGATGACTTCGATACCTCCCGGGAAGATGAACCTCACGCCTGTTGTCGCATCGGCATCTTCTGGGGGAACGATTTGCGAGGGACCGGAGTGATCCCACTGGAGCGCCCATTGGGCAATATCGTAGTGATGGGCACCCATATCCGTGTGCCCGCCACCTGAGTATTCTTGGTAGCTTCGCCAAGCGGGAAAATGATCGTGGACGCCGCACGGGCTGAGGATTGAATTGTAGGGACGCAGCGGCGCCTGTCCGAGCCACATGTTCCAATCCAAACCGGGTTCGAGCTCCTCGCCCGGCAGATCACAGGGCGAACTGGGGGCGCCAACCCCCACGTTCACACGTCGAATCTTCCCGAGTCGCCCACTGCGGATAATCTCGACCGCTTCGCGAAATGACCCCATCGAATTCGACCGTTGCTGACTTCCCGTTTGCACCACGCGCTCGTATTTGCGCGCCGCGTCGATGCATCGTTTGGCTTCGGCAATCGTCAATGTCAGCGGTTTTTCGCAATAGACGTCTTTGCCCGCCTGGCAGGCTTCGATGAGTGGGGTCGCATGCCAGTGGTCAGGCGTCGCAATGCAAACAGCGTCAATGTCGTCGCGGGAGATGATCTCACGATAGTCATTGTACGCGTCACAAACCCTTTTCAAGTTCTTCTCCGCATAGGATTCGTTAACGCGCTGTAGCGCGTGATCGCGCCGCGTCGTGTCGACGTCGCAAACCGCCACGATCTGCACGTCATCAAATCGCAGGAGTTCCGGGATATGAAAGTCTTTGGCCATTTTTCCACAGCCGATGATCCCGACCGTGATGCGGTCGCTAGGCGGCGTTTTATCTTGTCGGCCCAGCGCACTGGCTGGCACAATGACCGGGGTTGCGATAGCGGCTAGCGAACTCTTAAGGAAGTGGCGGCGTGAGTTGGAGCCGGCATTGGGGCGGTGGTTGTGGAGATTGTTCAATACAGTTTCCTTTGTGAATGATTCGAAGTGATATCCAAAACGGAATTCCGGTCGGGGCGAGACTCCTGCCGAGCCTTTAGTCTTAACCACTTCTCCCACGTCGTCGATATTGTTCGGCCTAGACCCCCTCGGCCTTGTGCCGCGGGTGAATGAGGTTGGCAGCTACCATGCCACCTAAAAACCCCCTACCCCCCCGCCCCCGCCGCCTTCGGCGGCGGGGGCGGGGGGGTAGGGGGCACGCAGCCTTGGTAGCTGCCAACCTCATTCACCCGTGAGCAACCCCGACGTCCGTCGGGACAGGGCTCAGGGGGCGGCTACGCCAACAAATTACGTCAATCGCTCCGAGTTGCGATTGACGTGTAACGTAGGCCATGGAGCGAACTTCTCTCAGCACATAAAATAACGGAAGACCCATGTCTTCTCCAACCGTGCGACAAATCGATCCCTGGCGTGCTGGCAACATCACTCTGTTGCTCATCGTGTCGCTGGTGGGATGTAGTGATCAGGCGGCTCACATTCCACCTCCAACGGCAGTCAAGAACATCGCTTCACACGATCAAGCCCGCGTCACGTTCAGCCGCGACGTGGCAGCGATTCTGTACCAGCACTGTGTCGTCTGTCACCGCGCGGGTGGTTCAGCACCGTTTGCCCTGTTGACGTATGAAGATGCAAGAAAACGGGCAGAACAGCTGGTCGACGTCACGCAATCTCGCTATATGCCCCCCTGGCTGCCTGACCCGGCTTACGTCCACTTTGCCGGAGAGCGTTGGTTGAGCGAGGAAGATATCGAGACGATCGAATACTGGGTACTGCTCGGTGCCAAAGAAGGCGACCCGGCCGAGCGGCCCGCAGCGCCCGAGTTTTCCGGGGATTGGCAACTGGGCGAGCCGGACCTGGTGATCCAAATGCAGCAAGCTTATCGACTGGAGGCGGGTGGCACCGACGTCTTTCGCAACTTTGTGGTACCTGTCCCAGTCACGGAAACTCGCTATGTGAGAGGCCTCGAGTTCCGGCCGGGCAATGTCAACGTTGTGCACCACGCCGGTGTCCAGCTGGACGCCACCAACTCCTCCCAGCTCGCGGACGACCGCGATGAACAGCCGGGGTTCGACGGCATGCAGCGCACGAATATGCGGATGCCCGATGGACATATGCTGGGTTGGATTCCCGGCAAGACACCGTTCACTACTGAGGACGACATGGCCTGGCGATTGGAACCAGGAACCGATTTAGTGTTTGAGCTGCACCTGCAACCGACCGGCAAGGCCGAAGAGGTCCAGTGCTCGGTCGGACTCTATTTCACGGATCAAGCGCCGACTCGATTTCCTTTCCTGCTGCGGCTGGGCTCGCAAACGATCGACATTCCCGCTGGAGACAGGCATTACGTGATTCAGGACGCCTACGAGCTGCCCATCGATGTGGAACTCATGGGTGTCTATCCGCACGCCCATTACCTTGGCAAGGAAATGCGAGGACGGGCCAAGTTGCCCGACGGGTCGACGCAATGGCTGATCCGGATTTCAGACTGGGATTTTAATTGGCAAGACATGTTCCAGTTGGCCGAGCCGGTGTTCCTGCCCGAGGGTACGACTGTTGAAATGGAGTTTACGTATGACAATTCTGCCAACAACGTCCGCAACCCGAATCCGGTCCCGCAGCGTGTCGTCTACGGACCCAAGACGACCGATTCGATGGGGGACCTGTGGCTGCAGGTGCTGCCGGCGAGTCGCGAAGATTGGCAGGTGCTGGCCGCCGACTTTCGACGCAAGAGTCTGCGGGACATGCTCGAAGGGATTGTGCACACGCTGAAAGTCGATCCGGACAACGCGGTGGCCCACTACAACATGGGGCTGGCATTCTTCCAACACGGCAAGCGGGACAAGGCTCGGCATCATTTCGAGCGTGCCGTGGAAATCGATCCTGAATTCGCCGATGCCTACAACAACTTGGGCACAATCCACGGTATGGAGCAGGATCATGACCGGGCGATCCAACTGTTTCGCAAGGCAGTGGCTCTAAACCGGGATTACGCCGACGCGCAATTCAACCTGGGCCTTGCCTTGCAACTGCGTGGGGAAATGAAAGAGGCCGCGGTGCACTTTCAAGAAGTCTTGCGGCTCAAACCCAAACACGTCCGAGCGCGACAGAATCTGGCCAAAACGTTGCTGGTTCGAGGAATGTATGACGAAGCAATTTCGCACCTGCGCCGAGCTTTGGAGCTTGATCCAGAGGCTGTGGATATTCGTGCGGACCTACGTGCGGGTGAGCAGCTGAAGACGCGTGGAGCGCGAGAAAAAGAACAAGGCGAAGAGGATAGGCACGGGGTGTCGACGGATCAGTGATGTCAAGGCGTTGCAAAATGGACGGGGAAACATCTCGATGTCCTAACGTAACCCCGAAGGGCAACGCCCTGGAAACAACGGAATGTGCCGCCACGGTCACCAGGGCGTTGCCCTGGGCTTTCACATTTTGCCCCTTCAGGGCGGAGATCCCGTGTGTCCATTCCGATGAATCAACTTTTTTTGTTAATATAGGAGTATGAACTACGCCTCCAACCGCACACCAGATCCGCTTTCTAATCGGTAACATTCCACCCCATGTCAAAACGCAAGCGGGCTAAGACGGGTTCGCACCAACCACGAGGTAATTCAGGCACGCCGGTTCTCGTACCGCCGCAGTCGAAGCGGTCGCGCGGATTTTACGTCGGTTCGTTCCTGGTTCTAGTCGCGATAACGGTTGTTGCCATCGCTTGGTATTCCCTGGCACAACGAGAAACCGCGTCAGCGATCGATGAAATTGTTGATCAGCGATCTCCTGGGTTGGTCAACAATAACGCGGTAGGGTCAACCAACAAAAACGCCGATCTCGCGGACACCCCGCCGTCTCACGGCAGCTCGACCCGCCACGATCCCGATCCGCAACATGTCACGTCCTCAGCCGATGCGGACCTGACTGTCACAGCGGTCCTGTCCACGCCCAAATTGAACGCCCAGGCGAAGGCGGAGCGGGCAGCCGTCGATCCCAACTTGGACGGCTGGGTCAGTGAAGCGTTCCACGACCAGACAATGGCCCAGCTGAAACTTATTAGCAAGCTGATCATGCATCCCGAGAACGCATCACCAGAAAGTGTCAGTTCTCTTATTTCTGACGACTTCAACAGCACACCGCTGCGCCCGGCTCAGCTTGAAGTGATCTTTTCGGACGAGTCGGTGAAGATCAGTCGCCCCGCATTGGGCGACGACACAACAACGGTCCGCGGCGCTGATGCACTTGCAGCCGCCATTCGCTCGCTCGGCGCCCAGTTAGCAGACCTCACGAATCCCTACGTCAAGCTGAAGAACGTTCGCGTCGAGCTGGGCCGTGAACGAGCCAAGACCCAAGTGTTTTACGAAGCGGACGGACAATCCAAGACGGGTTCTCTCGCGCAAACGGCAACGTGGCAATGTGAGTGGTCCCGCGGAGAGGGTCCAGCGAAGCTCGAGTCGATCCGGGTGGAGAATTTTGAGGAAGTCGTCACGAAAACACCCGTCGGCACCTGGTTTGTGGATCACACGCAAACGGTCATTGGTGAGGACCCCGCGTTTCAAGAGCAGCTCGCACACAGCATGAATCACTGGCTGCGACGCGTTGAACGCGTGCACGGAATCGAAATCTTCGCTAGAAATGGCATCACCGTCGGGGATGTGAACGGAGACGGACTCGAAGATGTTTACCTCTGCCAGTCAGGACATCTACCTAATCGACTGTACTTGCAAAACCCAGACGGAACCGTCAAGGAAACGTCCGCATCGGCAGGCGTTGACGTGCTGGACGATACCAGCAGCGCGTTGCTGTTGGATTTGGACAACGACGGCGACCAGGATCTCATCCTGGCCATCAGTCGCCAGCTGGTTATCTTTGCCAACGACTCTCGTGGAAATTTCGAGTTGCGCACCAGTCTGTCGTTTGGCGAGTCGGATGTGCAATCTTTAGTGGCTGCCGACTACGACAACGACAGCAAGTTGGACCTTTACGTCTGTACCGACTTCGCCTCGCTATCCACACGAGCCGAAGATCCTATCGATTTTGTCTACTACGATGCGAACGACGGTGGCAAAAACTATTTGTTTCGCAACGAGGTCAGCTCGACGGACGACTGGAAGTTTCGAGACGTCACCGAGGAAACAGGAATGGGTCGCCTCAATCGGCGGCATAGCCTGGCAGCCTCCTGGGAGGATTTTGATATGGACGGAGATCCGGACCTCTACGTAGCGAATGACTATGGTCAAAACTGCTTGTTTCGCAATGACGCTGGGAAGTTTGTCGATATTGCTCCCGAAGCCGGCGTCGTCGATCACGGGGCCGGCATGTCGGTCAGTTGGGGTGATTTCAACCGTGACGGCCAAATGGACATTTACGTGGGAAACATGTTTTCCTCGGCCGGAAATCGGATTACACGTCAGCCGGTATTCAAGGAAGGGGCCGATACGACGACGAAACAACTGTACCAGCGAATGGCCAAGGGCAACACGCTGTTCATGAATTTGGGTGACGGCAAGTTTCGGGAAGTAAGCGACGTCGCTGGTGTGGAGTTGGGTCGCTGGGCCTGGTCCTCACTTTTCGTCGATCTGAACAACGACGGTTGGGAAGATCTACTGGTAGCGAACGGTTTTCTCACCAGCGAAGGCTCGGTGGACTTGTGAAGTTTCTTTTGGCGACGGGTCGCGTCGCAAGGCACTTCCGCGATTAATGCCGCGCCGGCCGAAGGCGAAACCGGAACCCAGGAAAGCCACATTCTGCAGCGGTTAATGAGGCAGGGGTGGTCGTTCAGCGGCCACGAGCGGCACTGCGTCTTCCTAAACACGGGCAAACAGCGCTTTGCCAATGTCTCCGGAATTAGCGGATTGAATTTTCCCGATGATGGTCGCGGCCTGGCCCGTGTGGACTGGGATCATGACGGAGATCAGGACTTGTGGTTTGCCAATCGTAGCGGTCCGCAAGTACGGTTCCTGCGGAATGAGGTCCCCGCTGACAATCACTTTCTCGCTCTCCGATTGGAAGGCCGCAGCTGTAACCGAGATGCGATCGGGGCACGGGTGGAGGTTACGGTTCTCGGTTCCCGGTTCTCGGTTCCCGGTTCGGACGGCAACCGAGAACCGGGAACCGAGAACCGAGAACTTCTTGTAAAAAGCCTACGTGCCGGTGAAGGTTTTTTGTCGCAGTCAACGAAGTGGTTGCACTTTGGTCTAGGCAAGGCGAGGGAGATTGAGCAGGTCGTCGTTCGCTGGCCGGGTGGTGAATCGCAAACGTTGACGGAATTGAAGATTGACCAGCACTACAAGATCATTCAGGGCAGTGATCGTGCCGTTGCCTGGCAGCCGCCGAAACGTTCGATAAAGCTGCAGCCTTCTCCGTTGACGCTTCCCAAACCCGATTACACGGTCAAGCTGTTTCTCGCCGCGCCGGTCCCGCTTCCCAGACTCGAGTACCATCTATTCGAGGGGGGCTCCCAGCACATGGCCGACGAGCCCGGTAAACCCATGTTGTTGAATCTCTGGGCGAGTTGGTGCCAGCCTTGTCTCAAGGAACTCGCGGAGCTTGCCCAGCGCCAGCACGACGTTCGTGGAGCCGGCCTATCGGTCTTGGCATTGTCGGTCGACGAATTGTCGAGTGAACACGGCGGAAGTCCGGACCAGGCCCAACAGTTTCTTGACCGAGTTCAGTTCCCCTTTGAATCCGGATTGGCGGAGCCGGGGCTGGTCGACAAACTGCAGTTGATCAACAACCTAATTTTGGACGACTACCGAAACTTTCCGCTCCCCTCCAGCTTCCTCATCGACAAGGAAGGACGTCTCGCCGCGATTTATAAGGGTGCTGTGACCGTCGACGAGGTACTGGCAGATGCCGATCAGTTGTCTTTGGAGGGAGCCGCGCGTCACGAGGCAACGCAGCCGTTTTCTGGCCGCAAAATAGCGAACTTGCGCAGGCACCGCCTCGTGATGATCCCCACCAGGTTGCGAGAACAGGGAATGATCGACGAGGCAATCGACTACATCAAGAGACATCGCGCCACGTTGGCGTCCGATAGCCAATTTGCCGGTCTCTTGTCGGACATCGCCCGGGCCCTCTTCGAGCAGGCTCGCAGCGAAGAAGCGGTCAACTGTTATCGTGCTGCCATTAAAGCTCGTCCCGACGCCGTGGCAGCCTACCTGGGACTGGGCCAGGTCTACGATGCGCTGGGCCGCACGGCGGAGGCCGTCGCATCGCTTCGAGAGGCTGTGAAGCTGGCGCCGCAAACGGGCCGTGGCCAACTGCAGCTGGCGGTCGCCCTGCAGAAACAGGGAGACCTGGACGGAGCCCTGAAGCACTTTCGCGAGGCCACCCGGCTGCTACCCGATCATGCTATGGGATTCCTTGGACTGGGCAAGGCACAAGGCACAGCCAAACAATATGACGCTGCAGCGACAAGTCTCGAAAGGGCGATCCAGCTCGATCCGGAGTTGGCCGACGCCCACATGGCCCTTGGTTTGCTCTGGATCCAGAACGGCAGACGGGACGAGGGTGTGGAGACGTTTCGTCGAGGTGTGGAGTTGCAACCTGGCGATGCGATTGCAAATCACCGATTTGGTGTGATCCTCGAGTCGACTGGTCAACCGGAAGAAGCGATCGACTACTACCGCAAGGCCATCGAACTGGATCCTCAACAGGCCGATGCGCACCTGCGGTTGGCCATGTTGCTTGAAAAACACGGAAAGATGTCGGACGCTTTGCAACACTATCGACATCGCCTGGAATTGGTTCCCAACGACATCCGCGTTTTGAACAACGTCGCCTGGATCTTCGCAACGCATGAGGATCCACAAATTCGCAACGGCGAGAGGGCACTGCAACTGGCGATGAGAGCCGCGCAGGCAACGAAGTATCGCGAGCCCAGTGTGCTCAGTACGCTGGCTGCGGCCTACGCCGAAGCGGGTCGTTTTGAGGAGGCTGTCAAACAGGGGGAATCGGCGATTGAGCTGGCACGATCGGCTGGGCAGGAGAATATTGTCAACGCGCTGGAGGAGCAGTTGCGGTCGTATCGGCGCGGTGAGAAGTCACCTGCGCAATGAAGATCGACGAACGTGGACGAAACGCGGCACGACGTCAGGATTTAACTGGGTCTCAATTTACGTGTTAACCTGGTACTGTCATCCTGAGCCCCGCATTCCGCTTCGCGACACGACGTCAGGAATGAACTGGGTCTAAATTGTACGCTTAAGCCGGACCTGTCATTCTGAGTGAGCTCAATTGGAACGCAGCGACGATTGGCGAAGGAAGAATCTCGGAGGGCGCGCGACACCGTGTGCCCGGTCGCAAGCGTGGCGAAAGGGTGTCCTTTGGAGCAGGGCCCAATGCAACCTAGCGCGGGACGCCTACGCGACCCGCCTGCTGAGATTCTTCCTCCGCGAGATGGCCGCAAGCGGCCATCTCGCTCTGTCAGAATGACATCCGCGGCGAAAAACACGCGAAAAAACAACGGCCGAACGGGAAGTTCATTGGAAGGGAGCGCATTCTAAGCGCAGCGAAGAATCGCGAGGGAAGGACCTCGGAGGGAGCGCTGCATCGCGAGCCCGCTTGCCAGCATGCCTTGGCGCCGTCATTTGCAGCAAGGTCTAAGCCTATCCTAACGCGGGCCCAAGGCGCCAACCGCCGTCTGAGATCCTTCCTCCAAGTAATGACCGCGAGCAGCCATTACGCTCCGTCACGATGACATACTCAGCATGACAAAAAGAAACAATGGATGCCGATTACGCAAACAAAAAACAGGCAGTGCGCTTACACGCACTACCTGTTTATATGCTCAATTAAGACTGATGGTTTTCTTGCTAACGCCGCATTCGCCGAAACAGACCAAAACCGCCAAAAACGCCAAGCAAAATGAGCGAAATCGTGGCAGGCTCCGGTACGATCGACAGACCACTCATATGCATCGCATCTGGGGTTGAGGTACCCGGTTCAAAAAAATCGATCACAATATCGGTCGAGCCATCCGACGTGACGTTGTACGTAGCGGAACCAAAATCACGTTCTTCCGGCGCTCGGTTCGGATGACTGATCGGATAATGGATGCTATTGTGGTGCGTCGCAGTAACGTTTCCGACTTGCGTGCCGTCGACGAATATATCGGCTTCACTGCCGCCAAATCCAGAATCGTGATGGTAGGAAGTTACCTCATAGGTTCCAGAGGGAAGACCACCGATAGTGATCTGAGAAACATCGTTGAATACGTCCTCGAGCATATCTCCGAGGGAACTGGCAGAGTTCAAATCAGGTAGCCGGTCCCGCGACGAAGGACCACCGCTAACGAGTCCCCCGACAGTAATTGAGATGCCCCCATATGTCCCACTGGCAGGGCCCCCATTCACTCCATCACGACCATCGGAACCGTCGACAAGGTCATGTGGTACGGACAACTCTTCCCACCCAGCTTGAACGTCGTTGGGGTTGGGGACATGCGGTCCGGCAGACGGGTCGGAGATGCCGAAGTCCACATTAAGCGGCAACTGGGCCTCTGCAGGAGAGGTCAAAATAGCCAACGCAATACAAACAAAACCACAAACAATCACACATTTTCGATGTTTCATGAGATACTCCCCCTAAAATGAAACATGTACAGATGGACACCTATGGCGCACGCAGGCGGTTTTCACCTAACCAGCGAACGTGGCACCACAACAACGATTTCAAACAAGCAGGTTCGAAACAAACAAAAGGCGTTAGGAACTACCACGCTCACTAGCGTGATGAGTTCCAAATACCTTTTTTTGACTACAGTGGCTGCGCCTCTAGATTACTTCACTGGGGTTCATCTTAATGACCATTACACCTACGTCAACCATCAAATCCAGGAATTCTCGATATTTTCCGTAAGTTATTTCAGGCCAATGACTTGTGGTTCAAGACTTTTGATTTTCGGTGTACGCAGGTCGAACGACCACTGGGGGGTTGGGGTACCCCCACTTGTTTCGTCGCGCAACGCTACAACGAAAATCAAATGTCATGAACCACTAGTGCCGTCTTTGATGCAAATCTGTTCGTTCGATTATTCAAGAATCGCTCGCCTGCAGGCACCAACTCCCAACAGCAGCAAAAGTAGCAGACTGGCAGCGGTCGACGGTTCCGGAACCGCGGCCAACGAGGAGGACGCTTGTTGCCAGTTGAACAAAACCAGGTTCAACGAAACGAGGCCGACGGTGCCAGGACGTTGGTGGACCCATTCCTGGGGCAAGGAAGCTTCGTCCTGTTGCCAGTTGAACAGCACCAGGTTGAGATCCGCAAGATCCCAGATGCCGCTATCGTCAAAGTCGGTATTGCCGGGGCCGCACGTTCCCGTGCCGAAGCACAATAAGCCGAAGGCGTTGAACTGGCTCGTGTCCCATCCACTAGGGCCGTCGGCCAGGTCGAAATCAAAGGAGATACCGTTGTCGACCAAAGACGCAAAATCGAGCACGTCATACGTGTCCCCATCCGTGGGCGAAAAGCCGTCGATCAACTCAACGGTGACGGTCCCTGCTAAGTCGGCGATGCCCGAAACAACTAGCTTGTCGTGCTCGGCGCCAGCTTCGGTCCCACGGATCTCCAACGCCAAGGAACCATTGGCTGCCTGCGTATAGTTGCCATTGACCGTCAGGATACCCGGACTCTTGCCTGGGCCGACCGTGCCGCTGGTGTTGTCCACGCTACCACGGACGGTACCCACACCGCCCAGCGATCCTTCGGTAACGGCCAATGTTCCGCTGCCGGACCCTTGATTGTTATTGACCAACAGCGTGCCCGGACCCGATTTTGTTACGGTTACCCCGTCGATGTTGAGCTGGTGGTTGAACGCCAGCTGGGCTCCGCTGGCGATATCAATGACATTTGTTTGTTGTGGATCGCTCGGACTGTAGAGGACGCTGGTTTGAAAATCGTGGGATCCCTGCATCACATCGATACGACTTTCCGGGGATCCTCCTGTCCCGGCATCCATGATCACGGCCCCGTTACCGGCCACCGCGTACTCGTTGGGGCTGTTGAACTCAATCTGGCCCACGGTGACATCGGACTCGGTAAATACGGTACGCGGACTCTGGATCACATTCCCTAAAACCGCAACGGCGCCGGGAGCATTGGGGGGTGATACATTGAGCCAGTTCGCCTCGTTCCAGTTACCGGAAACATCGCTCTGCCAAAACGCCGCACCAGGAGCGGGGCAACCGCCTGCGGGGCAGATCTCTAGACCGCTCAAGCTTAGTTGATCGGGAGTGCTGGTTCCTGGTTCAAAAAAATCGATCACCACATCGCTGGATCCGTTCGACGTAATGTTGTAGGTGGCTTCACCGAACGGTCGGATTTCCGGTGCTCGGTTCGGGTCACTGGGGGGGAAATGTATGTTGTTGTGGTGGGTCGACGTGACGTTACCGACCATCATATTATCCACGAAAATATCCGCCTCGCTGCCACCGAAGCCACTGTCGTGATGATAGGACGTTACCTCGTAGGTGCCGGCGGGAAGTCCTGAAATCGCGACCCGGTGAGCGTCGTTAAACACGTCCTCGAACATATCTCCCAGCGAACTAAAACTGTTCATGTCTGGCAGCCTGTCTCGAGACGAGACGCCAAATCCGGGTGCGATGATAGGCGACGGACCGACATGCCCCGCCACCGTGACGGTGATACCGTCGTAGGTTCTGCTCTCCGGCGCCAACGGATTCACCCCATCGCGACCACCTTCGGTATCCGTCGAGGCGTACGCTAGGGAGAATTCTTCCCATCCGACTTGCACGTCGTTGGCATTGGGTACGGGAATTGTTTGCGGTCCCCCGGGCGGGTCAGAAATGCCAAAATCGATTCTCAGCGGAATGGCGTTGGCAGAGTTGAGGGGCATCCCCGCCAGACCAGCGGCCGCCAGCAGAACCGTGGCTTGCACGTGTCGACCGCGCCGGTTGCTCCACAACAGCAGTCCAGCCAGTCCCAAGAGGGTCATCACCAACGAAGCCGGCTCCGGCACTTGCCCACTGGTATCGTTACCTGATCCGCCAGGTGATAGCGTCCCGCCGGAGTTGACGAAGTCGCCGACCACCACGCCGCTGCCCGCAATAATTCCGCCTAAACCGAGAACTTCACCGCCATCTCCCGTCAACAAATCATTGTTGATCAGCAGCGTGCCATCTCCGATCTTGGTGAGTGTATTGCCATTCAAGTTGACCGCATGGTTGAACTGGAGCGTCGCATCAGGGGCCACGTTCACCACGGTGTCCGAAAGTAGGTTCACCGGGGTTTGGAATTCGTGCGATCCCAAAAACACATTGATGGCGGCGTCCGGACTCTGTGCACCGGCTTCAAGTGTGACGCTGCCGTTTCCCACCACAACATATTGGTTAGCGTTGCTAAAGGTCACGCTGGCCACCGTGACGTCGGATTCCGTAAAGACGGTCCGTGGGCTTTCAATGATACTGCCAAAAACCGCCTCAGCACCGGAGAAATCAGGGGTGTCGCCCACCCAATTGACCGCCTCGTTCCAATCACCCGAGGAATTCACCTTCCAATTTCGTTCGACGATCGGTGGCACGACACCCTCGACCACGGAGATGCCACTCAGGGACATATTGTCTGGGCTATTCGTGGCGGCGTCGATGAAATCGATCACCACATCGCTGGAGCCGTTAGACGTGATGCCGAAGGTCGCGGATCCGAAGGGCGCAGGTGGGGCCCTAACGCCTGCAGGAAAGTTGATGTTGCCATGGGTGGCGGTCACATTCCCCGCAAACGCACCGTCCGCGAAAATATCCGCTTCGCTTTGACCAAAGGAATTGTCGTGATGATAGGTGGTTACCGCGTAGTCTCCAGCCGGAAGTCCTGCCAGCGTGACCTTGGATACGCCGTTGAACACGTCCTCCAACATGTCACCCAGCGTATCAGACACGTCCGGAATTCGATCCCGCGACGAGAAACCAGTCCCAGGGAGGACCCCCTGCACCGTTACGGTGGTACTGCCAAACGTCATGGCGAGCGGTTCAGTCGTATTGTCGCCTTCAGCAGAGGGGCCGCGTGGCACAGAAAATTCTGACCAGCCGAATTGAACGTCGTTTGGGTTGCCGGGCTCCGGCCCACCATCGGGATCGCTAATACCGAAATCGATCATCAAGGGAATAGCCATCACCGTCGTCGCGAAAAATGCGCAGGCCGTTACCAAAAGCACAACAATTCCATTACGAAGGTTGAGTCGTTTCGTCATCTTTCTTCTCTTTCGGGTCTTGACGTGCCGTGCCACTTCCGCGGAACAGCGATGAAAGTTCCTTACCAAACAAAAAAGGTGTTAGGACCTCTTCACGCTGTTTCGCGCAAAGAAACCCCAACACCTGTTTTGAGCAAAAATTACGTTAGTTCTTCTCTAGAGGTCTACAAGGTGGTGACGGCCTGCGAGGCGGTACCGACGACAACGTGACCCCACTCTAACGCCTCACAGCAACAGCGTCAAGCGTCTGGGGAAAAAAGCACGAAAAGGATCCAAAGGTCAAAGACGTTAGGTCCTTCTCCGTCCTTTTGGTCCTTGCTGTCCCTTCCGTCCCTCTTGGCCTTAGCTCTTGCGTGGTCAACTGTTGGTCAGTCAGGTGGGCTGTTGACAGCGGCGGCGCGGCCACGGCTTCGATTTCGAAGCCATCCGGAAGTTGGAAAGGGGGCCGCTCGAAGAGTGTTGTGTCCTGAGCGTGCGCCGCGGTCGCGGAGAGGAATACGACGACAATCAAACGGGTCAGAACGTTCCAACCGAGACCAAGTTTTGACGTCGAAAATTTCATGGTGTTGCGCAGCATAGGATCTGTCCCGAAAACAATAATCTTCATTTGTGCGTTCGACGTCGTCAACATCCTTTTTTCCGGGATCAGGTGGACAATTTTGCAGCCAAGAGGTGGTTTTCGCCTCACTTGGGTTATATTGCTAAGCGTGCCGAAGCGGTCTACAATAACGGGTCTCGCGAAAGCTGCTTTGCACATAGAAATCAACGCCATGCATTCACTTCGTCCAGTCAAACGCGACGATCAACGTTCGTATACCGCTGACTCACGACCGCAACGTCGTCCTATCGGCTTTACACTCGTTGAACTGTTGGTCGTGATCGCGATCATCGGTATCCTCGTCACGCTGCTTTTGCCAGCGGTCAACGCCGCCCGGGAAGCGGCTCGACGCTCACAATGCGCTAACAACCTAAGACAGTTCGGTATCGCATTGCACAACTATCATAGTACCTTTGACACATTCCCCGCGGGAGTCACGATGAATGTGACAGATCATATGTGGGGAGTGTCGATGTTTGTCTCATTGATGGCTTTTTACGAAGACGTTGCCATGTTCGAGCAATTCGCCAAGGATGCGAGCGGCGCTCAGATGGCAGCCGACCAATGGGTCCATGCCCATAGAGATGATCTGGCGTTGATACCCTTGAGCTTGTTTCAATGTCCCAGTTTCACTGGTTACGAAGATTTTCCACCTCGGCGAGACTACTTCGGCTGTAACGGAGGACGGACACCAACGGTCGTCGGCGGCCATTGGGGAGATCAATTCACAGACGGGCTGTTTGACACCAACCATTGGCGGTCGGTCCGCCATGTGACCGATGGAACTGCCAAGACGTTGGCCATTGGCGAGTCCAACCATGCCCACGGCTATGGCGGATTTTGTTGTGACGCTCCCTACTGGGGCAGCGGTGAGGGCGGCCCCGTCGGCTGGTGGCACAGTGATGAATGCGCCATAGCGAGCGACGGTGACTGTGCCGATAGCGCTCTTCGCTCAACGGGGCGCTCGATGCGAAACACCCGACATCCCATTAATTCAAGCATCCGCTTCCACGGTTTCATTCTCAATCGAGACCACAACCACGTCCCCTTTGGCAGCTCCCACCCCGGCGGAGCGCTTTTCGTGTTTGCAGATGGGCATGTCCAATTCCTTTCCGAATCGATGAACTTCGATATCTATCAATGGCTTTCTACTTACCAAGGTGGCGAAACGTTCTCCAATGACAGCTTTTAGCCACGTCGTTGCTGTAAGCGTCAGCGCACAGAGATCCAGCGCACGAAGTCTCATCGCACGGGAAAACTGAACAAATGACGTTTCGGCAATTCCCTCGGCTGCAGCTGTTATCGACGTTTGTTGGTTGCTGTTGTCTTTCGCAGCTGACCGCATGTAACGACAAATACTCCAATCTGCACCCGGTCGTGGGTAAGGTCACGTTCGAAGGCGAACCGATTCCGCTGGGCAAGATTACGTTTTATCCCGAGGATGGCAGCCGTCCAGCCACCGGCGAACTGTATGAGGACGGGTCGTACGAACTAAAAACATACGATGACGGGCCCGGTGCCGTCACTGGCCAACACAAGGTAACAATCGATGCAGTCAAGGAGCAGTTTGACCATCCCGGCGACGATCCGGGGGCCGAAGAACTTACGGTTGAGCCCAGTCACACCGAGTTGGCGAAACGGGTTCGCATTCAGTGGCTGGTTCCCATAGAATATTCGCGTCGAGACACTTCACCTCTGATGGCGGAAGTCAAGCCGGAAGACAACGTGATCGACTTCGATCTGCCCGTCAACGATCTGCCCGTCAAATAGTTCACTGGTCAAGTGGAAGCGATACGGCGATGGTTCGTTTTCGAAACGCCCACATACACGGCCTGAACCTTGGTTGCAGCGCTCTCATCTGGGCTTCTGTCTGGTCGCTGTCGTTGGTCGGCTGCCAAGAGCAGGTGTCCGAGGATCCAGCTGAAATTCCGCTGCGACTGCTCGATCTAAACGGTCAGGAAATCGACCCCTTTCTCGATCACGGGTTTGAGGCCACGGTTTTTCTCTTTACTCGATCCGACTGCCCCATCTCCAACCGCTATGCGCCCGAAGTTCGGCGGCTTTGTGAACAGTTCGGTCCTCGCGGTATCCGCTTTTTTCTGGTGTGTGTCGACCCCGATGAAGACCCCGAATTAATCCGCCAGCATCTTCGCGAGTACGATTATCCTTGCGAGGCATTACGGGATCCCCAGCATCGCCTGGTTGAGCTGACGGGAGCCCAGCGCACTCCGGAAGCGGCCGTTTTTACAGACCAGCGCAAGATGGTCTATCGCGGACGCATCAACGATCTGTACGTCGATTTCGGCAAAGCTCGCCAAGCGCCGTCGACCCACGACCTGGCAGAGGCCTTGGAAGCGGTCCTGGCCGGGCAACCGGTTGCTCTACGGATCACCGAAGCGGTCGGTTGCTATATCTCCGACCTTCGTTGACGACGATCTCCGAAGCAAGGAGCGGCTCAAAAGGGTCGTAGCTGAGCAGGAGTCCCAGATCGCAGGAAACGGTTTCTGCTTTGTACTTCGGTGGGCCTTCATTGATCGGATGATCCTATTGGCCGTAGACGCCGAGACAGACGTTGCCGAATATTGTCACGCTGGCGCCGAGGTGCACTTCTTCGCGATCCCATCCCTTCCGATGGGACGAAGACGATTGCATCGGTAACTGATAACGCTCGGACGCGGCAGCGCAACGTTGAATGGGAAAGCTACTGCCCTGCACTCGCTTGCCTCACAGGCAAGCGTGCTCAGTTGCTCCCTCCGCACGGGTCACGCCTGTGACCCGTCCTCGGTTGCTCCTCGGCGTCACGTTTCGCGTCCGTGACGAACGACGGCCACTCTCGATCGATCTCGCGAAACATGGCGTTGAGGTTTGCGAACCGACGGTAAATCAGGCGGGTCGATGCCACCAACGGCCGACTTGCGACGAGATCGGCGCTGTAGCACCAGTCGTGGGCCGTGTCCCATCCGTGATACTGGCCAGCAAGAAACGTCGTCTGCCGGGGATCGCACAGAAACACCAGCGCCAGACCGCTGCCGGGGTCGCGGGCGACGAGGATCGGC
>Ga0310121_10002202_pt1 | contig 18900 bp, 21 predicted proteins | sample CB27_Tmax_986_MG_FD_203504 | JGI IMG/M metagenome (GOLD analysis project Ga0310121, IMG submission 203504) | Marine microbial communities from Western Arctic Ocean, Canada - CB27_Tmax_986 | ecosystem: Environmental > Aquatic > Marine > Oceanic | place: Canada: Western Arctic Ocean | collected...
GAAATTAAAACACCTCCATCTTTAAAGAATATATTAAAAGAAGTTAAGACTGATGTTGGTAAAACTTTAATAAAAGATGGAGATTTATCTACATGGGCAAATCAAGGAGTCCTTCTTTTAAATTCGATTTTGACTGTTCAAGAAAACAAACCAATGAGTCATAAAGATTTAGGGTGGGAAATCTTCACAAATCAAGTGATTAAAATTATATGTGAAAAATTAAAAAATATAGTTTTTTTACTTTGGGGTAATAATGCAAAAAATAAAATTAGATTTATTGAAAAAAAAAATAATTTTATTTTACTTTCCGGACATCCCTCACCACTTAGTGCAAATAGAGGTTTTTGGTTTAATAACAGGCATTTTAGTAAGGCTAACAACTATTTAATTTCAAAAAAGAAGAATCCTATAACTTGGTAAATTTCAAATTGATTGAATTGTGTTAAGAGTTTCTTCAATCATATAATTTATTATTCTATTTGGGTTTTTAACAAAATCCTGAGTAATTCTGTTTCCTAAAATTGCATTTATTGACAAAGATTTATGACCAAGTAATTTACATAAGCCATATATTCCAGAAGTTTCCATGTCTAAATTTGTAATTCTTTTTCCATGATGGTTAAATGAATTTAACTTATTGTTTAGTTCTTTAAATTTTAGAGGAATTCTAATAAATCTACTTTGGGGTCCGTAAAAACCTGGGTTTGTTAAAGTAATGCCGGTTTTTAAAAAAGTTTTTGAAAATTTATTAAATAAATAGGGATTAGAATCAAAAGTATAAGGGTTTATAATATTTTCAAACTCATTTAAATGTTTATTTAAATCAAAAATTAAAGATTTATGATATTCATTTTCATAAGAATAAAAATGCATAAGATTATCAAATCCTATAGCTATTTCCGATAAAAGTATTGTTCCCAACTCTATGTCTGATTGAATGCTGGCAGAAGTTCCAATCCTTATTATATTTAATTCTCTTGATTTATTGTTTTTTTTTCCTGTTTTTAAATCAATATTACTTAGAATATCTAATTCATTTATAACAATATCTATATTATCAGTTCCCATTCCTGTTGATATAATTGAAATAGGAATTCCTTTATAAATACCATTATGAATTAAAAACCCGCGTTTTTGTTTTTTTAAATTGATTAAATCAAAATGACGAGAAATTGATTGAACTCTATCAGGATCACCAACAGTCAATATAATATCATTTATTTGATTTGGAAAAAGGCCAAGATGGTATATACTTCCATCAGAATTTAGAATAATATTTGTTTTATCAATATCCATCATCCACCAACTTTCTTTACATTATGTCCTAACTTCTCTAAAATAGATGTTATTTTATCTCGATAGTTTCCTTGAATGATTATTTCATTATTTTTTAATGACCCTCCAACAGCAATTGTCTTTTTTAATTTTTTTTCAATTATTTTAAGTTCTTCATAAGACCCATCGAATCCTTTAATAATAGTAACAATTTTACCTGCGCGACCTTTACTGCTAAAATGAGTCTCTAGATATTGTTTTTTGTATGTTTTTTCTTTTTCTTCATATAATATTAGCGAAGGGTCAATAGTTAAATTTTTAAATTTTATCTTTTTTAAATCTTCAAAGTTATTTAGTTTCTTTTCTTTCATTAATTAGTCTAAAAGGGATTAAAATATCATAAATTAGTATATTAAATAAAAATAATCAAAATGCGACTTTTACTAGTATTTTTGATATTAACTTTTTCTATGAAAGCACAGAATAACAATTCTATTCTTCCTTTTTCTGAAATTAGTAAAGAAAAGGAGGATTATACATCTATTAATATTATTTCAAGATTAATTGAAGGAGTAGCTTATAGATATTATTGGGCTTCAAATGGTTTAAAACCAATAGATTTGAAGTTCAAACCTAGTCCAACCTCAATTTCAACATATGAAACCTTAGAACATATATATGTATTATCAGAGACGGTGAAAAATACAACGTTTAATAAGACTAATTATAGACCAAATAAAAATATTCCTAAAACATATAAAGAATTAAGAAGAGAATCATTAAATAATTTCAAAATATTTAATGATAATATTTTAAATAAAAGTGAAAATGATTTACAGAAAATGAAAATTATTTTTGAAAGAAATGGGAGGGAAACTTCTTTTCCCTTTTGGAATTTATTAAATGGTCAAATAGCAGATATAATATATCACACAGGCCAAATAGTTTCATTTAGAAGAACAACAGGAAATCCAATTCAAAAAGGGGTTAATGCTTTTCTTGGAAAAACAAGAAAAATTGATTAAAAATCTCTTTTTTCAAAAGTTTCATTGTCTTTATCACTTAATCTTTTTATTATCAAATAGATTAATAAACAAATAAATAAAAAAATTAAGATTGGTTGTAACATATTAAATTAAAATTATTCAACAATTACAGCAGTTCCATAAGCAAGAATTTCAGAACAACCTTGCATCACCATAGAAGTTGTTAAACGAATATTTATTACAGCATTAGCTCCCATTTTTTCAGCATCATCTATCATTCTTTGAATTGCTTGTTCTCTAGAGTCAGCCTGAAGTTTAGTGTATTCTGATATTTCTCCTCCAACCAAGTTTTTGAGTCCAGCAAATATATCTCTACCAATGTTTCTTGCTCTTACAGTACTTCCTCTAGCAATTCCAAGTGCTTCTTTTACTTTTTTATTTGGTATTTCAGCTGTTGTTACAATTATCATAATATTTAATTAAAAACAGATTTGTCAATTGATGGAAATAATTTTAGTGCGTTTTGATGATAGATTTTTTTTAAAATTGAATCATTAAGTTTCAGACCATATAATTTCCAATGAGCATGTCTTTTTCTATAATAATCAAAGTACTCATCATCAGTTTCTAAAACCCTAAAGTAAGCATAATATTCTAAAAGGTTATAGGAATCTTTACCAAAAAGTATTTTATCTTGATAATCAGTAAAAAACTTTTTAGCTCTTTTTGGCTGTCTTCCAAGTTCAGCTAAAACAGCTCCAATTTCTGTAAAAACATTAGGGAATTTTTTAAGATGATTACTTAACCTATTTAAATCATTTCCCATCCATCCTAAATGAGCATTTATAAATATAGTGTTCTTATGTTTTTCAAAAACCGCATGTTGTTCTGCCAATATCTCTTCAAATGAAGGGTTTTTGGAAGGATCTTTGTATCTATTAGGTTTTTGTCTAAGTTCCAACCATCTTTCATTATATTTATCTTTACGGTCCCAAAAAGAAGAGGGTTCACCAGAGTGAATTAAAATTGGTAAATTAAGTTTTCCACATTCCTTCCAAATTGGATCTAGCCTTGAATCATTTATTTTAATTCTATTTCCATTTTTATCTTTATCCATTAATCCTAATGATTTATATATTTTTAAGCCTAAAGCACCCATGGAATAGGATTTATTAATTAATTCTAAATTCTTTTGAATAAAGTCAGGATCATCAATTTCTTCAAAATCAATATTAAAGAATAAACCAAATCGAGTAGGGGCGTTATTTGTAATATTTTCCATTGATTTTTTAAAATATAAGCCTCTAAAACCACTAAGATTAATCATAAACGCCATATTAATGCTATCCATTTCCTTAACTAATTTTGAAAGATCCTTAATAGGCATATCAAATTGATGATTATGAACATCAATAAATGGATATTTTGATTTATTTATAAGTGTTTCATTGACTTTTAGTGTAGATTTTGGACTATAAGTTTCTATGTCCATTATATTATCAGCTTTTTGTAATGAAATAATAATTATATAGGATATCAATCCAATAGAACTTATAAAAAGAGATAGTTTTATAAAGTTTTTAAATGAGACCAAAGAAAATACTTAGTTAAGATTTACAGGTATTAAAATCTTAGTTTTATCCCAGCGCATTCTTAAATTAATTCCTATAGAGTCTTTATTAAAATCAATTGTAAATTGTTCAAGTGATTCATCCATTTCTTTAATTGGAATATTTACACTTAAAACATCATTTTTTTTATCAGGAGGGTAGAATCCAAAAGCTCCTGCTTCTGAATTAATAAAAACTTCCCAAGATTCAGGATTAGGTATAGCATACATTCTATAACTTCCAGAATTTAAATTTTTTCCAGCGAAGGAAATTGATTTATTTGATGACAATACTGTTGCAAAATTAGCTCCTAATCTCCAGTATTCGTTAAAAGGAACTAGAGCACTATCTTTTTTATAGCCAAAAATCAATCTATTTTTTTTATATGGTCTATAATAAGATACTTTTAATTCCAAATTATTATGTTTAATACTTGATTCTCCTTTAGGACTTTTAGGCTTAATGTATATTCCATAAATAAAAAACGAGATAATTAATAAAAATATCGTTAATAGTCCAATAAATATTTTCTTCATCATATTTAGACAAATTTAATAAATAAAAATAATTATATAAAAATAAATTATTGTAAAGTAAATGATAATATTTCAGAGTTTAATAATTTACAAAATTTTTTTAGGAGTAATTTCATAAAAAAATCTATGAATAGTGGAAATGGAAGTCAAGGTTTATGTATGACTATAAGAAAAGTATCTTCAGTTGATAATGGTTATAATTGGAATTATATGACTATTGATGGGTATTCAAATTATGAAGATCTCTTAGCTCCTAAATGGAAAGCTTCCACAGTATTTCCTGTAGAAGTTTTAGATAAAGTTAATTCTATGATGGAGAATGGAGTGGTTTATAAATAAGTTGTTTGGAAAATATTGATGTCTGTTAAATAGTAAGAGAGAATTTATAAAACACTAAAATAAAACGATTTAATTCGAAATCCTATAATTAATTTTAGTGAATTTTTATTTATATATTAATCTTAAAACAAAATAAAATGAAAAATATAAAGAACATAATTATAGGAATATTTGCTTTTATTGGAGTTTTAGTCATTATAACTGGTTTAACAAATAATACGGTTCAAAATGATGCTGGAACTTATCAAATTATAATTGAATCAACTGATAGTGGTTGGGGAACCCTTTATAGGCTAAATACAAAGACAGGTGAAATTAAAAAAATTAAACAAAGTACTATTGAAAAGATAGAGTTAAAATAAATTAAAAAAATTATAAATAATCTTTTTAATTTTTTAAATGATTTAAAATTTATCTAGATACGATGTCGAATGAATTTTGAATTAACCAATGTGATGATTTTTTCAGGGTGTAAGGGGGCTTTAATATACTTTTTAGTTACTATCTACAATGTTTTAAAATGTAACTAAAAAAAAACAAATTAAACTCAATATACCTGAAGGACTTCTAGACTTTTTTAGAAATAATTTTTATACTTTTGAGAGAATCATTCTCCAAGAATTGTGAAACCAGATAATTTTGTTTCCCCAGATTATTTTAATTTGGATAATCTTTTTTCAGAAGAACATAAATTAGTTAGAGAGTCTACAAGGTCATGGGTAAAGAAAAATATTTCGCCAATAATTGAGAAACATGCTCAAGCAGGAACTTTTCCAAAAAAAATTCTACCAGGACTATCAGAAATCGGAGCATTTGGCTGTTTTATTCCACAGAAATATGGGGGTGCTGGAATGGATTATATATCCTATGGTTTAATGATGCAAGAATTAGAAAGAGGTGACAGTGGAATTAGATCTACTGCTTCGGTTCAATCGTCATTAGTAATGTTTCCTATTTGGAAATTTGGTTCAGAAAAACAAAAGAAAAAATATCTCCCAAAATTAGCCTCTGGAGAACTGATTGGATGTTTTGGACTAACTGAACCCGATCACGGTTCTAATCCGGGGAATATGACAACAAGTTTTAAAGATGATGGCAAGGGATCCTACATTTTAAATGGAGCAAAATTATGGATATCTAATGCGCCTTTTGCTGATATTGCAATTGTTTGGGCTAAAGACCAAAATAATCGAATTTATGGATTAATTGTTGAGCGTGGAATGGAAGGTTTTTCTACCCCAGAAACTAAAAATAAATGGTCACTAAGAACTTCATCAACAGGCGAGCTTATTTTTAATAAAGTTAAAGTTCCTAAAGAGAATTTACTTCCAAATAAATCAGGATTAGGAGCTCCCCTAATGTGCCTTGACTCTGCTAGATATGGAATTTCTTGGGGAGTTGTTGGTGCTGGAATGGATTGCTATCAGACCTCCCTCTCTTACGCAAAAGAAAGAATTCAATTTGACAAAGCAATTGGAGCAAAACAACTTCAACAAAAAAAATTGGCTGAAATGATAACCGAAATTACCAAAGCGCAACTATTGGCATGGAGATTAGGAGTTCTTAAAAATGAGGGGAATGCAACTTCAGCACAAATTTCTATGACTAAAAGAAATAATGTTGAAATAGCAATTAATATAGCTAGGGAAGCTAGACAAATTCTTGGAGCTATGGGAATAATAGGAGAATATAGTATTATGAGGCACATGATGAATTTAGAATCCGTAATTACTTACGAAGGAACACATGATATTCATCTTTTAATTACTGGAATGGACATTACTGGATTTAACGCATTTTAAACCACCTTAAAGTAATAGGAGGAAGACATGTTAGTTTGATATAAATTATCAAGGACTTAATACTAGTGAAATAATTTAGTAGTTTGTGTTAAAATATAATATTAATGGATTAATAGAATGAACTTTTAATTTTTTAAATGACTTAAAATTTCTCTAGATACGATGTCAAATGAATCTTGAATTAACCAGTGTGATGATTTTATTTTTTTGAGAGTGTAAGATGCTTTAATATACTCTTTAGTTTCATCTACAGCTTTTTCTCCAATTGCTATGTCATTTATTCCATAAATCATTAAAGTTGGAACATAAATATTTCCAATTTTTCTAGTCCCACGTAAATTGATGGCTCTATACCAATTTAAGGAAGCTTTTATAGCATTTTTTTTGCTAAATACAGAAATATAACTTTGTATTTCATTTTTATCACTACTGCTCCATAAAGATTTTAAATTTTTGTATTCAAATATTTTAAAATAGAGTTCAGGAAAAAATTTAAGTCTAAATAATTTTATGTAGCAACTTTTTTTCTTTTGAATTTTATCATTTAAAATCGCATCACTAAATGCGTCCAAATGAGGTACCGATAGAGCAGTATAGCTAAGTATTCTATCCTTACTTAAAGAGCTTAAAAGCCATCCTATAGCTGCCCCCCAATCATGTCCTATCAAGTGAAATTTATCAGCATTAAAAGCATTTGCAATATTAAGTACATCTTGACAGAGTTTATTTATTTTATAATCATTTACTTTTAAGGGTCTCGCACCTTTACTATAACCTCTTTGATTAGGAGCTATAACACGATAATTATTAGAACTTAGAATTTTAATTAATTTATACCACATTCTAGATGTTTCAGGAAAACCATGAAGTAAAATAACAGTTTTACCCGTGTTTTCAAGACCATCAATTCTACATGTAAATATTAATTTATTGATAAAAACATTAGCAAAATTTTCATCATTTTGCTTATAATATGTTATTTTTCTTTTACTCATTAAAAATATTGATTTGTTAGGCTCTATAAAAAATTGTTCGCACAAAAGCAATTGTACTTTGAATTAAATATAGAATTAACAAGATTATATATCCATTCGATTTAAATTCAAGTATATTAAATAAAATACTTAGGGACAAAGAAAAAATGCATACAAGAATTCCTGTCTGAATAATATAAATATGTAAAGGGAAAAGTTCAGGATAGGAGGTTCTTAATTTTCTCATTTGTTTTGGAAATTTAAATAATCCTATTATAACATAAATAGTCATTAAAGAACTTACAATAATCCAGTGGGTGTTATAATCAGAATTGTCATAGAAAACAGCAAAAGGAATTAAGAATCCAAACATAGACCCAAGGCTTGAATAAATTAAAAGTTGAACTCTAAAGGAATACACTAGATTAAAATATTTTATAGACTTTCCAAGTCCAATCAAAATTGATGAAAAACCAAATAATCCTAATGAAATTTCAGCAATTTGCTGTAGAGTATTAAAGTTTGACATAATAATAATATTATTGTTACAATGTATTAAATATTTTAAAATAGTATAAATAGGGTTAATTCATTTAATGGTTAAAAAACTCTATTTAACATAATATAAATTATAGTTTTATATATTTAATATGAATAATGATAATTAAATGTGTAATAAAGATTTATTGTTAATTACTCGTATATTGATTTAATGATATGAATTTAAATAAGAATAATAATTTAGGATTTTGGTCAAGCACTTCACTAGTTGTTGGTAATATGATAGGATCAGGAATCTTTCTTCTTCCTGCAAGTTTAGCATTATATGGACTAGTTAGTATTCTAGGTTGGTTATTTGCTTCAATTGGCGCAATATTATTAGCAATTGTTTTTGGAGAACTCTCCAAAATATATAATAAGGAACCAGGAGGTCCATATAAATTCACAAGAAATGTATTTGGTGAATTCCCTGCATTTCTTGTTGCTTGGGGATATTGGATTTCTATTTGGTCTACAAACACAGCTATTGTTGTTGCTTTCTTAGGATACTTGAGTGTTTTTACACCTTCACTAAACACATCTCCTTTATATTCAATAATTGCAGGTTTATCTATTATATGGCTATTAACGTGGATAAATTCGAAAGAGATAAAAACTATTGGCATTGTTCAAAAAATAACTGTAGTATTAAAAGTAATTCCTATCATTTTAGTCGGCATTATAGGCATATTCTTCATTGATTTAAATAACTTTAATTCATTAGAAATCGACAATGATTTTAGTTTTAATTCATTAACTGTTACTACTACCCTTACTTTTTTTGCATTTTTAGGAATGGAAAGCGCTACAATTCCAAGCGATAAGATAAACAAAGCAAATAGTATAATTAAAAAGGCAACAATATATGGAACGATATTTACTATAATAATTTATTTATTAAGCAGCATTTCTATTATGGGAATAATACCACCCTCTACTCTAGCCCAATCAAGTGCTCCATTTGCTGATGCTGCAGAAATTATAGCTGGAGATTTTTCAAGGAAAATTATTGCTTTAGGAGCTATAATTGCTACTATTGGCGCATTAAATGGCTGGATATTAATACAAGGACAAATCCCTATGGCGGCATCTAAGGATAAATTATTTCCTGAGTTATTTTCCAAAACTAATAGTAATAAATCTCCTGTTCTTGGAATTATATTATCAAGTATATTGATCTCAATTCTATTGTTCTTTAGTTATTCTAAAACGTTAGTTGAAGCATTTACTTTTATGATTAAATTATCTACTTTATCAGTTATAACACCATATTTGTTCTCAACTGCAAGCCTAGCAGTATTATCAAAAAAAAATTTTTATAGACTAATAATTTCTTTTTTAGCATTTATTTTTTCAATTTGGATAATAATTGGGTGTGGAATAGAAACTATTAAATTAGGATTAATTATGTTAGTTGCTGGAATACCCTTTTATTTTTGGTTTAAAAGAAAATAAGGAAATGGAAAAATACTATGTAAATCCTAATATTGAAGAGGCTAAAACTTTACCCTCATCGTTTTACAAATCATCTGAAACTTTTTCAAATGTCAAGGATAATATTTTTTTAAAATGCTGGCATTTTGTTGGAGATGAAAATAGTTTAATTCCGCTTACCAAAAGTGCGTATCCATTTATTTTATTAGATAACTTAGTAAGTGAACCATTAGTTTTAGTTAGAAATGACAAAGATGAAATTAAATGTTTCTCTAATGTCTGTACTCACCGAGGCAATATTGTTATTAATGATCCAGGAAAATATAGAAATTTAATGTGTGGATACCATGGGAGAAAGTTTGATTTAAATGGAAAATTCATGTTCATGCCTGAATTTCAGGATGTAAAAGATTTCCCTACTGCATGTGATCATTTACACGAATTTAGAATCGAAAATCTAGGTCCATTTTTATTTGTAGGAATTAATCCAAAATTTGAAATTACTGATACAATTAAAATCATGAATGAAAGAATTAGTTTTCTTCCAATTGATCAATTCAAATTAGATAAGAATAAAAGCAAAAATTATTTAGTGAATTCTAATTGGGCTCTTTATTGTGATAATTACTTAGAAGGATTTCATATTCCTTTTGTTCATGACGATCTTAATGATGTATTAGATTATGGTGAATATGAGACGATTGTCTATGATAAAATGAATCTTCAAATAGGTTATACTGACTCTAGTAAAGAAGTTTTTGATTTACCAAAGGATCATCCTGATTATGGAAAAAATGTTGCGGCATACTACTATTGGATTTTTCCAAATTTCATGTTTAATTTTTATCCATGGGGATTATCAGTAAACATTGTAAAGCCAATATCAATTAACCAAACAAAGGTGTCATTTAGATCTTATGTTTATGATGAATCCAAATTAAATAAGGGAGCTGGAGCAATTTTAGACAAAGTAGAAAAAGAAGATGAATTTGTTGTTGAGGGTGTTCAAAAAGGAATTAGTTCGTCATTTTATAAATCAGGACGCTTCTCTCCTACTAGAGAAAAAGGAGTACATCATTTTCACAGGCTTTTAGCTGAATATATAAATTCATAATTATATTAAAGTAACACATAATTTTATCTGAATTTTAAACAATCAATAGGAGTCGATTGAAACAAAAACAAATAAAATAAATTATTTCATTTTTATTTTAAATATTTATCTGGTATTAATTCTTTTTCTGGAAATTCACCCAAATCATTAGTTTCTATTATCCAATTATCTAGATCTTTTCTTAGTTTAACTAAAATATCAGAATGATAATTAGAATTAATAATATTATTTATTTCATATGGATCTGCATTTAGATCATATAATTCTTCAGCTGGTTTTGGTTTTTGTAACCATAGTGATTGGGTTTCATTTAATTTTCCATTATTATACAAATCCAAAAGCTCTCTCATCATAGGAATTTGCATCCGATATGAATTGTTTAATGCATGAGGTTTATTAGTATTATAATTTCGAATATATTTATAATTTCCATCGGTTACAGCCCTTAACCTATCAAAAACTTCGTCAAAACGGTCAGTTGCAAAATAAAGCAATTGATTTTCTGAACTTTTTTGATCTCCTAAAAATGCTTTTCCTTGAATATGAGGAGGTATTTTAACCCCCGCAATTGACAAAATAGTTGGTGCCAAATCAATAAAACTTAACAATTGATGAGGATTAGCATCAATAGCAACTCCTTTTGGAGGTTTAATTATAAATGGAACTTTTGTTCCGGTGTTATAAATTGCTCTTTTATGTCTTGGAAATGGGCCTCCATGATCTGAATAGAAAAATATATAGGTATTATCATATTCACCTGAATCTTTAAGTTCTTTAATAATCTTGGCAGTTTTTTTATCAGCTCTAATTAAATTACTAAAGTTTACAGCAAAATCATGTCTGACAATATCAGTGTCAGGAAAATATGGAGGAATTGTAATTTTTGATTTATCAACAAGAATTTCATTATTAGTTTCTCTCCATAGACCTGATTCATGCATATGATGATCATTAAAAATAGAAAAAAAAGGAGAGTCATTAGGATTATTCACCCAATGTGCATTTTGGCTTGATTCATCCCAAGCGCTACTGGGACTTTTAAAATTATAATCTTCTTTAGCATTATTTGTGCAGTAATATCCAGCATTTCTAAGATATTCAGTAAATGGTCGAATATAATAAGGAAAATCAGGAGAATAACTTGGGATTCCAATTGAAGTCTCATTCTCTAGTTTATATGCATTATATGTTCTCATATTGTGAGTTCCAAGAGTTGTTGGGTACATGCCAGTTATTATTGCACTTCTAGCTGGAGCACAAACTGGAGCTGGGGAATGCATATTACTAAAAACAACTCCATCTTCAGCAAGAGATTGAATAGCTGGAAGCTTTATTGGAATATCAGTGTACTGAGGAAAAAATTCAGGAGATTGATCTTCATATACAATCCATACTATATTATGCTTAACGGATAATAATTTAGTCTTTAAATTTTCACATGAATATGCAATAAAAATAAATAAAAAAAGAAGAAAATATTTTTTTAGAATAAAACAGGAATGCATATTAAAATGATTTTCTTAAAATTATAAAAAATATTCTACTTTAAATCCGAATAAATTTGACAAATGTATCATATGTATGAGGAAGTCATTATAAGCGAATTATAAAGATTAACCCAATATCATTTTTTTAGAAATTTTTAGTAGTTTTTCTTTAACTTTTAAAGACATCTTTAAAGGGAGTTGAGCTAACCCTATAATTCTTCTTATAATTTCAATTCCTGAAACTTTGTAAAATAGAGATTTGTCTATATCTCTAGAATAAGCTTTTATTATTTTTTTTAAATACTCTTCGTTTTCTGTAACCATAGTTAAATGAGCCCCCATAACCCCTAAATCAAACTCTTTAAATCCTAAATGACTAAATTCAGGATCTATAACATATACATTCTCATCTCTCTCCATCCAACTCCCGGGATAATAATCACCATGTAATAAGGTTTTTCCAACTTTTAAATACATATCACCTATTTTACTTACAATTTCATTGAGATTTAAGTCATTGGTAATATAAGTTGAAAGTTTTTTCAATCCGTTTTGGATATCATCTAATGGAAAATCATTTTTTTTAAAAGGAAGAATAAATATATGTTGATGATTTAATTTTTTTAAAGAGGAATTTGAAGGGAATGACTTTACTTTAGTTTGATGAATTGATTTAAGAATATATATTAAGGAATTAAAATGATCTTCATTTATTGTCTTACTAGAATATAAATAGCTCATATCTTTACATTCCCCAAGATCTTCTAATAATAGAATAAAATCCTTTTCAATAAACTCAATTTTATTAGGGAAGAATTTATTTATTTCTGATTTTTTAATAAGTTCATAAAATTCATTTTCTACTATTATTCTTTTTTTAGAGTTTTTTATATCAGGATATTTATTTACATAGGGTCTAGATTGTTTAAGTATAAATGATTTTTTATTAGTATCTATTCTTAATACAACATTCATGTTTCCCTCACCTGGAACTTTTATGTTTAGAATTTTTTCATCAGAACTAAAAATATTTAATTCTTTCTTAATATATTTTTCAATTTCAAATAAAGAAGATTCTTTTGAAATTATTTCCATTTTTTATAATTCATTATAGCGTTTGATTTTACTCCAAAAATTTTTTTTCATTTCATTTACATCAATTAAAGTGTAAATTTTTATTTCACGTTTAAAGTTTTCTTTTGGTGTAAAAAAAGTTTCTAGTAAAGCTAATTTAGGAGAAGCAATAGCTTCTATTAAAGCTAAATCCCACATAATCCATGATTTTTTATCTGGATCTTCTTTTGTCCACCATCTATTAAAATTTTCCCATCTTTCAATTAATAATCTTCCTAAAGAACTATCATTTGTAAAATTGAATTTTACTTCATCTTTAGTGAAAATAAATTTTTGAGAAGTAGTGGCAGACATAAGATTAAAATCTAATCCTTTTGTGTTTAATAAAAGTTCTAGGGCAATAGGATCATTTCCTGAATTAAATTCCTTTTTATTATAAAAGTTTGTTTTTGCATTATGCCATATTCCTAAATAATAAACTTTAATTTTTGAAATAATTGATGAGTCTTTTATAATAGCAGAGGCAATATTTGTACATGGTCCAAGAATAACTAAATTAAGCTTCTCTCCTTTTTTCATTTTATGTGCTGTTTTTATTATAAATTCAGAAGCTTCAGAGATTTGAGGTGATTTATTACTAATAAGGCTGTTGTTTGAGCCTAAAGGAAGAATAATATCTTTCCTTTTCATTATGTTTAAAATTTTCTGATTTAATAATTGACTTTCCATCACTGAATTAGAAGAGGCCAAAGGTGAATTATTAAATTGAGCAGAATTTATTGCTAAAACATTAAACTTAGGTTCTGAAATTGCTCTTGCTATAGCAAATAAATCATCTAATTCATTTGCCGTATCAGCATCTATGATTAAAGGAATTTTTTCTTGATTAATGAGGTTTAAACCAAGTATAGAAATAACTAAACAAAAATTATATATTAGAATTTTTAACATAATATCTTCTAAACAATAAGCTTAAAATACTAATTAATTACGTGACTTTAAAACAGATATAACATCATCAAATTTTACTCCTTTGGCTTTTAAAAGTATTAATAGGTGAAATAATAAATCAGCACTTTCGTTTAAAAATATTTCTTTTTTATCATTATTTACTTCTAATATTGTTTCTACAGCTTCTTCTCCGAGCTTTTGAGCTATTTTATTAATACCTTCTTTGAATAGTGATGATATATAGCTATTTTTATTATTAATATTATCATATCTGTTTTCAATAGTTTTTTCAAGGTCTGATAAAAACCCATATGAAATCTGATTATTTTCTTTCCAACAAGTATCAAATCCTTTATGACATGTCTGATCATTTGGTTTAACTTTAATTAACAGTGCATCATTATCACAGTCAATTTTCATAGAAATAAAAGTTAAATAATTGCCACTTTCCTCCCCCTTAGTCCATAATCGTTGTTTTGATCTACTAAAAAATGTCACTTTTTTACTTTTTTTTGTTTTTTCTATTGAATCTTCATTCATATAACCTAACATTAAAACTGATTTTGTTTCAGAATCCTGAATGATTGCAGGTATTAAATTGTATTTTGTTTTAGAAAAATCTATTTTCATTTTTTTTGGTTAAAATTTATAATCTAACATTTATTTTTTCAGCTTTTAACTTCCTTTTTAATTCTTTTATTGAAATTTCATTATAATGAAAAACACTTGCAGCTAGAGCAGCATCTGCCTTTCCTTGTTTAAAAACATCTATAAAATGATTTATTTCTCCTGCACCGCCCGATGCTATTACTGGGATATTGATAAGTTTAGATAATTTTAGTAGAGCTTCATTGGCATAACCTTTTTTTGTACCATCATTATTCATAGAAGTAAATAAAATTTCTCCAGCACCTCTTTTTTCAACATCAACAACCCAATCAAACAAATTTAATTTTGTTATAGTCTTTCCTCCCATTAAATGAACAATCCAATTTGAATTTATTTTTTTTGCATCAATTGCAATTACTAAACATTGTGATCCGTATTTTTCAGAAATCTTATTAATTAAATTAGGGTTTTTTATAGCTGATGAATTAACAGATACTTTATCGGCTCCATTTTTAAGAAGGATATCAACATCTTTTACACTAGATATTCCACCTCCTACAGTGAATGGAATATTAATTTTAGAAGCTATGTTATAAACTAATCTAGATAACGTTTTTCTTTTTTGTTCTGTAGCTGTAATATCTAAAAAAACCAGTTCATCTGCACCATCATCAACATGTTTTAAAGCAAGTTTTATAGGGTCACCAGCATCTATAAGGTTTAAAAAGTTAACACCTTTTACAGTTCTTCCGTTTTTTATATCTAAACAGGGTATAATCCTTTTTGTTAACATTCTAATATATATTTTTCTATTTCTTTTATATCTATTTCTTTCTCATATATTGCTTTGCCAATTATAACACCATAACAACCAATAGATAATAATTTATGAAGGTCATTTATTTTTGTTACACCACCAGAAGCAATTAATTTAATTTTATTAAAATTTGATATGAGTTTTTCATATAATTCAAAAGAAGGTCCATTTAACATTCCATCTTTATCAATATCAGTACAAATGATTTTATTTAAACCTTTTTTTAAATAGAATTCAATAAAGTCATTTAAATTAAGATTTGATGTATTCACCCAACCATTTGTTGCTATTAAGTTATTTTGAACATCAGCTCCCAAGATTATTTTCTCAGACCCATACTTTAATATTATTTTTTCAGAAATCTCTTGATTATTAGCTGCAATACTACCAATAGTTACCATATTTGCCCCATATTCAAAGGCATTTTTAACATCATTGTCTGATTTAATTCCACCACCAAAATCAATAATTAAATTAGTTTTGTTAGCTATTTCTTCTAATGTTTTATGATTTATTATTCCATTCCCTTTCGCACCATCTAAATCCACTAGATGAATATTTTTTATTCCATGTGTTTCATAAATTTTAGCAACCTCTAAAGGTTTATCATTATAAATTTTAGAAGTGCTGTAATCTCCTTTTGACAATCTAACACATTTACCATTTATAACATCTATGGCTGGTATTAATAGCATATTTATATTTTTAAAAAATTGTTTAAAAGTTTAATTCCTGAAGAACTACTTTTTTCGGGATGAAATTGAACTCCATAAAAATTATTTTTTTTAACAGCTATACTATATTTTAAATCATATTCACATGTTCCAATAGTTTCGGGAACAATAGGGGCATAATAACTGTGAACTAAATACATGTATTCTCCATTATTCATATTTTCAAAAAGGTTTGATTGTAAGTTATTTAAACTATTCCATCCCATTTGAGGAACTTTAACTTTGTTAGAAAATCGTTTTACTTTACCATTAATTATACTAAGACCTTTCACATTTCCTTCATCAGTTTTTTCAAAAAACAGTTGCATTCCCAAGCAAATACCTAAAACAGGCTGTTTAAGATTAGGTATTATCTCTATCAAATCATTTACACGCAATTTGCTCATTGCATTTTTTGCCGCACCTTGTCCAGGAAAAATAACTTTGTCAGACTTCAAAATAACTTCTGTATCTTTTGTTAAAAAACTATTTACACCCAATTTATCTAATGCAAACTTTAAGCTTTGAACATTACCAGCATCATAATCTATAATTGCTACATTCATTTACAACTCTCCTTTAGTTGATGGTAAAATCATTTTACTATTATCTCTTTTTATTGCTGCTTTTATAGATTTAGCAAATGCCTTGAAAATGGACTCTATTTTATGATGTTCATTTACTCCTTCTGCCTTTATGTTAATATTTGCTTTTGCAGAATCACTGAATGATTTATAAAAATGAAAAAACATTTCTGTTGGCATTTTTCCAATCATTTCTCTTTTAAATTCTGCATGCCATTCTAACCAGTTTCTTCCTCCAAAATCAATACTTACTTGTGCAAGACAATCATCCATTGGAAGACAAAATCCATATCTTTCAATACCTGTTTTATTACCTAAAGCTTTAGAAAAAGCTTTTCCTAAAGTGATTCCAGTATCTTCAATTGTATGATGTTCATCAACATTTAAATCTCCTTTAGTATTTATTATTAAATCAACACCTGAATGTTTAGCTAATTGATCTAACATATGATCAAAAAAATCGATTCCTGTATTTATATCACTATCTCCAGAACCATCAATATTCAATTCAACAAAAACATTTGTTTCTCCTGTTATTCTATGAATTTTAGATGTTCTGTTTTGTTTTTTTAAAAAGGAATAAATTTCTTCCCATGATTTTGTTTTAAGTTTTATAACATTTTTTAAATCAATATTTTTAACTTCATTTATCCCTAAATTTTTATCATTATCTATAAAAATTCCTGAACATGACATATTTTTAGCTAATTCCATATCTGTTAGTCTATCTCCAATTACAAAGGAATTTTCAATATCATATTCTTTATTATTTAAATACTTTTTAATCATTCCAATTGAAGGTTTTCGATTTATTGAATTGTCTTCAGGAAAACTGTTATCGATGTGAATATTATCAAAAACAACTCCTTCATTTTCAAATGATTTAATAATAAAATCATGTATAGGAGAAAACTTTTTATAAGGAAAACTTTTAGATCCTAAACCATCTTGATTAGTAACTATGATAAACTTATAATCTAATTCATTGTAAATTTTAGATAAAGAATTAAAAACATTTGGAAAAAAAGAGAATTTTTCAAAAGAATCTAATTGATAATCTTCTGGTTCATTAACTAATGTTCCATCTCTGTCTATGAATAAAATCTTTTTCATTGTGTTATATCTATTTCTTTCATTGCTTTGATTAATAAAATATTTTCTTTTTCACTACCTACTGTAACTCTTAAGGTATTTGTACAATTAAAATTTTTTGATGAGTTTCTAACGACAATTCCTTTATTAATAAGTTGATCATATCTTTTAGAACTATTATCAACCTTTATTAGAAAAAAATTTGCATCTGATTTATATATTTTTTTAATGAATTGTATTTTTTTCATTTTAACTTCTAAATCTTCTCTTTCTTTAAGGGTGGCTTTAATTTTCAATAAAACCTTGTCTTGATTTTTAATTTTATTAATTGCCTCATTTTGAGACAATGTGTTTAAATTATAAGGAGCTTTTAATTGATTTAAAAAAGAAATTATATCCTTATGAGCAAAAGTCATCCCTACCCTAGCCCCAGCCATACCTTGAGCTTTAGAGAATGTTTGACATACAATCAAATTTGGATATTTATTTAAATAATTAATAAATGATTTTTGAGTTGAAAATTCAATATAAGCTTCGTCAACAATAACTAATCCTGGAAAATTTTCTATAATTTTTATTATATCACTTTCTTTAAAACTATTCCCAGTAGGATTATTTGGCCTTGCAATAAAAATAATTTTTGAATTATTATTACTTTGTTTAAGTATCTCTTTAACATTTAATTCAAAATCACTCATCAAAGAAATGTCCTTAACTTCAACTCCATGAAGATTAGCTGAAACAGAATACATTAAAAATGTAGGAGAACTAACAATTATATGATCTATACCGGGTTCACAAAAACCTAAGATTGATTGAGATATAAACTCGTCACTTCCGTTACTCAAATAGATATTCATTATTGGAATTTTTTTCCATTTTGATATTTTTTCTTTTAAATCAATTTGTAATGGATCAGGATATCTATTAGTTTTAGAATTATATGGACTTTCATTTACATCT
>Ga0310121_10002205_pt1 | contig 18887 bp, 35 predicted proteins | sample CB27_Tmax_986_MG_FD_203504 | JGI IMG/M metagenome (GOLD analysis project Ga0310121, IMG submission 203504) | Marine microbial communities from Western Arctic Ocean, Canada - CB27_Tmax_986 | ecosystem: Environmental > Aquatic > Marine > Oceanic | place: Canada: Western Arctic Ocean | collected...
TAGTTCCTAATATAGAAGTAGACTTAGGAGAGGCGACTTTTGATCCTAATTGTTTTGATGTTCCTGAAGATTGTTGTGATCAAATAGCAGGACAATACACTCTTTCTGCAAATCCCGCAAGATACTGCTGTTGGAACGTAGTTGAGCTTAAAAACTGTACCCCGCCTACAAACCCCAAGGCTATACATATAGCGGTCTGTGGTCCTGTTCAAATTAATAGCGATACTTGGAGAGTAACGGCTACTGTAGATTTTGGTGTAGTAAGTATAGAAGGATGTTCAACTAATGGAACATATTCAATAGATTTCCATGACGTGCTTCCTGACTGTACTTCTATCTTTAATGGGCTAACTTTACAGCTAGATTCACAGAGGTTTGATCAAGAGTGTCTTTTACCGCCTACTCTAACTATAAATACAGCAGGTGCAAGGCAAGAGTGGAAAGTCTTTTATACCTCTATATATGCCTCTATACTCGCAATAATTGATACAAGCAGTGACGTTGTTCAAGATCATGCAGTTTTTAGTCAGAGCATTGCAGCAAGCCTAACGGTACAATTGGATGGAGCACACACTCATTCAAGTTTTGATCAAATAATATTTGCAAGCTCAATACCAGTTGATGTAAGTGGTCTTGTTATGCAAACACATAGCGTTTTTGACCAAGACTTGATTGCGGATGCTTCAAAGAATTATACTGGTGCTCAGACTCAAAGTTCTTTCGATCAAAGTGTATCAAGCTCTGTTATCGCCTTCTTAACTTCTAATATTACACAAAATCACGGAGATTTTGATCAAGGTGTAACTGCACAGTCTACTACTATTAGAAACAGTAACGCTTCTCAAAATCATGTGATTTTTGATCAAGATTTAGTAGCGGTGGTAACTCCTACAGTGGAAGGTGATAGCATCCAAGATCATGTTTCATTTGATCAAAGTGGTTTCATAATTAATGAAGCAATTATTTATGGGAACCCCCTCTGGCAAACCTTTAGTCAAAGTGCTTCAAGTAGCAGTGAACCTAAGGCTGATGTGACTAGTCATCATAGAACTCGTTCACAATCTATTGATGCAGGCGTAACGGATGCTCAAGGGGATGTAGCTCAGACCCAAGCTACTTTTGAACAAGAAGGTTCAGGGGAAGGTGAAACTATTCTATATAGTGGTAACCCGACTTATCATTCTATCTCACAAGACGTAGCTGTAAGTGGTTCATTATTTAATTCAGATGCTGCTCAGAACCACTCTACGTTTAGTCAAGCTCTCAGCTCTATTACGGAACGAGCGGGGGATGCTGCTCAAACCCACTCAATCTTCGATCAAGACGCTAGTGTAGATATTGCTTCTGATGGAACTATTACACAGAACCACGGAGTGTTTGATCAGGATTTAGTTGCTGATTTAGAAGTACATGCTTATAGTAATCAAACTCACGCAATATTTTCTCAAGACCTAGTTGCAGACAGAGTAGAGATTACACTAGGTGCTGCTATTGCTCAAACTTTCTCTATGTATAGCCATGACGGAACGGCTGAACTAGAATTTAGAGTTAATGGTGATAGCTTATATGCTAACCATTCACAAAGCCTTACAGCTGAACGACAAGTTCAAGGTGACGTAGCTCAAACATATAGCTCCTTTAGTCAATTAGGTGGAGCTACTACATTAGCTTTATCTACAGCTAATAGTGATGTTGCTCAAACACATAGCTCTTTTGATCAAAGTACTGATACTGTTATTGAAGTAGCTGGAGACGTGGCACAGTCATATACTACTTTCAATCAAGACTTAACAGCACTTGTTCATGTGCAAGGTGATATTTCTCAGCTACATTCAACCTTTGAACAAGCAGCCCAAGCTGTTGTATTTTCGGTTTCTGACGTTGCTCAAGACCATACCACCTTTGACCAGGATCTTAGTGCTGTAGCAGGTTGTTCAGTACACCTATGTGTTTATGAGTGTAATGCAGTTGAAGGGGATTGGTTCCAAATTGCCGATAACTGTTTTGCTGCTATATGTGAATGTGGTCCAATTCCTTCAGTAGAAATATGTACCCCAGCCAGATATGGTGATGTAATTAATGTTGATTGCGTTGAATTCTAAGAAAGGATAAAGCATGGCTAAGTCAATGGGAGTAGGTACCGTCATAGCGAAAGCTATGTGCGACGCCATTGTTGATGAAATTGATAATGGTGGAGGTACTGCTGTATTACGTATTTATGGAGACACAAGAGCAGCTAATGTAGATACTGCTGTTGCTGCTCAGACTCTTTTATCTGAACATAATCTGTCTAATCCCGCTTTTGGGGCTGCCGTAGATATTGGAGGAAGTGCTACAGCCACAGCTAATAGTATTTCTGACGATACATCTGCTAATAATACAGATACAGCAACATGGTTTAGAGTTTTTAACAGGGCAGGTACTCCAGTTATTGATGGTAACGTGGCGACTTCTGCTGCTGACCTCATCATTGACAATACGTCAATTACTGCTGGACAGACCGTTAAGGTTAACTCGTACACCGTTACGGTTGCTGAAGTGTCTCCGTAAGTTAAGAAAGGAATAAGAATATGACTGTAGAAATAGTACAAGCAGAAATGAAAAAATTACAGACAGAGTTGGATGCTTTAAGGTCTGATAAGGAACTAGCAACAAAAAGAGTTGCTGAACACAAGGCTGTATTAACGGACTTGCTTCAACAAGAGAGAGTTCTTACTACTCTAGAACAAATTGGAGTGGATACGTCAGGTATCAAAGTATCAAACGGTAAGATTGTTCAAACAGCTCCTCAATGATATGAGTAATCTATTTAGACTGCTATGGACATGTCCTACGTGTGAACATAAGGGGTATGTCCTACCTGAAATAGATGTAGAGTGTACCTGTGGGAAAGTTAGTAAGGCTCCTCACTTACCTAGTTCCCAAGCTGGTAGAAGGATATTCCCTAAAGAGCCATTAAACTTGAAAATACCGCCTATGGAACTAGACGAATTCTTTTCTTGAAAGTCCACGTAGATGAATGCACATAAGAATAAACCAGGAACTATTATACAGTTTTACTTAAAAGCTAGAAGTATTAAACCTGTTCCAGGATGTTCTTGTTATACTCTGGCTGATGAAATGGATAATGTAGGACCAGACTCTGTTGAAGCTGCAATAGATGATTGGACAGATAAAATGGTATCCTCTATTCGTCAGTGGAGAAAATTAGCGTCGGGTGGGTGGATTAAGTTTATTCAACCCCCTAGAGTGGTAGTCAGAAACCTTATTCTCTGGGCATGTGTTCAGAGTCGATTAGATGCCTAACATATGGAGTAATTCAATGACAGACATTGTGGTGACAGCAGCGAATGTTCTTCTTAATCAGGGGTCTCTTAATGCACAACGTAACTGTGCAGGTGTTGTCTCTCAAGGAGATGTTGTTTCTCTTGATGCCTCTAACAAGTGGGTAGCAGCACAAAGTGATGTTTCAGCTTTGATTGCTGGAACGAATGGTATTGCAATTGCGTTGAATACTACGTCAGCAGATGCTCAGCCTTTAACAGTGGTTGAGTCTGGTGCAAAGGTTGCTTATGGTACTGGAGTGTTGGCAGCCGGTGAGACGTACGTTGTTTCCTCAGCCGCAGCAGGAGGCATTGCACCTATTGGTGATCTGGCGGCTGGTGACTTTACGGTTATAGTTGGATACGCTGAAGATACAAGTATCTTGGTTATTCAGCCGGTTGTCACTAACCTAGCTCGCGGTACTGCTGTTACTTAAGCATGGTTTATGGTGGGAGCCCTGCTAGTCCTGTGGCTAGTGGGGCTTTTTCTAAGAAGGTGGTTATCTGTAAGGTAGTCAGAAGACGAAGTTGGACCCACATTTAACAAAGGAGAAAAGATCGATGAGAAAAAGACTACTTAATTTGCTGATAGCTCAGATCATGTCGAAGGCACCGACATTTGGAAAAGAGTTGATCGACGACATCCTTGACAAGATCGAAGATCGCATTGCGGCGAGTCCTAGCACAGTTGACGATGCAATTATTTTGCCTCTGATTAAGATGCTTCGGGATACTGCTGGAATCCCTGATGACATCGGGGGAGATGAGGACTAGTGCCAGACGACATCAAAATAACGGTAGAGCCTCAAGGAGTTGGGTTCCGGTGGGACGGCGGATTAACTGATCAACAGAAGCGAATAATGACTAAGGTCTTTGACAGAATTGTTGATGTTCAGCGTGCATTGCCGCTTTCTGGCAAGGAATTTGTGATGGTGTTTGAGAAGGTGGCTAAGGATTTGCATGAGCGAGGAGAGTTGTGTTCTGTTCCTGAATAAAAGGATACTTGAATTATGGTGGAATGGTTAACGTCTGATCCTGTGAGGGCTTTGATGGTGGCGGTTATTACGGTTATTGGTGGGTCTTATTTACCGCTACAGAAAATTCTCAAGACCTTGGTACCGGGGCTTAACACACTGCCGACAACGACACCAATTCCGTCAACTGATTCACACGTAGCTTTATCGAAGCTGATTGATGTAATCCAGGTTGTACGGTTGCATGGTGATACCAAGACTGCCGATGCTTTGGGTGCCTTAATGCCTCAGGTTGTGATTGCGTGTTGTGCCCCAGAAGCAGAGGAAATCAATGCAACCTGATTATCGACTGCTGATTTTGATTGTGATGGCAGTGCTGGTGATGATGAGGACAACGGAGGACCCTAGTAATCCTCCCGTTAATCCACCGGGTACAGTTACTCAAGTCACTTTCATATACGAAAAAGACGACAGTGTGCCACCACGGGCAGTACAAGATGCTCTACGGGACTTGAACGAGGCGGATATCTTAGCATCTGCGATAGATAAAGATGTCAGCAACGGCCAAGGAGATATGCCTGAGCAGTACAAAATCGCTTTGGATGCAGCTGCGGGGAAGCTCCCGTGCTTAGTCGTGCAGGCAGGTGACAAGATTTTACGGGTGATAGAAGACCCCACCGCAAAGGATGTAGAGGAAGCAGCAGAATGAGCGATTCAACAAATGTGGTATTTCCTGATAGTGATTTGGACTGGTCACCAACCAATGATACGGGTTACCCTGATAGACTAGCTGCGATGGATACTCCAGAAGCATTGAGGGGATTAGGAGCTAGGGAATTTCCAGATCATTTGCTTATAGATCCGAGCGATTGGAAAGACGCAGCTAGGCAGAACGACACACACAAAACTTGGGCAGAAGACTACCGAAACAGGTTTACCAATCAGGCACCTACTCACGAGTGTACGTGTCATGCCCTCGCACAGAATTTCGAGATAGCTTGGAACAGGCAAAGAGCTGGTAAGGGGTCGCCAATCTGGGTTAGCCCCTTGTCTGTTTATTCGGAAGCTAATACTCGCCAGTGGGGCGGCTCTTCAATGCAACGGACTGTTGGAATTTGCATTGCTAGGGGATTCCTGCCAGAACATAGAGGACCTAACGGAGTAACTGAGCAGAAGGATAAATTCCCACATACATTACATTGCACATCGGGCAACGATAACGAGGCAGGCGGTCCTTGGGTGCCCGTTAGTAGGTTCCCCTCAGGATGGCAAGCTACATCAAAACATCTTAAAGCAGATGAGGTAATCAATCCTCGTTCCTATGAACAGGTGATTAGTCTTCTGTTGAATGGGATTGCTGTGTCGGTGGGAAGGTCTGGGCATGCAATCCCATATGTTAAAGTTGTTTGGAGGAACGGCCAGCTTGCAGCGATGTACGCCGATTCTTACAACGTCCATAGATATGATTCAGTGCGAATGATTAAATCGGGAGTTGGTGGGTCGTATGCGATTTGGTCAACGACTATTCCTGATGATTGGATGAAGCCCGTAGGATAACCAGAGAGGATTATGAAATGAAGAGTTCACAAATAGTGCCTGTTGTTGGTTTGGCTGCTTTGCTACTGTTGTCCAGTGCAAGGAATGGTGAAGAGCCTGTAGTACAAGCTAGTCCCACTGATGTGGTGCAGAGTTCTCCCGTAGGGGTTCAAAACGAAGAAGTATTAGCTAGGTTGGAGGCAATAGAGGAGTTGGTACAGAAGCATACCCAGTTGGTGCAGGTTGCTTTAACCGATTCAACTCCCCCGGTAGAGAAGCAGGCAGACCCCCCGGCACCTACACCCGTGCAAGGGGGTGTTCCAAAAATCATTAAAGACTTAGGCTCTCAGAACTTCATGCGAGCAAGGAAAGAATCCAGCAAGGGTGCTCAAGCGGTGTTGTATTGCTATGGATCTGAGGGATGGGAACGGATTAATGCTTGGATGAATCTTCTAACTGAATCAGGCATTGAACATCCGCATATCGTAGATTTGCTAGAATGCAGCCCTGAGGAAAAGGAGATGGCGGAAGCTGCCAAGACAGAACAAACCAATCGTCCGTGGTTACAGACCCTGCATAGTGAGGACGGAGCATTTGGGCCTATTTGGTACCCGTTAGATCGGCTCGACTCTGCGGAAATGTATCTTGAATGGCTGCGAGGTAATTCGGAAACAGTACAACAACAAGGCAATTGGCAACAAAACCAAACCCAACAAAATTACGGGTACACTTATTACCCAACTTCCTATTCGACTTTTTCTCAATGTGTTACGTGAGGCCGCTGATTGATTTGGCAAGTTTGCCAAAAATAAAACCTTGGTAGCGATTGTTATCCGATGAGTGACATAAGGAATGCCAGCGGCTTGCCGTAGGCTAGGCCGGTCGTAAGGGGTGGCCCATCGTAGGCCTCGACCAGACAGGCCCCCCAGACAGGGATGAGGCGGGCGGGCAGAGCCCTCAAGCCTCGATCCCGGCGGGGGTTACGTCTCACACCTGATCGGCCCCCGGCCCCTCTCCCCAACCAGCAGAGCGGACGTAGGACCACCCCTCTTCTGCCACCCCCTCCTGCTGCCCTTCCAATTCTTTATTCTTAGCTTTAGAGCTACCTATCTTTTTAATAATTTCCCCTTCCTTTAAATAAAAGGACATACCAAAAACCTCTTTCTTAACGGGGTCCCAACTATGAACAGCATATTGCCAATCACCTGCTCCAGAAGGGTGCGGAGGGTTTTCATCTTTTGACCATACTCTTACTTCACCAGTGCCCGATAGTTTTGTTGAGACTTTAACGATGTCGTAAAGGTCGTACTTAAGAGTTGGCATTTTCAATTCCCGAGTTAAAGGCACCTATAAAAAGTGTACTTGATATCAAAAGTATCTAATTCTCTATCATCCTCTAAGAAAATCATCTTCCCTACAAAGAAGTCAATCTTTATTACTTGTACCTTAGCTCCTACCTCATACCTATCGAAGCGATGATTGAGTGTGCAACCTAATAAAGACTCTGTTCCATCATCATTCTTTACCCACCCAGTGTAAGAGAAAAGTCTTAACCCTGTTTCAACTGTGTCCGCTGGCATTTAATGTCTCCTTAACTTTCTTGTCCCAGTCTTTGTTACATTCATCTAACTCCTCAGCAATAATTCTTAAGTCACTTGAGGATAGGCCCCCTTTATCTTTGACCCAATAGTATAGGTAACCATCGTCTAGCTGAATCAGGTCCCCGTGAATATCACATCTAGCTATCAGAGCATTTCTACGAACTCCTTTATTACTTACATCCACTGTTATTCCTTAAAAAGAAGTCTCTTCGTCAGTATTCTCATTTTCCATCTCTAAGTCTAACTCCCCCTTGTTTCCCCTGATGTAGGTAACAAGTTTCAAAGTATTCTCCGTACCTTCTGAACCCATCCACCAATCAAATCACGTAATTCTGTAATCGTTTTTGCCATACAGTTAGGACACCCTTCTCGTGTCGCAGGGTGATTACATACTTCGCACCAACAATAGATAGGTTCAACCTTTTCTAACACTACTGTTCCCTCCCGTACGTGTAAGCTCGATTTTGACTGATGGGTTGGGCATGGAAAACAGGGATCAAGCTTTAACTCACTCTCCTTTTTCATAGTTTTCTATATCCCTAGAGCTGAGTAGCATCTTAACAGTACGGTTGTATACCTTTTCACTAGGCTTCTGTAGGTTGCTACCTCTAAATAACATAGTAGTTTCATTCCAATTCGCACGTATCGCTGCTGTCATTTCAACAATCTCCTCTGGAGTAGGTTTATAAGTCCCACTATCCTCTGCTCTAACCATTATGAACTCCTTTTCAATCTAAAGCTAGATTGTCTTCTCTTCCGTAGCCTCCGAAGCCTACGCTTCTTACGTTCTTCATACCTATGGTATTGGACAAGTTCGATTAAGTCTCCTTCAAATTGAAAGTTGAAAGATAGCCAGGCGTTAAGATTAACCGAACACCCTGTATATGGTTGAAGCCTATCGTGTAATAGAACGAATGTTAAATTCTCATCGTGCAGGTCCATAAGAATCCTTTCTTTTAATGATGACTAGAAGAAACTATCTTGACACTTCTGACAAAATCCTGAGAGAACATATTCTTTTACGTACAGGTCATTCTCAAACATACTAGCATCTTCCCCACACTTAACACATATGTCGCTGAGTATGCTCTCCTTCCTACTCCTACCGTAGAGTTGTTTTGATTCCTTTTCTAAGTATTGGTCAATCGATGGACTCTTCTCTCTTGGCATTGCCATTATGATAAATCCTTTGCTTTAAACCAACGTCTGTATAGGGTTATAAGGCTAATAGAGGGGTTGCATACTTCTTTATGTCGTTGTACAAATTCATAGTAGAAAGAGTGACTCTCTTGGTATAGCAATGCTCCCGCTTCCCACTGCTTAGCTGTTGCTTGATACCCAACACATCCACACTTAGGGCAGCAAGGTATTCCCTCTACTACATTTACTTTATCCCAATCGTCTGTCCAATATCCGCAGTCTCGTGAGTACCATACTGTTCTATATGGGTCTTCTGAAGTAACTGGATCACCTGACTCGTCTAAGTATCTCGCCATTAGTATTCTCCTTATTCGTCAGCACTACACTCTTGCCAGTTAACAGCACTAGTCTTGTTCGACGCATAAATAGGAACAGTTAAATCTGAAGGTGTCTCTTCTATTATTCGAGTTAATTCCTCTACCCAATACCCCTTATTAATTGTTGGAACAGAAAATAACCAACTGTCATGGACTAAACAAAGAAGATGTGCGTCAGTTTTCTTAGTCCTTTCGTGCAGCCTGATTGTCATCAACTTCATAAGGTCAGCAGCACTTGATTGAATCACATTGTTAAATGCTTTGAAATGAAATCTATATGGCATAGATCGTATCCTACCGAAGAGATTCTTAACGTACTTTAGTTGACGTAATGTGCTTGATGCTTTCCAGGCAGTGCGTTTAAGTTCTGGAAATCTCTTATGGTAGAGCTTGTAAGCCTTAGAGCCTTCTATCTCACAGTACTCGTCTATAGTCATTCCTGCTGGGACTTTACTGAAGTCAAAGGCAGACTTTAACATCTTGATAGTCTTTGGTTCCCCCATGCCATAAGCTGAACCAAGACTAATCCCTTTAGCTGCTTGTCTTGGTATATCGCATTCCTTTCCCATCATGGCATAGAAGTCAGTAGTAGGGTCCTCTTGGTATGCTTTTAGAATCGCAGGGTTCTTAGTATAGTGTGCAATAATCCTATACTCAATCTGCTTTAGATCAAAATCAATAAAGGTCCTTCCTTCTCCAGGAACTATATAAGATTTTGCTTCGGGTGGTAGTTGTTGTAGGTTTGGAGTAGCACAAGACATCCGGCCAGTACGAACAACTTGATTGAAGTTGCAATGGATGTAAGAAGGATTAGTAACTGAGGTTTGAAGGATATAAGGAACGATGAACCCAGTCCACAATTTGTAAGACTCTCTAAACTCTTGGATCAGTCTGATCGCATCATGTGGAGCCCCTGGAATACCCATGTATGCTTTTAAGGCTTCTTTATTGTAAGAAGGCTCACCCTTCTCAGTTTCCTCTACAACCGGCAACCCATAGTGGTTATATAGTAGACTGTAGCAATCTGCATTAGTATGTGGTTCAATGAGAAAACTTGTTAAGTCCTTGATTTCCCACTTAATGTCATTCAATCTCTTTCTAAGTCTGGCATAGTCCTCAGCTAACTTAGAGATGTCTAACTGTACTCCTCTATGCTCTACTTTTTTGAGCACAGTTGTAACACCTATTTCTGTCTTCCAGACGGCATGACTTTCTTTAGGTAACTTCCTCTTTAACTCTTGATACACATCTCTAGCGTCTATTACATCCTGACAAGCATACGGAACCATCAAAGATAAAGGAACTACCCCATAGTTTTGGCACTTTCTTGTTCCGCCAGGAGTAAATAAGTATGACCTGAAAGCTTGTTCATAATGCTCAACGTCTCTATATAAGTAGTCGTGAACAAGATGCTTTAGGGCATAACGAAACCTATCAGAGTCTACAAGTTTGGCTAGCGTTATCAAGTCTACAAGAGTTATGTGGGAACAGTCGGCACCTGCTGAGATTGTAGCAACATGGGCATCGTACTTGACATTAGAGTTTATCCAAGTATCTGAACAGGATATGAGATATTGAATATACTTATTACACTCAGGTATATCTAAGTTGTCTTCGGTGTCTATTATATTCTGTTGACGCATTGGAATATAGTAAACATCTTCATGCTTGTCCCAAGTAAAAGCTGCTCCCAGTATCTGACAATCTTTCCAAGGATTTAAAGAGCTGGTATCATCCTTTCCTGACGTTGTCTCAAAATCTAAGACTAGCTCATTGATTTTCTCAGGAACAGTAGGCAGTTCATTTAAGCTTTGAACTAGAATCTTGTGCTTTTCGTAACGCTTCATTCTTCATCCTTTCAAGCATTGCATTGAGTTGCTTCTTCGCTTCTTCTTTTTTAATCTGAGAAGCGTTTATCATTAGTTGGCAGTAAGGATGAGTTTTCTGGAATTTGAGATACCACTCTTCTGCTCTAGCAAGTACCATATCATAATACAACACCTCCCATTTCATAATATCCTTATTCCAATTAATGATACAGTAGTTAAGAGCATGGCTTATTTTAATCTCTTCACTCATCGCAACACCATTCTTCTAGAGGAAGGGTTTCAAGATGTTGTTTATTACATTTCTTACAGACGTATCTTATTTCAGTAGGTAATACTCTTGAGATATTAATATGCCTAGGTTTACATCCGCAGCTGACTTGTCTCCTTATGTTAGAATAGTGGATATACTTTACTATTCCACATAAGTTACACTCAACCTTGTAATTTGACCCATCCTTTTCAAGTATATGGAAAGGTCCTATGTTATCTCCAGCTTTTAAACCATTCTCGCATATACAATGCTGTTGTGGATTCTCATAGTCCTTTCCACAAAGAGTACAACGATAGACCAGTTTCTGTTGTATCACTCTTCTTCCTCCATAGATTCAACTGCCTCTCTTAATTCACGCTGGGCTGCAAGTATAGGAAGTGAACAAGAGTGAGGCATTTTATCTAAGTCCTCTCCATATTTCAATAATAATGTGGTAAGTTGGATACTGATAATAGTTACTGCGTACTCTAAAGTGGGTTTAGGATTATGTTCTGTTGTCATAACGTACCTCTTCTATTCGTTGTAAAGTTTCAAGTAAATGCAATCCACTACCATTAAATTTGTGCAACAAACCCCCTTCATAATTCTGAATTAGATTAGGGTAGCGTGCAACATATGCTGATACTCCTTTATCATTCAGTCCTTTGATCATCTTCTTCTGATGTGGTTCAAGCTTAGTAGTTGACCCTTTAAACTCTATCCACCCACAGAAGAATGTATGAGCAATGTAAACGTCGGGCCAACCAGGTTGTTGGTATTGTTCTCCGTGTGTGTTCAAGACTAATGAATTACATCTTCTTAACTGTTTGATTATTTCTTTCGCCCATTCATTTTCTAGCATCAACTACTCCGTTTTAAACGTCTTAGTACTTCAAACTGTATGCCAAATAGTCTTTCTATCTCTGTTATCAACGCAACAGATGGTTGCCTCATATCTCTTTCTAAGAGAGAAATATAACCCGTAGTCACACCTATCATCAATCCGAAGTCCTCCATATTCAAATCGTTGTCCTTCCGTACTCCCTTAATAGTGCTTCCCCATTTCATTTACCGACTCCTATACAGATCTTTATGAGTTGTATACGTGCTTCATCCTCCTCTTTCTTCACAATGAGTCTAGCCAACTCTCTTTCTAATATAGAGGGGTCCTTTAGAAAGTCCATATACTTGAGTATCCAAGCACCGTTAAGCCTTATCAATAGTTTCAGATTATCTATCCTCTTGACTAGAACACTATCTGGTAAAGAAGCATAGGTTGAGAAGATTTCAAGTTGTTCGACTGTAAATTCAACAGGCTGTTCAGAAGTCGCTTCCATGTTCTGACCCTTTCTCGTAATTAGGACGACCTTCTAACCCATCTTGGTCTCGTAATTCTTTAAGGAGTAGTGTAAATTCCCTCGTCTTACGGTGGAAGGTTCTTTCCCTCTTCAAGGCACGTTGCCGTATGAGAAAGGATAGCAATTCCCTCGCTATGTCTTGGGGATAGGCAAGTATGTCTTGAATAAAATACACAGTAATCTCGTCAGTAGTTAATAGGTTCTCAATAAATTCCTTTGGATGAGGTATCTTCTTTAGAATGCGATGAGTAACTTCTGTTGTATTTAGTAGGCTCTCTGATTTGAATAAAGAGGCACTGTATTCTCGATATCCAAAGGAGTCTTTACTGTATTCTGCCTCTAAAAACTCGCAGATATAGTCCACATGGCAATTTCTAACGAATACCTCTTGTTCTGAACGATACGAAAATGTTCTCGCCGCCAAACTTGCTGAGAGTCGAGCAAGCTTTTCTCTAATACTTCCTCTGTCTGCAATTGGGATATCGTCTGAAAACTTTGATGAAAACTTAGCTGCTTTGTTATGCACATATTCTTCGTCACTAAACACGGCAGTATCTCTTGTCCAGGCCCACAAAACCAGCTCATGGCAGATGTCGGAGTCGTATTTGACAGGGTATTTAATTTTTCCAAAAGGGATGTCATTAACGTCTACCTCATTCCTTTCAAAGATGAAACAAGCATCGAACCGTCTAATGTCTTCAGGATGTACGATTAATTCCCTGATAGCTTCGAGACCGTAGTTATAAGCAGACAAAGGTCTATCAGATCGTGGATTAGAGAGTCCAATCAATCTAGTACGGGCGTGGGTCTGTCTCTTTCTAATCTTAGTGATTTGTGCTATTCCACCTGAACGCATTTCGGTTAAGGCAGAGAATACTTCTGGGTGCATACCCTTTAACTCTTCTAGAATAACAAGTCTCTTGTCGTGAGTAGGTATCACACCCCACGATATAAAGTGCCTGTTACTAATGTCATCTACTCCACCCTTCAAACCAGCAACCGAAGCTGTCTTACAATCTACCTTCTCTCCTAATTGATAGTGACGCATTAAGGAGTCAACTGTACGACTCTTACCTACCGCTGAATCTCCAACAATTAATACCTCAACCCATCCCTTTTGCTGCTTCTTACCTTCAAAGTCCATGAATAAGGGGGAATGGTAAGCCAAGTCAACAGCTAAATGTAAGGACTGTCTTCTATATATCTGTGTCACATTGGCTGCAAAATCTAAATAGATATCCTCTAGCTTCTCAGCTATACTCTCCTTTGTCCACTCCTTTGGTTGAAAGGCTTTCAAGACCTCAATGTCCTCACATTTATAATTTGATAGAGAGTCAGTAGCTTGCTCGTACTTCGATATTAAGAAACAGGACTGTTGAGTGTTAGGATGTGGATACATCCGCCCGCTGAAGTTATATGTTTCGTTTAAGTCTAACCCTTCTCCTATGCAGTAAGCTATCTGCATAGAGCGTTCCGTTGAACGATTGTTAACATCTAATTGTTCAGATAATCGGACCTCTTCAAAGTTATAACTTTCTTCCGTCTCGAAAGAACACTTACGGCAAGCCAAAGGTATTTTGACTGCCGACATTAGTACTAATTTTTGCCCCTTCTTATGGGCTCCAATCATTTCAATCAGTTCAGGGGACTCATCAGGTATGGAAAAGATTTGTTCATCTTGAGAGAAGTTAACAGGGCATATGTCACAAAACTTCTCACTCCTATCACAAATAACCTTGAGAGTTTTAGGGATAGTAAAAGGGGAAGTATCTAATTGAGAAGTGACACCTTTGAATATTATTCTTTTTCCTGTGAAGTTAGCATGAACAGCTTGAGTGAGTCTCGTTTTAATGGCTTCTTCGTTAGATAAAAGCTGAGTGTCTTCAAGTGTGAAGACCCATTCTTTTGTCGAACGCAGTAATGCAAGTAGATCCCCTTCTTCCCGCACGAAATCGTTAATGTCCCCTTTTGGATATACCTTGATATCAAGAGGCAATTCACATATGTAAACACTCTCAGCAACACGAGAAAGTTTCTTAGCATGTTTCTCACTTGCAGCCTTTCCAGTTGAATCAATATCTAAACAGACCCAGACCTTACATCCTCTAAAGTTTTCTACTAGCTCATTAGGGAGATTAGCTTCTCCTAATGTGCAACAAATAGCCCCTATGCCATGTGGATTAAGGATATCAGAAGCTAAAAGGGCCTTCATTTCTCCACCACAAAGAACTATCTGATCATATTGTAGCTGTTCAATAGGATACAGTCTTGGGATTTTCCCAAATCCTGCCTGATTAATCATCTTACTGGAAGAGGCACCCGGTTTATACTTACGGATGTTAACACAGTACCCAGAAGGGTTAAAGATGGGAATCATTATCCGATCTTTGAACACTCCCAGCCTGTGAAACTCTATCATCTCGTCTGTGATGCACCTATGCTTAAGAGCAGCAACAAATTGTTTAGATGTTGGCTGTCTAAGCTCTTTAATCCCTTTGTCAATAGTGTCAGGTGGGATTACCTTATCAGGTGTAGGGTTAAGTTTTTGATTTAAAGTATAGAAGAGGGTTCTAGCAGTGTACCCTAGTTTCTTCGCCAGGTAATCAATGAAGCGTACAGATGTATTGCATCCGTAGCACTTAAACATCTTGGACTCTACATATATAAACCCACTAGGTGAAGTGTCTGGATGGAACGGACAAACAACTTTAACTTTCTCCCCATCTTCCTGGTACTGGATTGTGAACTCTCGCAGAACTTGTAAAATATCAAAGTGCATAGTGTCCTTACTTAGGGGCGTTTTATCATCTTTAATACTTCTTCAGTGGGACGCATGGGTACAGGTAAAGGTCCCCACCATAGGGAAGTTGAAAATACGTTATCATGTACGTTAATCCAGGTGCCATCTATGTATACTTCGCATCTAATACCTGTACAGTCTTCAACTTTTTGTACTCTTCTGATCTGAGCCAGGTCCCAATCAGCAAGATTTTCTGCATGAAAATAATACCCGTTTAAAGTTGGAGGATGTTTAGTCCATTGCATTTTTTCAAGCCTTATTCATACAAGAGGCACAAACTATAGTCGTACCTAGGGAGATAACTTCTCTTTGCCACGTCCGACATATAGCACAGAAGTACCTACTCTTTGCTGCTTTCTTCCCTGCACCTCTTGTCTTTCCTTTATTTGCATGTAACTTACCTGCTTCTACCCTTCGTTTATTTGTTTCTATTTGTTCGCATACTTTACACTTGTCACCTTTTAACGTCCAAAAAGAGGAATCTTTTAGTTCTCTATTACAGACTGGACAGGTGTAATTCAATTCCCTTATAGCAGCACGTTGAGCCTGTTTTCTCTGCCATCTCTTATAAAAGGGTGCCCATCTCTTTTCGTCTATAAGACGTACAACCTCCTCGTATGTTAGTCCGAACTTTTTAGGATCTCTAAGACCAGTGTGGGGCTTCCCCCTTAGTTGATTATAATTTTCAGCGAGGCGTCTCGGCATTTACTCTTTCTCCTACAAATTCTATAATGTCACCTTCTTTAATTTCCTCGTCAAACATGAAAATATTAGTCCCCTGACAATAGGCAGGAGAAGGTGAATAGGTTGTAACTGCATTCCACCCGTAATAAGATGCTCTTTCTAAAAGTACTGCTATTGTTCCATGTTTGTTTTGTACTACTGTTCCTCTTTTAAGCATCTGGAGTATCCTCCGTTGCAGTGTAATCAATCGTATACTCGGCAGTGACTATGTAAGTCTTCTCCATTCTGTCACTAATACGTACAACAACCTTAACCACGCCTTCCTCTGCTGCTGCTCCGTCATCATCATTTTCTTCTACGAACTTTTCTGCTGCCGTACCAGGGTCACTTGCATGCTGTTCTACAAATTCATCTACTCCCCACTCTTCACACTTAACTTCGTATCTTCGGCAACTACACGCCACGGTCCAGTAGTAGTTTCTACACTTTTTGCAGAGATCCATAGCAGTATTCTCCTATGTTGCAAATATTTCATTGTCACTCTCTTCATACGCTATAGTTAACCAGAGGCTATCTATTTCAATTATTAATGTTTTTAAACGAGTAGGTAGTGTCCAAGGGTACATTACATGTAAAACCATTTGTTTCTTCCCCTATATAGTTTCGATTTGCAAACAGTATGGCGAAAATTTTACTACAAAAAAATCTAGTTTTCGGTTTTTACTTTAATTCCCAAGTCCTCGAAGCGTAGCAAATAATTCTTTCAAATTACCCCCACTATAAGAGGTTATTCCGACAATGGGGCCTTTAAATAGCTCATCACCGTCCCAAGGATCATCGGCAAGTGCCAATAATACTAAAGTCCCTATAACCGAAGCTACTGCAAGCTTAACAGTCAAAAATAGCAAAGATTCCCATTTCATTTAATAGTCCCTTATAAGGTTTGATAACTTTGATAGCCCAGCCTGGAAGCACTCAAGGCAAAATACTAACCAAGCTGGGTTGATCGAAGCTACACGCTACGACCTAGGAAAATTCGTTACCAGCCGTCTCTTCGGCTACCTCCGTATGTTCTTCCCCGAATTCAATCATTCGGGACTCATGCAACTCCTTGTAAGTCTCAAACAATTCCTTATTCCTCTCCACAATAGCAGGATCTACCCAAGGATTCATAGCATTGCTAATATCGAATCCTTTCCAAGACCCAAGATTACCAACAACATCCTTAACTACTGCCTGAAATCGACAGCAATAAAGAGGCGCCCGTCGCACTTGAATTAACGAGCCATACATTGAGCCCGTTGCATATTCCGCACGAGAGAAGGACATTAGCATTGGTAAATCGGTCACATCTGGGTGATCCACTAATGTAATGTAATTAAGGTGTTCACAGTGAACAATCTTATATTCATTATTCTCAGGACAAGGCTCCTTTCTGGTATCTTTACCCTTTGCCTTTTTAGCAATTTCCCCGTTCTCGTCAAAAGAGGACTCTCTAATAGCCGAGAGCTGCCCTTTCATTTGAAGAGGATTCCAAGTAAACCAACTTCGGAAGAAAAAGATTGGTGTGAACTCAATAGGATCTTGATTATCCTCTGATGGCCCGCCTCCTACCCTAATTAGCATAGGAAGAACAACAATCTCCCCATCCGTATAAGGAGGCTTAACAGGTGGCCCACTCATTTTCTGAACAATCTTAATCATCGGAGGCCGAACAACTTTAAGAATTTCACCTGTACCGAAATCCTCTTTTTCGTAGTCGGTAAGGTAAGAAGGTCGTTCGGTTCCAATCACTTCTCGGTTGTTGTCATCCTCGTTCATTAGTTCAGTTGTCATTGTGTTCTTCTTTCGTTCATTGATTAATTAAAGTACTTCAAAAACGTGCCATACAAAAGCACCTACAACTACCGTCCCTATATACCTCCTTTCAGCTTTATGGATAGGGTGTCCTGTTCCTATTAATTGAAAAGTACGTGTAAATGTCTCAGAAGCTACTGGACAGACTGCCCAAATACAAATAGTATCATATTGGATAGCTACAGATAAGATTTGAGCCTTCTCTGGCATCTTAACCCTGTTAAAGTCTTTCACTTCCAATTGAAACTTCCATATTCTTACTTCTTCGCTTTCTTCTGGGACTACTGGTACGAGAGGCATTTCTTTGGACCTTTATTAGAGTGTAAAAAAAACGGCTATGTCCCACCCTCCACGTCAATTTCGCCGTTAAAAACTGACCCCTAATAAATCGAGGGAAGAATCATCTTCGTCCTCGTCGTACATTTTACCTCCCTTGGTTGGACCTTTCGGTAGGAACGAAACGGGGAACTAATGCAAGTAAAAGTAAAATACTATAGTAACTACCGCAGTCCAGAAGACTACTACTTTTAATGTGAATTCAATTGCTGCTTTGGTTTCATCGTTCATTTAGACTTCTCTTCCCTTCTGCTCTTTGTTAACTCGAATAAAGAGTTACCTTGTATATCTAATCGTTCCTTATAGTTATCAAGAAGTTTATTCTGTAAAGCCAAGGTTTTAGACGCTAACCATAAGCAATAAGAAAATCCCACCACGTGTCCAATAATGGCTGCATCAAATATGAGTTGAAACGTAATGAATTTCATTTTACATGACCCCATCTACGATAACTAACGACTTGCAAGATCGTAACATTGCTAACATTCATCATTTTAGCTAATTCTCTAGCGTTACTTTTGCAGTGCGACTCTCTCTTATAGTGTTTACGAATATATCGTACCTTCTTTTCGTTTAACTTTGATTGTGGGTTGTCTTCTCCAGAGGTACTGTAGTTGAATATTCCCAATTCTTTATCTCCAAATAGACTTGTTTTGCTTTTAAAAAGTTACGATTTTTCATATGGTCCATAAAAACGTAGCTCTTTTTAACTAAACTCTTAGGACAGTCCGCACTAACACTAAGGCCGCCAAAAAGGTAGGGGTTGTGCTCCACAAACTGTGGGTGAAATTGCCCTAGTGGTCACAATTTGAATGATTTTGA
>Ga0310121_10002206_pt1 | contig 18879 bp, 12 predicted proteins | sample CB27_Tmax_986_MG_FD_203504 | JGI IMG/M metagenome (GOLD analysis project Ga0310121, IMG submission 203504) | Marine microbial communities from Western Arctic Ocean, Canada - CB27_Tmax_986 | ecosystem: Environmental > Aquatic > Marine > Oceanic | place: Canada: Western Arctic Ocean | collected...
CCCGCGCGTGAGCAAGGGGACTCCGCGCCTGCGATTGGTCCCCTTGCTCACGCGCGGGGTTCTGATACCCGATTCTTGTTACGACTAAACCAGACGGCAACTCTCTGGTAACCTCCCTCCACCCAGGAGATTAACTATGCAAATTCTGTCCGAAGCGATTCGAACTGTCCCCGACTTTCCCAAGGACGGCATCCTATTTCGCGACATCACAACACTCCTTCAGGATGGCAAACTCTTTCGACAAGCGGTCGATGTGTTCGCCGAGCGTTATGAAGGCAAGGATATCAATGCGATCGTGGGGATCGAGTCGCGCGGTTTCATCTTCGGTTCGGCGCTTGCTTACCGTTTAGGAACCGGGCTGGTTCCGGTGAGGAAAGCGGGAAAACTACCGGCGGCGGTTCATAGTGAAACCTACGATCTCGAATACGGGCAGGATACTGTGCAGATCCATCAGGACGCTCTCGCGCCCGGCAGCCGTGTCATTCTCATTGACGATTTGATTGCGACCGGAGGCACCATGGCGGCCGCGGCCAGGTTACTTCAGAGGTTTGAGGGCGTGACCGTCGAAGAAATTGCTTCCCTCATTGAATTGGAAGCCCTCGACGGCCGGAAACAGCTCGGGGATGTTCCTGTTTACTCGGTGTTGACTTACTGAATGGCGAGGCAGTATCGATGCACTGGACCTGATCATTCTGGAGCGACAGTGGTTCGTAGTAAGCCGCGCTCGGTGAAGGAGCATTCGCCGGTGGTTTGGTCGGGAGACCAAACCACAACGTGATGGCGCTGTAGGGAATGGCCTATGTGCCATTCCGGCTGAAGCAAGGCTTCAGCACTCCATAGGCGTTTATTCCAACAATTCAAACAGCTGTATTAGTGAGATGTAATTCGAGGATCGTCCTACCATTAGGTTGAAATAGCCTGGTTCGACGACTCGCTGCATTTCGGCGTTCCAGATGGCTAGTTCGGTTGTGGGAATTGAAAACTCGAGCCGGCGGCTCTCGCCTGGTTCGAGGGAGACTTTTTGGAACCGGATCAGGCGGCGAGTTGGTGCGACTGTGGAGCTGAAGGCGTCGCGGTAGTAGACCTGGGCGACTTCCTTCCCTTCCCGGGCCCCGGTGTTTTTCACCACGAAACTGAAGGTTACGTTACCGTCCATCGGAATTTCGGTCGCGTCAAACACAAGATCGGAATACGCGAACGTGGTGTAAGAAAGCCCATAACCGAACTGCCAGAGTGGATCCGGCGAAGAGAAAACATAGTCACGGCCCGGTTTCTCGGGAGCGCCCCGCCTGATGTAATAACCGCGATCGGCTGGTTCGTAGTCATACACTGTCGGAATGTGACCGGCACTCCGCGGGACAGAAACAGGCAGACGTCCCGAGGGGTTCACCTTGCCAAATAGGATGTCGGAGATGGCATGACCGCCTTCCTCTCCGGGATAGAAAGCCTCTATTATCGCGGTGATGTTCTCTTCCATCCAGGGAATCGAAAACGGGCGACCATTAACTAGCACAAGTACAACCGGTTTTCCGGTGGCGTGAATTGCTTTGACGAGATCCCCCTGCGGTCCGGGAATCGACAGGTCGGTTCGGTCAAACCCTTCGCCCACTGTTGCGAGTCTTCCGATGGACTGGTCTGTTTTGCTTCCGGGAATGCCGTAGCCGATGTTCATGCTGGTGTCGCCTACGACGACGATCGCCACATCACTTTCGCTGGCGGCTTTCACCGCATCCGCAAATGTACTTGTATCAGTCCCAACCCAACCGCACCCGCGGGCATATGTCACCTCGAACCCGCTCTCCTGGCCCTGTTCCTGGATAGCACCGAGAACAGTCACTCCAACTGAATTATCCTTCGTAGCTGAAAGGTCGCCGAACTGCACCTGATCAGCGTTCGGGCCAATCACCGCAACGCGCTCAAGTTTCCCGGCATTCAGCGGAAGCAATCTGTCCTGGTTCTTCAGAAGGATGACCGACTCCTCGGCGACACGTCGGGCGAGGGCCACCATCTCGGGTGTATGTAAATGCGCATCCAGTTCGTCGACAGGCACGCCAGCATGGGCGCCATCGAAAAGCCCCGCTCGGAACTTTGTTCGCAACACGCGTCTGACGGAGCGGTCGATAACATCCACGGAGAGGCGCCCCGCCTCGACGAGTTTGGGTAAATACTTGTAGCAGCTCTGACTCGGAGCCTCGACGTCCACGCCCGCATTGAGAGCCATCAGCGCCGCTCCGGAACGGGAGGATACGACGCGGTGGAGGCTATTATTTAAGGCAACACCACCCCAGGCAGCGTAGAGGTATCCATCAAAACCCCACTCCTCACGCAGCACGGTGGTGAGCAACCATCTGTTAGCATGAGCCGGGACGCCATCCACGCTATTGTTAGACGGCATCAGCGAGGCAACGTGTCCCTCTTTCACCGCCGCCTCATGCGGGACGAGATAAAGCGACCGCAGCTCACGCTCCCCGAGCGAAGCGCCGGCGATGTAGATCCCGGCGCGCGGCATTTCATTACCGGCTATCACCTTGGACATGCACAGCATCTTGTCGCGGGGCAGAACCTCTTCGGCGGGGTTCACTCCCTGCATCCCCTGGATGTAGGCCACAACGAAGCGTGATACCAAATACGGGCACTCCCCAAAACATTCCTCGACCCGGCCCCAGCGGGGATCGCGGGCGAGCGTGGACATCGGCGCGAGCGACTGGATAGCACCGCAGCTGCGGGTCTCTTTAGCGATAAGGGAAGCCATCTCGCCGATTAGGTCTGTATTCCAGGTAGCGCCCTGGGCAATCGTCTGAGGGTAAATCGTCATGCCGAGCGCGAGTCCACCGTGGAGAGTTTCAAGAACGGTTAGAAACGGAATGCCGAGCCTGGTTTTTGTGAGCGCGTATTCCTGTGAATCCCGATTGTGGATTGCGATGGTGAGAGCATCCTTGCCGAAGGGTCCGGATATACATCCATAACTCAATCCTTTGAATGTTTCCTCAAGGGCTGCGTCCGGTACTTTACCATTGTCGAGAGTAAAACCTTTCCAGTGTTCGTGGAGCTGAGCGACCTTTTCGTCGAGGGTCATGCGTCCGAGGAGGTCTGTGACTCTTAGTTCCACGGGAAGCGTAGGATTTTGGTAGGGGTGGACGGCTTTTTCGGCGAAGCAGGTTGTGGTCAAGAGCAAAGAAAAATGGATTGGAAGCGATAGGAGCAATCTTGACATAGCATTACGTCCCTTTCATCAGACGGGACCCCACTGGTGCGTTCATAACGTACGGAACCTTCGACCATAATACCAGCGATGCACGTGCTTTATGAACACATCCTACACGATTGTGGTCCCATTAATAAAGCCGCATCGAACTCGGCTTGGGATCCGGGCTTTCCTTGGCGCCTATGTCCGGCGCGGTTCCCTCGTAGGCGCTTGGTGGCAGATCGAGGACTGTTTCCCCCATCCAATCGAAGGTGATCGCTCCCGCGTCAATGGCGGGGCTGCCGGGGAGCAGGTTGAATTCGGAATCGAGCAGTGGGTCGGTGAATAGTGTATTCGGATTATCGATAACACTTTCCTCGCTGTCGATACCATTGTTCCAGAACAAACAGTGGGAAATGATCGATTCGCCGGTAACATTCTTGACTCCCTTGCTCGCGCTATTCACAAACAAATTGTTCAAGGAAATCAGATTGGCTCCACCAGTGATCGTGTGGTCGTTGCCAAAGAAAGTGTTGTTCGTGAGAAAAATTCGGTTCGGTATAGGCGCGCCGCTGAAATCCTCAGTCGTATTCCCATTCGTCATACAGCCAATACCGGCCTGAGCACTATCAGCAATTATGTTTCGTTCAATCCAGAAGACCCGGTTTGACACACCTGGATGATCAATCACCTGGATGCCGTCTTCATCGTTACCGCTGATGAAATTGTTAGTGATGGTAATATTTAGAACTTCGCCCGTGTATGCATGTAGGCGAATTTCGATGCCGTCATCACCGTTGTTGATAATCGTATTGTCCCTAATCGTCGGATCCGAAGCGCCGTCCAGATCAATACCATCATCCTTGTTATTCTCAAAGTGGTTGTTGGCGCAGAGACCTCCGCCGCCGCTTTCATAATCGATTCCGTCGGTATTCCTGAAGAATCGGTTATTTGTTATCTGGACATCAGACCGCACCTCGATACCATCCGGTCCGTTTTGGAAGGTCAGTCCGATGACCGAGGCCTCGCCTGGGATACTACGAATCTCCAGCACGGTCTCCCCGCTCCCATCGATTACTGTTTGTTCAACCAACTGCCCGTTGCCTGTCGTAAAAAACAGTGAGGCCAGGGTTATGGTTTTCCCTGTAAGGAATAGATTTTCGAAGTAGGTCCCGGGAGAGATGAGAACGACATCGCCGTTTGTGGCGGAATCAATTCCCGCCTGGATGGTTGCTTGATCGTCAGGGATGTTTATCGTGGCCGCTACAGCGGTCCCCTGAAGAAGCAGGATTGCGGTAAGAATGTAGGGTGTGTTCATAACGCGACTCCAGAACGTAGTCTGTCGCTTATTATTCTACAACTAAGCGCTATGAACGCACCATGGGTGCGGGTCCTCGGAACGCCAGAGACGGCGTTCCCTACAGCTTGAGAAGATTACCTCTTCAAGATCGACTCGAATCCGCCCAGGCTGCGAAGGAGCGAGAGTTCGGCTTTGTTGAATTCGATGATCGATCCAACCTGGTTGTTCTTTGCCCGGACGAGAGCATCTTGGGCGGTGATGACCTCATAGGGGATCGCGAGTCCGCTCCGCAAGCGAGAATCGGTGAGGGAAAGCGACTCGGAGGCCGCAAGCACCTGTTCGGTGGCATATTTCATTTTGCCCTCGGCAGTCTGGACGCCTGCGAGCGATACTAAAACCTCTTTTCTAATCTGGTCTTCGATCTGCTGCTTACGAATGGCGGCTTGTGACAGTTGGGCATCTCTTTGAGCGATGCGAGCCCTGTCTCCCTTACCAAGGTGGTCTGTACCCCATTCGACATAAGCGCGCAGGTCGGCGCGATCATCATACTCATCCATGCCGCTTCCATCATCCCCGCCAAACCCTCCTACCCGGGCCTCGGTCGAAAAGGTGGGAAGAAACCGTTTCATCCTGGCCCCATTTCGACGTGTCTGTGCAGCCATTTGATCGAGTTGTTCGCGCCGAAGTTCCGGGCGTTTCTTCAGGGCGCCGGCGATGAGGGCCTCGCGTGGTTGGGCTGTGTCCACCAGGACAACCGGAACGACTGCATCTTCGGCAGGGTCGAGCGGGACCATCGGGTCGAGGCGCAACTGTGTGGCCAGTCGAACCGAGGAAATCTCACGGGTCCCATGCGCCTGGGTCAAACCCTGAGCCTGCTCAGCACGAAAGGCCTGGGCCCTGGCCACATCGGCCTTCAGACCTTTCCCTCGATTGTGAAGACTCTCCTGATATTCAACCAGCGCCAGTCCACGGTGATACGATTCTTCCGCTACCGCTGTCTGGGCCACTGCGCCGACAAGGTCAAAGTAAAGGATCGCGGCGTGGTAGAGCCGGTCCTCCCTTGTCGCTGCTAAGTCAGCGGCGACCGCCTCCCGATCCTGGCAAGCGGCGAGTTTTTCATACCGCTCATGAGTCAGGTCATAAACCCATTCAATCTTTGCGCCCGTGTAGAGCGATTGCTTGCTTGCCCGGGGTAAGTCGCCCACTGTTCCCTGGATACGCCCCTCATGCTTGAAAAACTCGGTAAAAAGGGAAAGAGAGGGAAGGTAACGCACCGCGGACAACTGGTGGTCAGCGTAAGCCTCTTGGAGGCGACCACGCATGAACTTGATCTCAAGATCGTCGGCCCCGGCGAGAGAGATGGCCGCCAAGAGATCAATGGGAAATCCACCTGAAGAAGGTACCCCACTAGGAGGGGGCGGAATCCAACCGGGCGGAGGATCAAATGCCGCCAGCACCGGATACGTCTCGACCTCGAGCGGCGCCTCATTCGGGACAGCGTCCTGGAGAGCGACACTTTCCGCGTTCGTCAAATTTTCCGCCGTTCCACCGATGCACGGCAAAACTACAAGGAGGGTTCCCAGAATAGAGCGGAACCCAACCAATCCTATTAGTCGCATCATTTCCTACCACCTCAAGCTACATTGCATCCCAGCCGGGCCTTGGCATTCGCCAGGGCCATACAACGGTTTCTCCCTAAAGGGCCATGCTTCCCCTCGGCCCTGTTAATCCAAATCCTCTGTTCCACGTTGTGGTTTGGTCTTTCGGCCAAACCATGAGCCTAAAGGCTCTACTCCGATCTCCCGGTTGTGGTTTGGTCTCCCGACCGAACCACGAGCCTAAAGGCTCTACTCCGATGCGGGTTCGTGCGTCTCCGCGTTTTGGTTTGGTCTTTCGACTAAACCATGAGCCTAAAGGCTCTACTCCGAACTACGCAACGTCCCGCGGCGGTCTTTTGAACATTGTATACAGAATTGGCACCACGATCAGGGTCAGGACCGTGGCCGCCAACACTCCGCCGATAATTGCTCTTGCTAGTGGCGCGTTCGCTTCCCCGCCGCGCCCGCCGATGGCCATTGGTAGTAGCGCCACCCAAGTAGTCATGCTCGTCATCAGGATCGGGCGTAACCGTACATGCGCCGCTTTGATGACTGCCTCAACAACAGCAGTTCCCTTCTCCACCAGTCGGTCCGCGTAATCGACCAGAATAATGCTGTACTCCACGACGATCCCGGTGATCATGATCATCCCCATAAACGCCGGGATGTTCAGCGCCGTGCCGGTGATCCAAAGAATCAGGATGACGCCAATGAATCCCATCGGGATGGTGAGAAGGATCACAAACGGGATTGCGAATGACCGTAGCTGAGCCACCATCACGAGATAAACCAGGATAGCAGCGATGATGAACCCGCGCGCGAACTGGCGGAACGAGTCGCGCATGGTGTGGACCTCGCCGCTCATCTCGAAGGTGTAACCTTTTCCACCGTACTCACCCCCGGTTATCTGGTAGTGGGTCCCGCGGGCCGTTTCTTTCTTGTTCGCGGCTAAAACAGGGTCGTTTATCAGAGCGTCTTCGATCTGTCCAGCGAGGGTCCCGACATCATGCCCTTTCTCGGCGTTCACATAGACATCGATGACACGGGTGATGTTCCGGTGGTTGACCACCGCCGGCCCAACCGTCCGTTCGATCGTCGCGATGTTTCGCAGTAGCGTGGGTTGGGATGAATTAACGCCCGTGATGGGTATGTTCAGCAGCGTCTCGATGGACTCGATGTCCTTTTCGGCGTACTGCGCCCCAATGAAATAGTGGTTCCCGTTGCGCTCATCGATCCAGAACGCCGGATTGAAATTGATACTGGAGTTGAAGGCAGTCACGATGTTCTTTACGACTTCTTCCTGGGTCACACCAACCTGTGCCGCCTTCACCCGGTCAATGTCTACCTTGATCTGCGGGTAATCCATCCGCTGCGCGATACGGACATCCTCGGCTCCGGGAATATCTCTGACCAGATCGGTGATGTGGCCTGCGATATCGTGGGAGGTGTTGAGGTTGCTGCCTTTGATTTGGATGTTGATCGGAGAGGGAAGCCCGAAATTCAGCGCAGCGGTAAGCATCCCACCTGTGTCAAAGGCCATCTCGACCTCCGGAAACTCCTCGCGAAAAATCTTTCGGAGGCGTTCGACATACTCGAACGTGGTCGGCATTCCCTTTTTGCCTTTTAGTTGAAGGAGAATGAAGGCATCCATCGGTCCGTTATTGGGGGTGTAGGCAGCCGGCCAGTCCATCAGGACACCTGCGTTGGAAATGAGGATCTTCAGGTTTGAATCCGGATAATTTTCCTGTGTTGGATACTCGGAATCAGGTTGGCCGATCTCCTCGATGAGGCGCGCTTCCACTTTCTTGAGCATCTCCTCGGTAATCTCGATTCGTGTGCCGGAAGCTAAACGGGCATAGATGGTAAACTGATTGGAATCGACCGGCGGAAAGAGCTCGGTACCAAGTGTCAGCCCCAACATGGCGACGCCGCCAACCCCGGCGATGGTAATAAGAAGGATGAGATAACGCGCCTTCATGACCACGGCTAATGTTTTCTCAAACCACCCCGGGGTCTCATCCAATGCGGCCGCATCCCGTCCGGGATTCGAGGAAACCTTCAAAAACTTCGCGCAGTAAGAGGGGATCACAATCATGGCTACAAAGTAGCTGCCAATAACCGCGAAGATCACCGCGATGGCCAAAGGCTGGAAAAGAAATCGAGGAATCCCCGAGAGGAAGACTATGGGGAAAAAGACAACGAGGAAGGTAATCGTCGAGACACCAACCGGCAGGGCCACTTCACGAACCCCATCGAAAGCCGCTGTAAATTGATCCTTGCCCATGCGCAGGTGCCGGGTGATGGAGTCGATTACAACGATGGATTGATCCACCAATATTCCAATGGCCAGCGCCAGCCCGCCAAGTGTCATGCTGTTGATGGTATCGCCTGTGTAGAACAACCCGATGAACGCGGCCAACAGGGAGAGCGGGATAGCAAGAACAACGATAAACGTAGATCGGAAGCTTCTGAGGGCCACCAGGACGACGAAACCCGCGAAGATGGCTCCGAGAAGCGCGGCCCATTGAAGGCCTTTGATGCTGGAGCGCACATAAACCGACTGGTCCATTACCACTTCGAGCGCTAAGTCCTTAGCGCGCGGATCCATCTCGCGCAGGCCTGTGAGGATGGTGGAAAGCTGTGTCTTGATGCTGTCCGTAATCTGGATCGTGTTGGACCCGGGCTGGCGGTAGATCGGGATGTAAACCTGTCGGCGGCCGTTAATGCGGACAATGTTGCTCTGGATCTGGGAGGAGTCTTTGACCTCACCCACATCTCGCATGAAGACCATCGTCTCCCCATCCGACCGGATCGGGATGTCATTGATTTCGTCGACAGTCTTTGTCATGGCATTGGAGATGATATGGTAATCAAGGTCGCCGAATTTGGCGTTCCCGGTGGGGATAAACACGTTCTGTTCCTGGAGCGCGGTGACAACGTCCATCGGAGACATATTCCGCGCTTGCAGGGCTTCTCGGTCCACATAAGCGAGAATCCTCCGCAGTTTGCCCCCGTAGACCGCAGGGGCAATCACACCCTGAATGCTTTGAAGTTTGTTCCTCAGTTCGTAATAGGCAACATCATAAAGTTCCTTCTCCGACATGCTGGGGCTGGAGATGCTGACCAGGCAAATCGGAACCGAGGCGGTTGGATCAAACGGCATGATCATCGGAGGGATGGTGCCGGGCGGCAGGTAAAACATGTCCGACATCGCGTAAGAGGTTACCTGCGACATGGCGGTTTCCAGGCTGATGTCCTCGCGGAAAAAGTCTTTGACCACGCAGACCCCGACCATTGCCTTGCCTTCCTGCCGCTCGATTCCGACCGATTGTCCGGTCCAGCGTTGGAGACGGCTCATGATGTCGCGTTCCATCACAACAGGCGGCATACCGGGATAAAAGCAGACAATCTGGACAGCGGGGGTGTTGAACTGCGGGAGCAGGTCCGCCGGGATTTGTTGCAAAGAAACCATCCCAACGACGGCGATGGCGAGAACCAGGCAGACTACCAAGTATGGGTTCTTAAGAACGCCTTCTAAGGCTTTAATCATTGCTGTTGCCCTGTCATATAGAGTCCGTAATCAGAGCCGCGACCGTGAGGGAGCGATTGGTGTAGTGCAGTGGATCGCTTGCTTACGCGCGCGGCTCTGATTGCGGACCCTCCCCCCTATTCTGCGATCCTTACTTCAGCGCCGTCCCTCAGGTTTACCTGCCCGGAGAGCACGACCTGGGTGGAGTCAGACACTCCCTCCAGGACTTCGATGATCTTCCCGTCATCGTAGCCGAGCTTGACCGGCACCAACTTTGAGGTTCCGCCCTCCACAAGCCAGACAGAGGTCTGGCCATCGTGGATCACCAGAGTCTTGGCTGGAATTGTGAGTGCGTTCTTCCGGATATCCATCTGAACATCCAGCCGAACGAACATTCCGGGTTTCAGTTTCCCGCCTTTGTTATTAACGATTGCTTCCGCGCGCATCGTCCGGCTATCCATGTCGAGTTCCCCCGCCATCCGCGTCACCTTCGCTTCAAGAGGCTGGTGGGCCATTGCGTCAGGGGTAAAGGTGAGCACTGTGCCCTTGCCGATAAAGGGAACTTCTTTCTCGGGGACATTAAAGTGAAGACGCAACTTCCTATCTCGAACGATGCGGACGATGGCGGTGGGTTTGCTGCTGGTTCCCTCGTTGATGAGCTGGCCGGTGTCCACGTACCTGGCGGTGACAATGCCATCAAAGAGGGCGGAAATCCTGGCATAGGAGGCCAGGGCCTCGACTCGGGCAACCTCGGCGCTGGCGGATTGGACGGCAGCCTCGGCGACCGCCACGTTGGATTGGGCGACTTTTATCTGGGCCCGCGCGCTCTTGGCATCCGCCTGGGCCGATGCGACCTCGGCCTGTGCGCCGACCTTGAGGGCTTCGGCTGATTCGAACTCTCCCTGGACTTCATCAAATTCGAGTTCGGTGACCGAGCCATCCGCTGCGAGCAACTTATATCGGTCAAATACAGTTTTCTTGATTCTGGCATCCACTTCGATCTTGCGGATCGAGGCTGCTTTTGCTTTGGCTTTCTCAGCGTAGGCTTTGGCGTTGGCACGCGCTGCATCGGTCTCGGATTGGGCCTTCGACAGATGGGCCTTCGCTTCGGTCAGTTTGGCTTTTGCCAGGAGGCCTTCCGGTTCCATTTCAGGGATATCCAATACGGCGATGAGGTCCCCTGCCTTTACCCGGTCCCCGATATCCACATTGATTTTTGAGAGGAAACCGGACACTTTCGCGAAAAGGACGGTTTCTTCGAGTGGTTTGAGAGTACCGGGAAGAGAGATTTCGCGGTGGATATCTTGACGTTCCGGGGAGGTCACCTCAACGGTGACGGCCTCGGCATGGGATGGCCGCTGGAAGAGGGCCAGAGTGGCGACAACGGCGAAAAGAACCCGTAGATTACGGGATAATGAACAGGATTGGCCGAGCCGATGAGTCGGGTAATTACGCATACCGAGCCCCTTTCGATAGTCAGGCACTATAACGAAGTCTGCTGTCCAGAATGCCCTGATCCCTGCGGTACCAGGACCTAGGTTACACGATTTCAAGTATTTTTACATGGGGGGCGCCTATTTCACGGCCTGGTGTCAAGGCTGGTCGATTGCCAAACGATAATTCATGGTAAATGCCGACCCGTATACACGCCAAACATCCGGCAGCGTTGCCAACTGTGGCGGGGATGAGTAATTTGGAAGCGGCTGAGTATTGCCCAACCGACCTGAATCTGATGAACCCAAGCAATCTGAACGTTCGGAAAGAACCCTTCGAGCTCCGGCCGGACAGCAGGCGTGTCATCACACGGATGTTGTCCCTGAGTGACGAACGCGTAGGGAATGTTGTCTCCAGGGTGCTAAAGCTGCCGGAGGCCGAGGTCCGGACTATCTGTGCTGATATCCTCGAAGATTTCGGGCAACGACACAAATCGATTTCGAGCGTTCTGTTGCGTCATTACAACGTCGCCGTGAACTACTATCTCGACGATACCCCGGTCAATGCGATGACAGAGGAACGGAAACTTCTAATCGGGGCTTACCTCACGATGGAGTATGCAATCGAGTCGGCAGCTCTGTTTAACCCTTCCATCACTCCTCACCCGGACCAGTCGAACCTCCCCGAAGGAGCTATTCGTGTTGTTGTCAGCCTCCGGGCGGTCGGCGAAGGGCATATCTCGTCTATCGAATTCAGAAGCGCGGTACTAGGTGCCAAAAACGACCTTGCGTTCGATCCCATCAGCCGATATGTTGTTCCAGCGGCAGTCTACCCGGATCGCAATTACAATAAACATCTTTTCTCTCTAAAGCTGTTTGACATGGCACTGGTTTGGGAACCCTCTGCTCTTGACGGCACCGTCCGGATGGTTGGAAAAGATATCATCGAAGGGGTCCTCAACAGACTGGGCAAGCAGTTTACGATGGATCAGCTACGATGGTTCATGGGGAAATTCCGCGCAGAGTACAAAGGCGATCGAACGGATGTGTTAGAGGAGGTTTACGATCGAATGATGTTCTTGGCACGGTCGAACTACCAGATCCGGTTCAGCGAAGAGACAGAACTTTCCGAACGGGTCATTTTTCCCTATTCCTCCACCGAGGAAGGAGGAATCGAGGACGCCCGCTTTGTGCAACTGATCGAGGAAGATGGGGAGGTGATTTATTACGCAACCTATACCGCCTACGACGGGAAACACATCCTTACCCAGCTCATGGAAACACCCGATTTCCAGGATTTCAAAATCCATACTCTTAACGGGAAGTTTTCACAGTCAAAGGGAATGGCACTATTCCCCAGGCGAATCAACGGCAAGTATGCGATGGTCTCCCGCATCGATGGAGAAAACCTGTACCTGATGTATTCGGACAACACGCATTTCTGGGATAACGCAAAGAAGATCCAGGCGCCGACCCGTTACTGGGAACTCACCCAAATCGGCAATTGTGGGTCACCGATCGAAACTGAGGCGGGGTGGATCTTGCTGACCCATGGAGTGGGTCCGATGAGGCGCTATTCAATCGGAGCGCTTTTGCTGGACCGAGATGACCCCTCCAAGGTCATTGGAGAGTTGCGGGATCCCCTTTTGGCGCCCATCGAGGAGGAGCGGGATGGCTATGTTCCAAACGTCGTTTACACCTGCGGCGCGCTGGCACACAACGGTGAACTGATCATACCTTACGCCGTTTCTGACACGGCTTCCCGTGTCGCCATCGTCCCCCTTGACGAACTTCTCTCAGCCCTTACTAATTGAGTCCTGAGCTGGAACCAGCCCTGAGTTGAAAACGCAATAAACAACTGTAATTTGCTACTATTGCTGCCAGACAATTCGAAGCGTTCCGGGAAAACGGTCACGGGGGGCTGCAACATTCCTGGAAGTCACGAGGGGATCTAGATGTAGCAAGAATGGACCTGAACCGGATTGCACTTATAGGGGACCACCTTCCGCGTCAATGCGGAATTGCAACTTTTACGACTGATCTGGCCGCTGGATTAGCTTCCGAGTTTTCCTCTTCCGATGTCTTCGTTGTCCCGGTGAATGATCGGGAAGAGGGATATGCTTACCCGCCGATGGTTCGTTTCGAGTTCTCAGAAGGCGACCTCGGTTCCTACCGCCGTGCGGCGGAGTTCCTGAATATCAACAGCGTCGATGCTGTGAGTGTTCAACATGAATACGGTATTTATGGCGGCCCGGCTGGGAGCCATGTCCTCTCACTTCTCAAACAGCTGCGCACGCCTGTGGTAACTACTCTCCACACAGTCCTGAAGGATCCTACCGAGAATCAGAGGCGGGTTCTGGAAGAACTGGCGGATGTCTCGGACCGGCTCGTGGTCATGGCCGAGCGAGGGATCGAATATTTGACGGAGATATACAAGGTTCCCAGAGAAAAGATTGACTTTATTCACCATGGGATCCCGGATGTGCCTTTCGTGGATCCGAACTTCCACAAAGACCTGTTCGGCGTTGAGGGTAAGACTCTTATCCTGACGTTCGGGCTCCTCTCCCCCAACAAAGGTATCGAGTACGTCATCGAAGCCCTACCCGCGATCATCGAAAAGCATCCCGAGGTGGTCTACCTCATCCAGGGAGCGACACACCCAGCCGTGAAACGTGATAAAGGCGAAATGTATCGGTTGAGCCTCCAGAGGTTGGCGAAGCTTAAGAAGGTCGAGTCCCATGTGATTTTTCATAACCGGTTCGTCAGCCTCGAGGAACTAGTCCAATACATAAGCGCGGCAGATATTTATGTCCTGCCTTATCTCAACTTAGCGCAACTGGTTTCGGGAACCCTGGCTTACTCGGTCGGCGCGGGAAAAGCGGTGGTCTCGACACCGATTTGGTATGCGGAAGAGATCCTGGCAGAGGGCCGTGGAGAAATCGTCCCAGAAAAAAACTCCGAAGCAATTGCGGAGAAGGTGATCGAGTTGCTTGATAACGAAGCTCAGCGTCACGCAATGCGAAAGCGCGCTTACCAACTGGGCCGCGACATGATCTGGAGCAAGGTCGCGCAAGAGTACGCGAAATCGTTCGAACGCGCCCGTGAGAACCGGTCTCACCACCCGCGCTCAGCTTTTGTAGCAACTACCCTGGACAAATTACCGAGGGAGCTGCCCCTGCTTCGGTTGGATCATCTTCATCGAATGACCGACGACACGGGCCTATTACAGCACGCCAAATTCAGTGTGCCCGACTATGATCACGGTTACTGCACTGATGATAACGCTCGGGCATTGATCCTGATGGTGTTGCTTGAAGGTCGGGACGTGGACCGTCGACACGGTTGGCCGGATCTGGCGACCCGTTATCTGGCCTTTCTTCACAATGCCTTCAACAAAAAGAAGAAGCGCTTCCGGAACTTCTTAAGCTATGAACGCAAGTGGCTGGAGGATGTCGGCAGCGACGATAGTCAGGGAAGGGCCCTGTGGGCGTTGGGAACAGTCGCAGGACGCTCGAAAAGAGAGGGCTTGCACCGTCTCGCCAGCGATCTCTTCGAACAGGCGCTCCCCGAAGCTAAGAAACTGAAGGGACCGCGGTCATGCGCGTTCGCCCTGATGGGAATTCATGAGTATCTTCGCCGGTTCTATGGCCATCGCATTGCTCAGCAAACTCGTATTAGTATGGCCGAACGCCTGCTTGCGTTGTATGAAAAAGAAAACAGACCGGACTGGCCCTGGTTTGAAAATAAGGTTACTTACGCTAACGCAAAACTGCCCCACGCTCTCTTTCTATCAGGCCGATGGCTTGACCGGAGTAACATGGTCGATACTGCCCTCACATCCCTTGATTGGCTTTGCAAAGTTCAAACGCGGGAAGAGGGGAGCCACTTTGTCCCGATCGGTTCAAACGGCTTCTACGAGCGAGGGAAAGAGGCTGCGCGGTTCGATCAACAACCGATTGAAGCCTACAGCACCGTCTCTGCGTGTCTGGAAGCCCACCGGGTAACTGGGGATGAAAAATGGATGGAAGAGGCGCAAAGGGCTTTCGAGTGGTTTCTTGGAGGCAACGACCTGGGGATACCCATTTACAACCCTGAAACTGGAGGCTGTTCCGATGGTCTCGAACCGGATTCGGTTAACGACAATCAAGGAGCCGAATCTACTTTGTCGTTCCTCCTGGCTCGTGTGGAGATGGAGATGGCGGAACATGTCATCCAGGACCCGAACGGGAAATAGCATCACCTTGTAGGGTCCCTACTCAGAGCCGCGCGCGTGAGCAAGCGATCTGCCGCACTACTCCAATCGCTCCCTCACGGTCGCGGCTCTGATTTTGCCCCGGCCCCACTGAGTCCAAGGAGTAGATCCCTTTAGGGTCAAATGAGCCTAAAGGCTCTACTCCTTTATTCGCGTCTCGGAATGTCTGCTTCGGTTAACGCGAAGCGGAGCTTCGCGAAAAGGGTTCCCAATCCGGAGATTGGGAACCAGTTGGATGGGTTTAGAACCGACGGACCCTTGGTCCGACTAGCAACGGCTGCACCGGCCGTTCCATCAATCGTCGCGCGGCGGTGACCGCGAACCAGAACGCCATTGCAATATCATCATGCTTTTCCCAACCCAGGCCGTGCAGCTCGTCGATCAGCATCCCGGAAAACCGGCGGCTGCGTTCATCACCCGAGGGCAACACAACTTTTCTCCGCTCGAACAAGGCTGCCAAGGAGGGAACACCCTCTGTGAAGGATGACTTATTCCTTGAACCAGTTGTGTGTCCTTCGATGGGATAATCCAGGCGGCCGCGGAGTTCCTGTTCGACCCAGTGCTGAAAGGCGTTGTTCTCGATCAGGACCAGAGACGGGCGGTGGGCTTTTGCCTGTAACACCAGGTTGCTAATCAAATTCTCTGGGGAAAGACCGCGGTCACGCCAAACATCGACAAGGACAAGTCGGCCTCCTGGTTCGGCAGCCAAAGTGACAACCACACTGTAATCAGAATCGTTTTCAAGCGCGCGGTGAGGGTCGCTAACCACCGCCAGATCAATGCCTTGCACCACGGCAGTCCCTGCCGGGACTGGGTCCCCCAACCTGCGGCCTGGATCCAGACAGGCCTCCAACCACTCGCGTCGGAACAGGGCGGTGGCCTCGTCCACGACCTCGTTTTGTTTCTCGCGATTGAAATGGACAGTGCCGATTTCCTCACGGTCAGCCGCCAGACGTTGGTAGTCCCAACGCTCCGGCATCAGAACCTGTTTCGTTTCCTCGTCCAGGATGGCGCGGTCGATACGGGATTCATAAGCCGGATTCTCAACCAGGCGGGCGTAGAGATCATCGTGGTGTTTGCGAGTTCCGACCACAAGCATCCGCCCACCTGCTTCGAGCACCGGAGTCAGTTCGGAGAGAAACCAGTGGTGAATGCGGTCACGCTGTGAACGGAAGAAGCAGACCTCACTGTCGATGATGTCATCGGCGATAATCAGATCGGCGCGCAGGCCGGTGCAGGACCCGAAAGCCGACATGGCAGTCACAGTCGGTTCGCGGATGTTTCGCTCCCGCTCGAGGAAGAGTGCGTAACGGTTCCACGCGCGCGGTTTTTCCGGCTTCAGGTCACCATAGAGATAATGCAGCCGAGGGTTGGCTTCAATCTCTTCGCGGAGTGTCGTAATGAAGCGGCTCGCGAGGTCGAGTGTCTTGCTGACCAAAAGGATGCGCGTCTCCGGATTGCGAACCATTTCCCAAAGCGGCAGAAGGAAAGCGTAGAGGGTGGATTTACCATGATCGCGCGGTGCGGCATGGAAGAACCGTGGTTTGTCGAAGAAAGTTGTCCACTGTTTCTGGGCAGCTGGAAGGTGGAGGCCGAGGATCAGTTTTGCGAAGCGGGTTGGGGATTCGCAGTAGGAGCGGAGGATTGGAGCGGGGATGAGCGGGTGCATGGAGGTTCCCTTTGGATTTTGGAAGCCATGCTTCCGGTTTGTGGAAAAGGGTCGCCGCAAGGCTTCAACGCGTCTCGAAGTGTTTCAGGAACTGTGCAGGGGGAAGAACCGTGACACCCAAGATCTTTCCCCCGAAGAGGTGGCCAAAATGCCCTTTGTCTCCGGTAATAAGGTAGTCTGCTCCGAAATGGATGGCCGCCGACATGATTGGCTCATCCTTGGAGGGAAGACCAAGACTTCTGACCTTGGGTTGATCTGACACAATGCCACTTGGAACGTAAGTATTCTCGAGGATTCGTTCAAGGCGTTCGCGTTGTCCGGAATCGAGGTTTCGCCTAGCCTCACCGATAGCGTATACGGACGTTACGAGTTCAATCTCGGCTACTTTCCACAATCGAAGCATTCCAGCGTCGGGAACGAGCGCTGCGGAAACGAGGATATTGCTGTCCAGAAAAGCGGTTTCCACACATCAACCTTCTGAAGGGGCCTCGTGCGGTATCTTCTCAGGGTCCAATCCCATCCTCCTTACTTCTTGAACTGCCTCTTTGTAATCATCCGAATCAAGCGCATTGTTTAGCAGAAACTCGGCGCGCCTCTCCGGCGTATAAATCTCCGTCTCAGGGGTCGGCTTCACCCGGATGAGGACACCATCGTCGCTTTCCTCCACTGATACGTGAATCTCGTTGTCGGGTATCGGTGATCCGTTCCCGCGGTCCCGACCGTAATGCGTTTTCAATATCTCTGCGAGATCCTCCCTAACCATATCCGCGGTCAACTTTCCGGATTGATCAGGGGACTCTGAGTCAGAGTCCTGAGGTCTTTGGAGCAGATTCAGCGCATCCCTAAGAAGGGCTTCAACCGGCCTATTCTGGTTAGTTGCCAGCGCCTCAAGTCGATCCCGATCCGCTTTATCAATTCGAACTGTGGTAGTCTCCATGATCCATCTCCTTTACTACTCCATTGTAGACAAAGGAACCCCATCAAGCAACTTGAAGATCGCCTCGCGCGTCTCTTCCGGAATACCAAAGACATCACCATCATCCTCATCGCCGGCGGTGAGAACCTTCGGATCCTCGATGAGTTGCCAGAGGCGTACCAAGGCGCTGGCGGGAAAATCCGAGGCTGCACCCGCGCGTGTGCGTGTTACAAGAGCCGCGCGGACTTGCTTGCGGAGAAGATCGATCTGCTTCTCGTTGGTCAATACTTCTCCGTTGGGAGGTTGGGTATTGCTAGAGCCGTTGCGAAGTCCGTTTGCGATGCGTAGCACTTCTTGCGGAGAAATCCCCAACTGCGTGGCTATCTCGACATTTGAGCAATGCTCTTTCAGGAACAACCTGCGGACCTGGTCTTCCAGATCGGTCATGAATCCAGATACGCCTCCGAATCCAAGGAGGAAAGATCGAGTGTAAACTGACCAAGATGAGCCTCCACACGGAACACACCGGCGGGCTCGTGGTCGAGATACCGTGTATACCGTGATGCGGATTCCAGCCCTACTGCCAGGTGATAACGAACAAGGGTCCGTTCCTCGGACCAGGTAATTTCCTCGGCGGCAATGCGGTAAATGTTATCTTCGTCCAGCGCGTGTAAGGGACTGGCCCTCAGCTCGAACCGCTCGCCGAAGGTTGCCGAGAAGTCCCCATCCAGGCGGTCTACTGCCCGATAGTTACCGGGCCAGGGAGCTTCTTCCAGGATAGCATCCTTGAGAAACGCGAAGTCTGAGTCGGTGGTAATCGAACGCGCGAACAATGTCTCATCCACCGAACCGAAACGATCGCGGGAGTCGCCCTCTTGGAAGAACCGTTCGTACCCGGCGCCATCCACCACACCGCCCAGGAACCGGAATAAATTCTTGACAGACCGGTCGCGTTGCCAGGGATGCAGCGCCATTCGATCCGGATCGAAATACCAAAC
>Ga0310121_10002208_pt1 | contig 18865 bp, 17 predicted proteins | sample CB27_Tmax_986_MG_FD_203504 | JGI IMG/M metagenome (GOLD analysis project Ga0310121, IMG submission 203504) | Marine microbial communities from Western Arctic Ocean, Canada - CB27_Tmax_986 | ecosystem: Environmental > Aquatic > Marine > Oceanic | place: Canada: Western Arctic Ocean | collected...
TGTGACTTACACGCTCTCCGGGTACGTCCGTGAAGATGGAGTGGCCAGTTCGTCTACAGCTGGTGAGCCCGTGTCTGGTGTGGTTGTCCGGGTTACGGACGGTCCATACATAGACAAGTCATCAACAACTGGAAGTGACGGTCGCTACGAGATCGTTGGTGTGGTCGGCGGAATGACCCTGAGCGCGACGAAGACGGGGTACATAACTTTATTTAAGTCCGTCACGGTGACAGCGGACACCACACTCGATTTCGATGTCGGGATAGAGACACGAAATATCAGTGGGCGGATCACCGATATCGTCACCGGTGCGGCGGCTGCGAATTTGACCGTTGAGATTGAAGGCGTTGGAGCTACGACGACCAACGCGGATGGGCAATACGGGTTCGATACGAACGCAACCGGCATACTTCCGATGACGCTGTCAGGTGCTGGTTACATAAGACGGGATACCTACATAGACGCCGGTGGTCCATTGACGGTCAACGCTACCGTCATCTCCGACGGGAATGGGTTCAGTTTGCCCTATCACGATGAAGTGTTTCGCTGGAACGGAACCAGGGGCACCAAGCGTTGGCCGGCACAGATGACCTTTGTCATCTGGACCAGAAAGTTCAAATGCATCCAATCAAACACGGTCACCACACAGAACGGCAAGATAGCCGAGAGTTGCCTTGAAGGGGAGGCGCTCCAAGAATCAAATAGCGTGTTCGCAAGCAATTACACTGATGTGCTCGCAAGTGATGTCAGCAACCTCACTGGTGGGCAGTTCCAAGCGAACGTAACAATGCGCGATGATTTTGCGCCCGGAGAACAAATAACCTTCAATGACTTCACTGATGACAGCCCAGGGAACGTCAATCTCTTCCTAGTTGAATACGCGGAAAATACTGAAACCAATGCCAACTTTTCCTGGGCCCGGACCGTTTGGTATTCGCGGCGAACCGACTCCTATTACGGAAGAATATATAGTGCACACGTAGTGCTGAACGCTGTCCACCTCAACAGTACTCGCCTGCAAACCCACGAGTTAGCACACACTCTCGGGTGGAGCCATCCCAATGGCTATGACTTCTCGCAATATGATGGGGGCTCTGTCATGGACAACGATGGAGTCACTGCGCGTGACGCGTTGCAAGGACGCATCATGTACCTTCGGCCGTGGGGTAGCCGGACCCCGGATATTGACCCAAACTGGTTCAGGCTGAATGTTACAAACGGTACTGGACTGTTCCGCGGGTATGCTGGCCGGGGCGGCCTGAAAAGCGAGTTGGTTCACTAATCTGATTTCATTATCGAATAGCTTGTGCTGGGCTGCGGGGGGGCATACAGAATCCTCGCTTGAACCGCTTTAGCCGTCTTGGATTACCTCCCTTGCCCCATGTCTTGATCGATGGTTACCAGGAAAACGTCGCCACGCACGTGTAGAGTTCATTGTTTACCTCTGGACAAGAACAAGGAGCCAAAATGCTTCGAAGATTCACGCACACAACACTTCTGGTTCTATGTGTGCTCTCGATTGCAGCCTGTACGACTAGTCAAGAGCAAGCCGCGAGCAGCACGCTTGCCATCGTCAATGCCAATCTTTACCCCATAACCGGCGAGATGATTACAGGCGGGACGATGCTTGTCCGAGACGGCAAGATCGCAGAAATTGGGACCGGTGTCCTGATTCCAAGTGACGCGACTGTTATTGACGCTTCCGGAAAATCAGTGATTCCAGGTATCGTTGAAAGCCACTCCCATATGGGCTTTAAACAACTCAACATACCTTCGACAGGCAGAAACAATAACGAGCTATCTGAGCCCATTAATGCACACGTACGTGCAATTGATGGACTTAATTCGAACGACGCCGCATTTACGCTGGCTCTCGCGTCCGGCGTCACGACCATGAATATCACTACTGGAAGCCGTAGTCCTAACAGTGGTCAAGCAGTGGTCATTAAGCTGCGCGGTGGCACAATTGAGAACATGTTTTTGGCAGAAGGTGGCATGAAGTTCGCCATGCGTGCCGACGGTGAACAGGATAATTTCCCACCGACAGTCGATGCCGTATATGAACTATTAAGATCTGAGCTCCGTTCAGCGCAGAGCTATGTAGAGGCACGTGCCGCCGCCGCATCCTCAGGCGGCTCCCCTCCCCCACGAAACTTGACACGCGAGGCATTCGGGAAACTTATAACTCGCGAGTGGGTAGTTGGCGTTCATACAGGTGACGCGCAGGGAATGCGGCACGCGATCGCACTCAAGAAAGAATTTGGCCTTGATCTCTATATCCATCATGCGCGGAATACCTATGAGCTTGTGGAAGAACTACTGGAAGGTGAGGTTCCCATTAGCTTCGGACCGATCCTTCCAGGTGTAGGAACGGAGAACCCCCAAATAATGGGGCCCGTCCGCCTGGCAGAAGGCGGCGGAACTGTCGCATTTCACGCAGACCACCCTGATGCACATCAATATTTCTTGCGGCACGCTTCAACGATGTTCGTCCGAAAGGGGATGTCGGAGCTCGATGCTCTCGCCGCAATGACACTGAACCCCGCCAAGCTATTCAACCTCGACGAGCAAATCGGAAGTCTTTCTCCTGGCAAAGATGCGGACTTTGTGATTCTCGACGGCCCTCCACTCGATTTCGAGAGCCTTGTTTTTCAAGTCTTCATCGACGGGAGAGAAGTGTTCAACCGTACCACTGGTGAAAACGCATTCGGACAACGCGTCCCGGAGGGCTGGTAATGCTAAAACACATCACGAACTTTGCTATCGCAACTTCGCTGGCTTGCTTCTGCTGGCCTCAGGAAAATCCGATGGCACAGGAGAATCGTGTAGCTATTCAGGGTGGCACCATTTTCACAGGCACGGGTGACATCATCGAAGCTGCAACAATAATTTTCGAAGACGGCAAGATCGTTTCTCTTGGTCAAGATATATCGGTACCGAATGGCACCGAAATCATCGATGCAGACGGTCTTTTTGTCACCCCTGGTTATATCGATGCCTACTCTCACATCGGACTTGAGTCAGTGCCTGCTCCACTTCAGCCGTATGCGACGGACACGCCGGATGAGCTCATGCTATTTGATCGTGAGAATCTAATGAATGCATCGCGGCCGATCGTTCCAAAGTTGGTCGAAGCGGATGAGTCCCAATGGCTGCGTACTGGCATCACAACCGTTTACGTAAGCCCCGGGGCACAAAACCTCGCAGGTGGTCTTGGTGTCATCATGAAACTAACCGGGGCAATCGTTAACGAACGTGCTGCCGTCAGTGGATCCTTCGGAGAGTCAGCGCTCAACGCGTTTGAAGCACCTACCACTCGCCAAGGGATGGTCGCAATCCTTCGGCAGAAATTCATCAGTGCCCAAGAAGACACACTCGGCGGCGAGGACGGCCGTGTGTTCGGTCAACTTCTGAGCAGTTCACTTCCATTCCGGGTTCTGGTAAACACTCCGGACGACATTCTTACTGCTTTGCGGCTCGCAGATGAATTCGGGTTGAATCTAGTGCTCGACTCCGCAGCTGGGGGACACGTCGTCGCAGAAGCAATCGCGGATGCAGGCATCCCAGTGGTTGTTGGTCCCGCAATTGTCGGAATTGGCGATGGCGGTCCATACGAAGCGTTCGCCCATACGCCTTCTAACGCCGCCAAGCTGTATGAAGCCGGCGTCCGCGTGGCGCTCAGTACAGCTGACTCCGGAACTGGGAGGTCAGTAGCGATGGAAGCGGTCGTCGCAAAAGCCCACGGTCTACCTGAAATGGCAGCGCTTATGGCAGTCACTTCCGAAGCGGCATCCATTCTCGGTATCGCCGATCGAACCGGTACCCTTGCTCCGGGTATGGATGCAGACATCGTAATTTGGGAGGGCCGTCCAATCAGTACATGGGCAGTTACGCAAAGGGTCATCGTAGACGGCATTACGCATTTCGAACGATAACCGTGCCGATCTTCGTCGAAATTTTCACGGCTCCATAGGAGCTCGCAGAAAGATACTGAACCGCCTTTGCGTAGGGTGTCGCTCTTCTGTTTTTCAATGTCCCGCCTCGACGCCGACTGAACGACGGCTACCAGCGAAACTTCGCCGCTACCAGCGTAGAGTTTCGATTTCTAAAAGTAACTTCATGGAGAGTGTCGACGATGAATGCAGCGACCGTGATCGTGTCCAGGCTAAACAAGCTAGAACAAGACAACCGGCGGTTGAAGCTGGCCGTTGGCTCGTTGCTCCTGATGCTCGCAGCGGTGCCCTTAGTCGGTTCGATAATGCCTCATCAAATACCGGAGGTAATTGAAGCACGAGAGTTTCGCGTGGTTGGCGCGAACGGCACCAGCCGCGCCGCGCTGAACGCCGACGCTATCGTCTATATCGATGAAAACGGCCAGTCTCGGGCCATCATCGACGCTCTTGGAATCGCCTACCTGGATGAGAACGGCACCAGACGCGCCGCGATGAATGCTTACAGCATCGGTTACAACGCTGAAAACGGCCGGCGTCGATCCTCGATGGACGCCGATGGTCTCTGGCACTTCGACGAGAACGGGATCATCCGCGCCCAGATGGACGCTGACGGTATCGGATACCAAGATGAGAACAACAACCTCCGTGCCTTCATGACCGCCGACGGCATCGGCTACTTTGGTGAGACTGGAAACATCCGCGCCCAGATGAACACCGATGGCATCGTCTACGTTGACGAGAACGGCATCATCCGCGCCCAGATGGGCAATACTCAGACGCTCACGCCAGCCACCGGTGTAGTGACTCGCACTCCTGCGCAGATTGTTCTGTACGACGCCGAATTCAACGTAATTTGGAGGGCGATACAGTAGTACCGACCTATGGAAACCCTAGAGTCGATTTTCAGCGAGGTACCAACGATGGATAAACCAACCGCAGTGGAATCCAGGCTAGACAGGTTGGAGCAAGATGACCGGCGACTGAAGCTGACGGTGGGCGCGTTGCTGCTGTCACTGGCGGCGGTGCCGCTTGTCGGTGCCGCGGTGCCTCAGCAGAACCTGACAGAGAGGTTCCTGTTACTAGCCACCGCCAGGACGGGGACGATGCAACGGGAACTCGATGAAGCTGCCGCGGCCGGCTACCGAATCCTAGTCGGCTCCCCAACGAGCGGTTTCGAGATGGCCCTGGTCCTGGAAAAGGTTGCCACACCGCCCCATACCTATAAGTACCTATTGCTGGCCACCACGTTAACGGGAACAATGCAACGGGAGCTTGATGAAGCCGCGTCAGAAGGCTTCCGCCTCCTGCCGGCCACCATGATCTCGAAAGCCGGGGTATTCGGAACCCTGATGAACAGTGACGCCCGTGAGATCGTCATGATCATGGAGAAGTCGCCCAACAGCTCTCGCAGGTATCAGTACATGCTGCTGGCGACATTTCAAACGTCGACACTGCAGGACGAGATCGCCCAAGCAGTCGAAAACGGATACGAGGTTGTGGGCATGGTGAGCCGCGACGAACATATCCTGATCCTCGAACGAAGCAACGACGGCCGATAGCGAAACACCAGCAATACCACCCCTTACGGCGTAGAGTTTCGGCGTTATTCCTTGAGTTTCTTCACTATTGCCACCTAAGCAAATGCTGTTATAGCAATTATTAATATCAACCAAACGTAAAAATTTATGTCGACAATCTTTTCCTTTCAAAACTTTCCATGGGTCGATGTTGCCCGAGGTTTGCGTGACTTCCGTGGTGTTTGCGGAGGACTACTTGCCGAGGAGTTCGATGCGACGCACACGATCATCAATGGAAGGATGGGTAGCGAACATGCCCTTGGCCCGTGCTTCCCACTTCTTGATTGGCTGGACGATATACATATGCGCCGTGGCCCGATTGGCGACCTCTAGTACCTCCTTGTCGCCACCCAACCGCTTGAGAGCCAAGATCATTGCCTCGGGGTTACGGGTCAACTCAACGGCGCCGGCGTCGGCCATGTACTCGCGCTGCCGTGACGCCGCCAGCTGGATGAACTTGGCGAAGAATGGCGCAATGATGGCGAGCGCAATGGCCAGTATGAGTATTGCGCCCCCGCCGCTCCGCCCGCGACTTCGCCGGCCAGCGCGGCGTAACGTACGGGGAAGCGAGTCGCACACCAGAACCACTAACCCGACCAGGGTCGCCAGCAACATCGCCAGGCGAATGTCGTAATGCCGGACATGCGACATTTCGTGCGCTATCACCGCCTGCAGTTCGTCGCGCGTCAGCGTCTCTCGCAGCCCGCGTGTAATGGCTAGCGCGGCATGCTCTGGGTCGCGGCCGGTCGCGAACGCGTTCATCGCCGTGTCTTCGATCAGGTACACCGGAGGAAGGGGAACGGCGGAGGCAATAGCCATCTCTTCGACGACGTTGTAGAGCTCGGGATCATCCCCGTGCTGGATGAGCTTGGCGCCGCTCATCCGAAGAATCATCGAATCCCCTGAGTAATAGCTGAAAAACGCCATGACAATGGCGATTGCCATCGCCGTACCGCCGAAGGCCGCCGCCGCCCAGGCATCGCCCCCCGTGAGGGCGGATCCCATTACGCCGAGCAAGACCGCTACGAACACAACGAAACCGACAACCAAGAGCGAACTGGTGCGGCGGTTCTTGGCGATCAGGTCGTGATAGGTAACGTCCGATGCTGTCATTTCGGTGAGGACCTGAATATCTTATGCGGCCCCAGTTGTCCGCTCAGAAACTGACCTGTGGGGTCTCGCGCTGTGTCGCGTCTTCCATCTCGAAAAAATCGCGGACCAGGAAACCGAACATGCCACCGACGAAGTTCGAGGGGAAAGTCTCGAGCGTCGAGTTGTAACGGCTGACCGTGTCGTTGTAGTGCTGGCGGGAGAAGGCGATCTTGTTCTCGGTCGATGAAAGCTCTTCCTGGAGGCGCCCGAAGTTGTCGCTCGCTTTGAGGTCAGGATACGCCTCCGAGAGGGCAAACAGCTGCCGCAGCGCTCCGGTAATCATGTTCTCGGCCTGGGCCTGCTCCGGAACTGTCTTGGCATTGATACCCGCCTGGCGGGCCGTGATCACCGCGTCGAGCGTCTCACGTTCGTGCTTGGCATAGCCCTTGACGGTCTCGACTAGGTTGGGAATAAGATCGTAGCGGCGCTTCAACTGCACGTCGATCCCGCTCCAACCATCCTCGGTACGGACGCGGAGCCTGACCAGACGGTTGTACATGACGATGAACAAAAACCCGAACACGACGACAAGGCCGAAGGGGCCATAAAAGTTCCAGTTCATTCGATATCTCCCGGTTCCGCCTTTTTTGTTCTTGGGAATCGCCCGCCACCGGTCTCGCTACTTGGAAGCTGTCCACAGCGCAGCAGCAGCGAGAATGCCGAAGCTAACACCAAGAAGGTAGTTGTCGAGCGCAACGGCAAGGGCAACGCCAATGGCAACGCCCACGCCAACAGCAGAATTACGTGTTGGAAAGGCCATGTTCAATCCTTTGACGTGGGTGCGTACGCTGTACTTTGGAAAACTCATTGTGCCAGACCGTCACACATGCCGCCGGAGTACAGGCGAGGAACTTTCGGCGGCCACCAGCGAAACTCCGCCGCCACTGGCGTAGAGTTCCGGCAGCTAACAGCGATCTTCATGGAGGATCGTATGACAATGTACGCGCACGACATGAATCGTCAGCACGTAATGGAACTTACCGGCCGCGACGTAACATTCACAGTTTGAAGCGGATGAGGAGGTGAGCATGAGGACGACGACGTTTGGGCTGGTGTTTATTCTGATCAGCGGTGTGGCATTCGCTCAGCAAACCGTGATGATCGACGACCTGACTGGGACTGAGGTCATGGAGGCGATCGCGCGCGGAAAGACGACGGTCATCATCTACGTCGGAGGACTGCATGAAAACACGTATCAAGCCGAGAACACAGTGTATGTCGGACCGCATGTTGACGCTGTAGCGATTAACAAACACAACCTCGTGGCGCTGTATCAGGCTCGCCGTATCGCCGAAGAACTTGGGAACGCGTTGGCCTACAATCCGTTGCCATACACGCCTGCCGGTTCACATCTGAAGCCAGCGACCGCGGGCGGCACAGTGGCTCTCAGCGATTCGACATTCGCAGCCGTGTTGCGCGACATGGCGGGCAGCGCGATCATTTCGGGTTTCACCCACGTCATCATGATCAGTGAGGATGGTGGCGGTCAGGCCGTACTGAGGGAGGTGGCCGAAGAATTGGACCGCGAATGGTCCTCTAGAGATATCCGCGTTTTCTTCTTTCCTGTGTATAGCGACGCTAACAAAGTAACCGTTGAGTACTTGGAAAAAATAGAGGGCTTCCCGGCAGAGTGCCTCACCAATGGGATCGGTGGGTGCATCAGTGCCACTACTGATGCGTCTGAAATCCTGTTCCTTCGAAAAGAGAATGTGCGGATGGACAAGATCTCCCCGGCTATCGCAAAATTCGTTTCTCCAGAACTGGGCAGGATCTTAAATGAACAAAAAGTTAAGATCGCCGTCGACTACATTCGCGGCAAAGTTGCTGGTGCCCAACGTCGATGAAGTAGCCTGAATCAGTTGTGTCCGCCTACTGCTGTCAGCGAAACTCCGCCGCTACCGGCGTAGAGTTTCAGCATCTAACAGCGATTGATGGCGCGGGCGATTATGAACCGATGAACAGGAAGGTGGTTTTCACTCGTCAGGAGAAGGTAGTTCTGTGGATCATCATCGGCTTTGTCGTCGCACTGATCCTCCTCCAAGTATTTTTCACTCAAACATATTTCACTATCTAATTGATGGAGGGTGCCAACGATGAGTGAAGCGACCTTGTGAAGAAGGAACACTTATATGCCGTGCTGGCGATCTGTGCGGTTATTCTGGCCCTGGCGACGATTGTTAGGGGGCAGGCTCTATCGGCAGTCGCACCGCTTCTGGGCGCGGTTAGTATGGTCTTCCTGTGGTGGCACAGCTGGTCGCGACGTAAGTGTAAGTAGCTACCCTCACCTTGCCCCGTCACCTGATCTCGCTACTTGGAAGCTGTCCGTGCCCACCATCCACACGCAACGCCAATGCCAAAAACAAAAAAGGAATGTTGTCGAGCGCAACGCCAATGGCAACACCCACCGGAACAGTAAAATTGGGTGTTGGAAAGGCCATGTTCAATCCTTTGACGTGGGTTCGTACGCTACACCTTGGAAAGGTCATTCTGCCGGACCGGCACATGTGCCGCCGGAGTACAGGTGAGGATCCCTGGAGTACGACCCGGCAATGGGCGACCATGGCGACTAAACTAGGAGAGGAGGTTTTGTGAAAAAGAACGGAGGTGGAGGTGGACGGTTTTCGCCACCAGTTAAGGCCATGCTGCAAGATGTTCTGGGCAAAGTCCGGGAACGTCGGAAGGCTTTACTGGATGAGGGCGATGACACAGACGGCTACGACAAGCCGTCGCACAATGGAGGCGAGCGTAGAGACTCATGACTAACGACGAAGATCATGCAGCCATCCATGCAAAGCTGGACAGGCTAGAGGAAAAGCTGGATGTGTTGGTGGAAGTGAACCCTTCTCTTGGCTTCAGCGAGCAATGGTTTTCCATAATGGTCATCCGCAGCGTATTCGGATGTCTGATCGTCGTGCTGCTGGGGACAGTCCTGATAAAGGTTTGGTAATTCCCCATTTTTTTATTTTTAGTGACAGCCGAACCGGAGCAATAACCTCCACCGTTAGAACTCACCCCCAGAGCTGTCACTACTCGTAGCGGTTGCGGCCCACCCGGAAAGCGCTCGGCTCGATCACCTCATTCGCGGCGAGCGGAAGCTCCGGCAGCCGGTTCTTACTGCGATGCCCCTCCGAATCGCGCCCCCAACCCCTCCCGGTCGATTGCGGAACCCCGCAGATAGACCGCGTCAATCTGCCTTGTGTTGGTAATGTCGTCCAGCGGGTTCGCATCGAGGACGATGAAGTCTGCACTCTTGCCCGTTACTATCGTGCCGATGTCGCTGATCTCCAATAGATCGGCGGACGTACCGGTCGCCGCGGCGATCACTTCGGCGGGGCTCATCCCAGCCCGCACCATGTCCTCCATCTCCTGATGGACGGCCCACGGCGAGCTTCCGTCGGTTCCAAACGAGATCGTAATCCCTTCCCGGTTCAGTCTATTCAGGTTGCGCGCCTGAATGCCGAACGACTCCTGGGCCGCGGGCCGGGCCCTCTGCGCCGCCTGCATCTCCGCTAGCTGTCCGGCTGGCACGGTCCCGCTGAGCCAGCCCAAATCCAGCGCCACGCCAGGACCCGGGAGATTCGGAACCAAGACCACGTTCGGGCGTTCCTTCCAGAGCGCAAGGACCTCGTCGTCGATGTCCATATCTCGGATGCCGTGCGCAAACGCGTCGATGCCTGCACGGAGAAGACCCTTCGCGTCCTCGAGCCTGAAGACGTGCGCCGTGACGCGAAGGCCGTTCTCGTGCGCCTCGTCGATGACCGCACCGTAGAAGGTCGGGGACAACCGCTCGAACTGCCCGCCCCGGTCGTCGACCCAGATCTTGACGAAATCCACCTGCAGCGACGCCAACTCGCGGACGGCAGCTCGTGCCTCTTCCTCGCTCGTGACCCAATGGGGGACCTCTGAACGGCCCTGCTCCGGAGAGGTGATGCCGCGCCCGGCGCTCTGGGACCGGGCACCCTCGGGTACCATCTCGTTCCTAATCTCGAACGGCACATCCCCCGTGTCCAAACCCAAGCTCAGCACCGCACCGGCGCCGTAGTATGCCATGTGCTGGAGTTGGTCGATCCGGGCCTCTCGCTCAGACGCCAGGTGGACGTGTGCGTTAACGAGCGTCGGCATGACGGTCTTGCCGCCCAAGTCCACGCGGGTCGCGCCATCCGGGATCTGTACGTCCGCCCTCGAACCGACCTGAGTGAAGCGAGCGTTCTCGACGATGAACACCGCGTCCTCGATGGGCGCGCTGCCGTCTCCGACGATCAACCGAGCCCCCTCGAAGACCGTCGCTTCCGCTCCGCCGCCGGCGTCGGGACCGCCGCAGGCTGCAAAAAGAACGAGGGCCAGCGACAGCATGGAAGAAAAGGCGACTACGATGCGCGAGTCACTATGGCGTGAATCACTCTTTCCCCTGGACATGGCAACTTCACCTCCTCGGGTGGCATGCTGGTCGAACCGGCGTTACTACATCCAACGACGATGTCGCTGTAAGCCAGTAATAGTTTGAGTTCCCGGGGCGAGACTCGAACTCGCACGACCATAGGCCAGGGGATTTTAAGGCGTGTGATGCCCCTTTTTACCCGGTTGACATAATCCTACAACCATAGGGGTTTGCCGGAAACCCTTGCCGATGTTGCGCTTGCGAAACTTTTTGCTCGGCGGCGCGCGCGCCGTTCTCTTGAACGCCATCGCGCAGCCCGGTTCGATCGCCCCTACCGCATGGCGCGCTCCCGCTTCTGGTTTTCGACCATGGACGCCACGTCGGCGAGCAGCTGCTTGGCGTCGTAGACGATGCCGTCCTTGATCGTGTAGAGGATGCCGCCTTTGCGCTCGGCCTCGCCGGTCTCGTCGTTGAGACGCACGACACCGGTGCCGTACAGGACCTTGAGGTCCTCGAGGGGATTCTCCTCGACGATCACCAGGTCGGCGAGGAAGCCCTCGGCCACGACGCCGAACTCGATCGGCTTGCCCTTGGACTTCATAAGGGCCTGGGCGCCGTGCATGGTCGCACTGCGGATCACTTCGAGAGGGTGAAATCCGGCCTCTTGCAGCAGTTCCATCTCCTCGATGGTGGAGAAGCCGAACAGGTTATAGGTGAACCCAGCGTCGGAGCTCACGGTTACACGGCCGCCCATGTCCTTGTAGTCGTCGAGCATCGCCATCCACACGCGATAGAACTCGTTCCAGGCGAGCTCGTCGGCGAGCGTCCAGTTGAAGTAGTAGGAGCCGTGGTTGGTGCGGTTGGGCTGGTAGTAGTCCCACAGCGAGGGCAGCGTGTACTTCGCGTGCCACTCGGCGGTGCGCGCCCGCATGACGTCGCGGGTCGCCAGGTATGCCGTCATCGTCGGGTCGAGGGTGACATCGAGCGCCAGGAGCTCCTCGAGCATCGCATTCCACTCCGCGGAGCCCTGCGGGTGGATCAGGTTCCACTGCCGCCCCACCTGTCCGAAGCGGTGCTGTTCGTCGTTGTAATTCAGGTCAACGGGCCACGGCTGCACGTCGTGGTCGTCGTAGAGGGCCTCGAAAAGGCCGTAGTAGTGGGTCACCGTCTCAAGCCCCAGGCGCGCCGCGTCGATAGCGTTCATCTGGGCGACGCCGGTTTGCGCCAGGTGAGCCGTCGAGCCGAGGTTGAACTTCTTCGACTCATCAAGCAGCGCCGCCATGATATCGGGACGGTGGGCGCCAAGCTTGAGACCATCGATGCCCTGTGCCGCCGCCCAGCTCACCCACTCGCGAGCGTCCTCGGCGTTGCGCACCGGGCCCTGTTGCCAGCCGTTGCCAGGTCGATCGTAGGTGAACATGCGCGGTGCGACGATCTCGTTGCGGGCGCTGCGCTCCCGCTCGCGTAGCGACCACTCCATGGGCCCGAAGGCTACGCCACGCCCGGTAGTGATGCCGTGTGCCATCCACAGCTTGTAGACGTACTCGGCCTCGGGCGCTTTGGGAACCCCTCCCGTGTGCAGGTGTATGTCCACGAAACCTGGAAGCACGTACATCCCGGTGGCATCGATCTCGTAGTCGGCGTCCTGCGGCCGGCGGTTCTCGTTGATCGGCACATTCGGTGTGCCGATGCCGGCGATGCGCTCGATACGGTTTCCCTCGATGACGATGTCGACGGGGCCGCGCGGCGGACCGCCGGTTCCGTCGATGACAATGGCGCCGCGGATGATCAGCCTGTTGAACGGGCCGGCGCCGTCGTCGGGGCCGCGATCGGGTGCCGGCGCGACTCCTTGCGCGGCAGCGATGGACGCGCCAGCGAGCAGAAGCGCGGCGGCGACGAAGCGGATCGAGGCCGTGACAAGATCGTGTCGATGGTCACTTCTGGTGCCATTCGGCATTTCGGTTCCTCCTGGTGCGAGGTCTCCTCGGCGGCTGTTGACGGCGAGCCGGTGAACGTGGATGGTTCACGATGATCCCGAAACGCCATTCTACCTGCTGGGTCAATTGGGAAACAAAAGCACAGGCCCGCGGCATTGACAGCTCAATCCCCCGGAGCGATGACTTCGCCTGCCCGGCGCCTACGCGACGACGGGTACCAGCGAAACTTCGCCGCCAGCAGCGTAGAGTTCCGGCACCCAATACCGATTTTTATGGAGCGTGCCGATGGTGAGTGAAGCGACGTCGCTTGAGTTCAGGGTAAACAAACTAGAGCAACGAAACCGGCGACTGAAACTGTCCATTTTCCCATTGTTATTGATTTTGGCAGGTACGGCTTGTTCGGGTATGGACGTGGATCCGGCCGGCGACGAAGCTAGCCTTACCATGCGCAGTAGTGCGGCACCCTCTGACTGGGAGACGTTGACAGACGGCTCGATTCGACTTTTCGATGGTCGCCTCATTCCACCCTTGCCAGAGCTCCTAGGAGTTAGGGAACAATACGACTTGCGGGTCAAGTGGCTCGAGAAGAAGCACGGCCACCTGCTGAAAATGATGCGCCAACACGGCGTCGGCGCGTGGATCATCATCAACCATGAATTTAATGACGATCCCGCGACCGAGCACGTCGCGCCCGACCTAGTTTACGTCTCTCGTCGGGACCTGCACGTCTTCGTCGATGCGGGCGAGACGGGACTGGAGCGCTTCTCTAGCTATGGGCGTCCAAACGCCGACCATGCGCGGTTGTTCGAGTCGTTACCTACGGTAGAGTCCGAGACAGGCGGCGGTGACGTTGGCGCAAGGCTCAAGGCGATGATCGATCGTTACCAACCAGCGACCATCGCCCTAAACATGGGTGGTGATCGAGGCCATAACAGCGCCCTGACACACGATGCCTATCAATTCATCGTCGAAGCTCTCGGCCCGGAGATGGAGCAACGTTTGATTTCGTCACGAGAGCTGATCGAAGAGTACTTCGATACCCGCCTCCCTGAGGAACTGGAGCACTATCGCCAACTCGTGCTTGCGACCGATATCCTTGCCCAACGAGCTCTCTCCAACATTGTGATCACGCCCGGGGTTACCACCGCTGCGGACCTAAAGTGGTGGTTCAACCAGCAGATCGCCGACCTCAGTGTGGGCTCCGAGCCCTGGTTCGAAATCCATACGGCGATCCAACGTTTCGAGCCAAAGATAGGCGTGACGATTCCGTATGTCCATCCCGCACCCGACGACCTCATTTATCAACTAGGTGACGTTATCCACCTCGATACAGGTTTCAATTATCTCGGCTTTGCCAGCGATTGGCAGAAAGTCGCCTACGTCCTGCGAGACGGAGAAGATGACGTTCCGGAAGGCCTGAAGGTTGCCCTGTACAATGCCGGGGTCGCCCAACGGGCTATGTTAATGGCCCCGCGTCCTGGCATGACCGGACGCGAGGCCACGATTGAAACCATCGCAATGCTTCAGGAAGTCGACTTCCTCCCGAGTCTTTATTCCCACGCCATCGGCCACCATGGCCACGCGCTGGGGCCCAGTATCAACGCCAGGAACATGGTGCTCGGACCCGCACCAGGCGTCTATGGCGGCGGAAATCCAGCGTACGACTCGGTGCTGAGACCGGGTTCCTATAGATCGATCGAGTTAAGCGCCACTACGGCGATCCCAGAGTGGAACGGGGAGACACTGACAATTCCATTTGAGGACGACGCCCACCTTACCGATGAGGGCTATGTACTGTTCCGGCCACCGCAGACGAGTTGGTATTTGATCCGTTAACTGGCGACGGCACCAGGAAAACTCCGCCGCCACCGCGTACAGTTCCCGCATCGATATCGCGATCTTTATGGAGGGCGCCGATGAGGAGTGGAGCGACCCTGCTTACCTTTGCATTGCCAAGTACCCTTCGTCACGAAGTGCCCGACCCCTGCACATGGCTTCGGAGGTAAGAACAGTGACAGGAAATGCGGAGAACGGTGACAGACGTCGCTGGAGCCTCTGGAGGCTAGCGGGCTGGGCTGCCGGGGCGCTCATGCTGCTGCTGGCCCTGGTTGCGAAGCAGTTCATTGGTGAAGTGAACTGGGTGGACAATCTCGCTCAGACCGGAGGCCTGATCATAGGAGTTGGTGTCGCTGTTGAACTGGCATCACGGAAGACCGGCGAAGCCGCCTACCGAGCCGCCGTTGGTCTTGCGCTCGGCTCAGCGTTGCTCCTCGGCTGGGTGAACGGTGCCGTCGGCATCATCGGGTCCGAGGGCAATGACGCTAACCTGATGTATGGCGGGGTGCTCGTCGTCGGAGCAATCGGCGCCATCATCGCGCGCTTCAAACCGAAAGGAATGGCCCGTGCGCTGTTCGCGACGGCGCTCGCTCAGACGTTGGTGGCCGTGATCGCCCTGGTCGGGAGGTTGGGTTCGCCTTATAGCGGGCCGCTGGAGATCGTATCCGTTAACGGATTCTTCGTTGCGCTATTCGCTGGATCGGCCGTTCTGTTTTGGAAGGCGGCGCGGGGCCGGCCCGCCGGTAGCGACGGCACCCGCGAAACTCCGTGGCCATCTGATGTTCCTTAGTAAAACGTATTTCTGACTCTCACGGATTCTCTAAAGTACTTTGTCCAAACCATCGCCCATCCTATGGAAATAGACACTATTCCCGAGAGCATCATTACTACTACAGGTAGTTCCTCACTACTCATCTCCTCCCCACTCACCGGCAGCAAGAAAACACTAATTGAACGCAGGGTCATCAATATCACTAGAATCCACAGCACAGCGATATTCCACAGTGGGGCTTTTGGGTGTCTCAAGAGAATGAGCAATAGTGGAGATGCGAGTAAAAGGAAAATTGTGACCATGAGTACAATGGGGTATTCGAAAAACCATCCAGAAAGGCCCATTGAATAGACCATCAGGAGAGGGATTGAACCGCTGACGTAGACCAGTAGCCAACCCTTTATACCTTCCGGCCTGCCTGTTTCCATTAGAGTTTCCATTTAGCGAAGGTCGGTCCGAAGAAAGGAATACGGCTCACCGGACACAAAACCTTCACCGTACACGACGATTACAACACCATCGTTGAAGGCGATGTTGCCGACGTATTGCCCGAGGTCGTAGCGTTCCAAAATGGGTAGGCAAAAGTCAAAAAACGTCAATTGCAAGGGGGATTTTGAGAATGGCACCGGTACGCCGAAACAAGGCCCTTTGCCTCTTCAAAGACTCCGTCCTTGCGTGTCTACTTTCTTTAGGTATCCCATCCCCGCTCCCGGCTTCACAGTGATCGACGCACCCTGCCCGCCTCCCTCCTGTTGCGCCAGCCAGGCCGACATGTCGGTCACATACCGCCGAAGCAACGGGACGATCACCGGCGTCGATTCGAGGTTCGAAATGTCGATCGGCTGGCGATACACCACCTCCTGCTTCACGATATCGATGAGGCGAAAATAGCCCTTGACAGAATAAGGAGTGCTGGTCGAGATCTCTGTGATCTGCATCGCCATGATGAACTGGGCCCGTCCTGGATCGAGCACCACCGCGAGGCGAGGCGATGACGCCAGCGCGGAACGCATGGCGCGATGCAGGCGAATCAGATCGAGCGAACTTTGACTGAGAGCCGAATCCTCTAGATTGGAGGCACGTCCCTGCCGTTCACCGGTCCCGCTGACCGCATTCGGGTTGAAGTTCGTCGGCAGTTCGACGTCGGCGGTTACCGACGCCGTGTCGACGTCGGCGACGAACACGGTGGCGGCGCTAATGCGGATAGTCAAATCGTCGGGGGGCGGCGACATCTCGTACAAGTTCAGCAGTGTCTGGGTCATGTCCTCCCCCGCGAACTGGGCCTTGATCGCCTGATCCCAGGCGATGTCCCAGTCTTCGACATTGATCGCGGCCATTGACGCCAACAGGTGACTGTGTCCGTGGCCGGGGTTGAGCTCGGTGGCGCGTAACAGAGCGTCACGCGACTCGTACCAGCGCGACAACAAACCGAGCGCCCGGCCGCGCTGGTAGTACGCTTCCCAGTACTCGCCGTCTTCATCGATCGCTCGGTCCAGCGCCTCGAGCGCCTCCTGCAACCGATTCTCCTGGATCCACTTTGTGGCGGCCTCGGTGGCGCGTACCGCAGCGGCGTTCTGCATCACGGGGGCACCGCTCGCGGAGATGCATTCGAGCAACATGAAAAACGCCAGGGCAACCAGCAGCACAGGGCGCCCCCAATGTGCCTGACTGTTCATCGTCTTACTCCCAGTGACGAAGGTGTTCCCCAACAGTAGCGCACCAAGGCATGGTCGGCACGCTCTCGGCCGGCACCAAGCTTCCCAAAAAAACAGCGCCCAGGGCCAGCAACGTTGCCTCGCCGCCCCGGGCCGCCGTCAATGGCAGCTAGACCAAACCACGCCTAGTAAGTAAACCTAATGCCTAACTGGAAGCCACGATTGGGCGCCGCGCTGGTCGGAATCAAGAACCCACTTTGACTGGTCCGGGTGCTCCCGGCGTTGTTGAAGTTGGTCGTATTGCCGAGATTGAAAACGTCGACCAGGACCTGCGCTACATAACTATCCCCGACCGGAACATCGTAGCGGAACGACATGTCGAGAACCTTCAGGCCCGGACGGGTCGCTCCGGCGATCGTGCCAGCGAATTCCATGTTCTCAAGCGAGATGTCGTTCGGATTGTTGGGGTTGTAGGTACCCGCCTGCGCCGGCAACCGCGTGTTGCTGTGCGGGTGCCGGGCCGAAGCGTCATAGATCGTGTACGACAGACCGCTCCAGTACCGGAAAATACCCGACATTATGATACCTCCGTTGTCCTTCCAGGATGTTCCCGGAATGACCCACGTACCCGACAGGTTGAAGATGTGATCCCGGTTGTTGGTCGTCGGCCGATTCCCGTTCGCCCAATGGTCCAGGTCGAGGATAACCTCCGCCCCGATCGGCGAGCCGAACATGCCGCTGGCGTTCGGCCCCGTCTTGTCAAAGTTCCAACCGGTCAACGACGGCAGCACGTAGTTCATCGTCGAGCCGCGAGTGTCGTTGCGGGCGTTGCCGAACTGGCGCGTATAGGTATAGGAGGCGCGGCCCGAGAGCCGACCAATGCGCGTCATCGACGTACGCTTGCGTAGTTGGAACTGAAACGAATTGTTCGTCATCGTGGGCGACCCACTGGAGTTGCCGTTGATGTACGTGGCTACGTCACGAATCTTTGTGTTGGCTGCGCCGTTAAGGATCGAGATCCCGGGACGCGTTTTTGTCGCCGAGTCGTAGTCGTTCAGGATGACGCGCATCAGGATGTTCTTGTTCTGGGTGCGCACGTAGTCAAAGCCAAACGACACGTGGTCGAGGATCTCCCGCTCGACGCCGGCACTGAAGGTATCGGCAAAGGGCGTGCTTCGCGACGGGTGATCAACCGTCGGGTTGGCGTTGAACGAACTTTCCGCCGAACCTTCCAACACCCCAATTAGGTAGTCACGAGCCTGGCTTAGGTCCGTGAAGCCTTGAGCGGCGAAGAGGTCGACGAAGCACTGGACGCAATCGTCACCGCCCGGTACACCGGCCCAATTGTCCGTGGTACCAACGAGCTGCGCGATGCTGTCGCGCCAGAAGTTGTCGAACAGACCGGTGATCATGCGGTCGTAGAACCGTCCGTAGCCGACGCGCACGTTTGTCTTGCCGTCACCCATCGGGTCGTACGACAGGCCCACGCGGGGGGCGATGTTGTCGTTGTCGTAGGTGATGCTCTCAGCGTCCCAGCGCATCCCCAAGTTGATCGTCAGGTTGGCGGTCGGCTGCCAGTCGTCCTGGGCGAAAATCGAGTAGATC
>Ga0310121_10002210_pt1 | contig 18811 bp, 13 predicted proteins | sample CB27_Tmax_986_MG_FD_203504 | JGI IMG/M metagenome (GOLD analysis project Ga0310121, IMG submission 203504) | Marine microbial communities from Western Arctic Ocean, Canada - CB27_Tmax_986 | ecosystem: Environmental > Aquatic > Marine > Oceanic | place: Canada: Western Arctic Ocean | collected...
GTCCTGCCAGAAAACGTTGTCACTGTTTAACTCCAGCAGGCTTTGTTGTTCAGATTCCTGAGGGGCTCACGCTGCCATCCGGTTATGGCTTGCGCCGCTATTCACCCACGAATTCTGGCGAAGACCCAAGTTTCTAAAAACGGTAACGAACGCCTAGACTTGTGGCGATGACCGTGCCCAGACCTGCGCATAGGACGAAATTCGACGAGCGCCGAACGGCTCAGGGGAGATCGGAATAGACTTCTTCACCCGCTTTCGTGGCGAGTGCCTTCCAAATCTCGAGGTCGACCCCATCGGTAAAAAACTTTACCGAACCATCGCATAGTGAAGCGTTGACGCCTCCGCGGTGACGGCTGCGCGCGGCGGCCCAGACATTCGTGTTGAAGCGGTTTATGCGGCAGTGCAGAGGATCTTCCCGAGAGATGGTGGTATCGCACATCGCGATGGCGTCCGGTACCGACGAATTGGGCCCGGTACGTGCCGTGAAATTAGTCGAGCCCATGGCATGCAGTACCCATCCACCACGCGCGTCCTCACGTGAATTGTAACCCAGCAACTCACTGATCATCAGCGTGTGCGAACCCCCGTCGGTAATGTCTTTCTGTCGGCTACCCAGACCTTCTCCCATTTTCCATCGACCGCGATTGGAATTGACCTCATCGGCTTGTACAGCGGTTTTCCAACCGGGGACCATGACAATCCCGAACGCCCCGCGGCTCGCCTTGATGCTCTCGGATACTGGCTGACGCGGATTGAAGCCAAGGTAATGACTGTTGCCCCAACAGCCGCCATAGTTTCCTTTTGACAACCATCTGTCCAAGGCGTAGGTGTCGATCGACTCCGTCATGAATTCCGCGCTCGGACATAGGTAGGCGCTTGGTGTAGTTGGTCCAATGTTAAACCGGCAACACGGACCACACTCTACAGTTGTGCCACACAGCGGACGTCCCGAGTGCGTGTCATGTCCGAAGTGCTCAAAGTCGTCCGCTGGATTCATGGCGTTGTCCATCGCCCGCACGACAGTCTCGTGCATCGCGGTTTCTTCTAGGAAAGCCAATATCTGTAGCGTCCAAACTGGACCCTTGCAGTAGGCTCCTTCGGACGTGCCACCCTGTTTCCAATTGATATGCGTACAATCTGGAACACCAGGAGGAAAGCCACCAAACGCACTGGCATGGCTGTGCACGGCCAGCGAGATCTGCTTGATCTTGTTGGCACACTGAATTCGTCGAGCCGCTTCGCGAGCTGCATTGATTGCAGGCAATAACAATGCGACCAAGATGCCGATGATGGCAATGACCACAAGGAGCTCGACGAGGGTAAACGCTGGACGCGACCGGATACGGTCCGACTCAGATCGGAGAATATCCACATGAAGATTTAGAAATTTCATCAGCCACCGTGCGACTTGCCGATTGAGTCATTGGGAGAATGTTCAGGGACGCGTTCATTATTATAGCAGCTCGTTGGCGAAAATAATCAGTCTTTGGTCACGTGCTCGGGAAAGTCCCGTTCGTAGCGTCGCGTGAGTGCCTCGACGTCGTCGCCAACGATGTAAATCTTACCCCGAATCTGTTTCGTTTCGCCTGGTTCCAGGCCTCCAATCCGTAGGTCGCCGTGAATACAGGTGGCCACGCCCAACGACAGCTCCTGGTATGGCTGCCAGGCGTTGGCCATAATCCGCTGCTCATTCTTCGAGTAGCACCCAGTGAGTCCATTGGACGGAACCAATTCGCTTAAGGGGCGAGGGTCGACACTGTCACGATCAACGTGAATTGGGCAGTACGCCTGACCCGGTGTGTAGAGCGCTTCGGTCGCCCAAGGCCTTGTTGGTAGTCGAGCCATCTTGCCATCCAAGAAAACAAAACACTTCTTGGCGTACTCCGGAATGGTCGCGTCAGGATCCGCCTGCCCACAACCCGTGAAGCGGTCCACTTGGATGCAGGGAACGGCCCACTCGGCCAATGAACTGTCGGTCGTTGGATTGTGCACCGTCAAACGAAAATCAACTTCGTCGGTACTTGCGGTAATTTCATGGCGAACGGTGACGCCATCGCTTAGCTTGTCCAATAACGTCAGTGTGCGGCCATCGTCACTCGCCGAAATCACCTGCGTCTGGTGGTGGATCACCGATTCCGACCAATCGCGAATTCTCGAGCCCGGTTTGCAATAGGCTTCGAGGTACTGCACGGAGAGCGTGTCTCCAGGCACGGGTCCCGAGATCGTCAAGTAGTTTTCACTCCAGGCAATCTGTAGCCGATCAGCCGGTGGACCGTCAGCGAACGTCATGGCCGCTGCTGAACTTAGCATCCCCAACATGATTCCAACTACATATCGCATTGCGAGCCTCGTGGTGTTCGCCAGAGTGGCGGTCAAATTCAACGTGTGCCGCTGGCCAGCCATACACAACCCCAGCCGATTGAAGTGCGCTCTCGCCGGATTCGCACGCGCTGCCCAGTCCGAGGGACAAGGATTGTCTACTGTGGGTGTGTGAGTGGGTCCATCGATCACGGAAGGTAAGCCACTTTTTCCATACTTGCCCACCACTCGCCGTCCTGACGCGTTGAGATCGGCAGCTGACAGACTTCGTCGGTGAATTTGATCCAAGCCTTCGTTGCTGGCTCGGAATCGATTCCCTGCATGTCGGCGTCAAAATCGGTGCCGATATACTCCATGTAGCCGAAGATGAAGACCTTGTCACCCAACGTTGTCATATAGATGGGATAGTTGCGAACGTTGCCGCGACGAATCGCACTGAGCACCTCTGGCCACGCGTGCTTGTGAATCAGTTTGTACGAGTCCACTAACTCTGGACGAACCCCAATCACCTGGCCGAACCGTTTTACATTGTCCGGATCCACAGCTTGGTCGGCCGCTCCCGCGAAATAAAACACTTCCTCCATGGGAGCCCAATAACCGCCTTCCTCGGACCGGACGAGGCAATCCTTGTCCACCGTTTCATACCATTTCTGGCTGACTGGCTGTTCGGCCAAATGTCGAAAATCGCCTTCGAAATCGTCGCCAGCGTATTCGAAGTAGGCAAACAGGTAGTGCTCATCCGGTTCCAGATTCTTGACCCATATGGAGAAGTTGTGAATGTGGTGATCGGCGAAGGTCTTGGCAAGCTCGGGCCACAAATTTTCGTGATGTTGCTTATATTCGTCGACCTTGCCCGTTCGAACCTTCGCCAGGAAGCCGAAACGTCGCACGTCGACGGTTGTGTCGACCGTCGAGCCGGCTGACGCACCTTGGGAGTCATTGGGAGACGCACCGGATGCCCGATTGGAAAGAATCACGGCGAGGGGTGTAAGTGCGAGCGCGTAAAGCCAACGTCGGTGGTTTTTTTTTGAAATCATGGTCATTCTTGAAATTTGTGAGTCTAAGTTAGAATCTCCTGGACCACCTTGCCGTGGACATCGGTCAGCCGAAAATCGCGGCCTTGAAATCGATAAGTGAGTTTCTCGTGGTCCAATCCCATCAAGTGCATGATTGTCGCCTGAAGATCGTGCACATGGACGGAGCCTTCCACCGCCTGGTATCCAAATTCGTCCGTCTTTCCGTGTGAGTAACCGGGCTTCACGCCAGCACCCGCCAACCAAACCGTGAAGGAGTGTTGGTGATGGTCGCGGCCGATATAGATCTTGGAACGACCCTCGGCCATTGGTGTTCGTCCGAATTCACCACCCCAGACCAACAACGTATCCTCCAACAAGCCGCGTGCCTTGAGGTCCATAATCAGTGCCGCGGTCGCACGATCTGTCTGCTGGCAGCGTTCCACAAAACTGTAACGCAGACTCTCGAATTTATCCTGGCCGTGCGAGTCCCAACCCCAATGATACAGTTGGACAAAACGCACACCTCGCTCAATCAATCGACGGGCCAGCAAACAGTTGTTGGCGTAGGATTTCTTGCCAGGTTCGGTGCCATACATCTTGTGGATGTATTCCGGTTCCTGGTCCATCGCCATCAGTTCCGGAACACTTCGCTGCATACGATAGGCCAACTCGTATTGCTCGATGCGCGTGGCGATTTCCGGATTGCCGACCTCCTGCAGCCGCATCTCATTGAGCGCTCGAATCTTGTCCAAAGTCATTCTACGTTGCTGACGACTGATGCCGTCGGGATCCGACAGGAACAACACCGGATCTCCTTGAGACCGCAGCCGCACACCCTGATGGACGCTGGGCAGAAAACCGTTTCCCCATAGAGCCGTGCCGCCACTCGGACCGCGCTGGCCAGACACCAGCACCACGAAAGCGGGCAGATCCTGATTCTCGGTCCCCAAACCGTATGAGAGCCAAGCGCCCATGCCGGGACGCCCAAGGATTGCCGAGCCAGTCTGAATGAACAGCTGAGCTGGCGCGTGGTTGAATTGGTCGGTCTTCATCGACTTGATGAAGCAGAGTTCGTCGACGACTTTGGCAAGATTCGGGACGTGCTCCGACATCCAGGCCCCACACTCGCCGTGACGGGCAAATCGGAACGGAGTCCCCAGCATCTTCGGATGGCCTTCGATAAATGCAAACTTCTTGCCATTATAGAATTCATCCGGGCAAAGCTGTCCATTGCGGGCCAATAGCTCGGGTTTGTGATCAAATAAATCCAATTGCGAAGGGCCGCCAGCCATATGCAAATAGATGATCCGCTTCGCCCGCGGCGCAAAGTGCGGTTGTCTAGGCGCAGTCGGATTTGCCGATACGAGACCACCGTTGGCCGCGACGGATTCGTTGAGCAACGATCCCAAGGCAGCAGCACCCATTCCTGTCATGCAATTCGACAAGAACTGACGGCGGGTATTGAAGAGGAGGCTTGATTCGTTCATGGAAATGATTGTAATCGAACAACCGCGGAATTCCCGTCCAGGGGCGGACGTATGTCTCCCTCCAAGCTCACGTGGGAGGAGTTAAGGGAGGGCGCGCGGCGCCCAATTCCTCAGTGTTTGTCACTCTTTCCGGCTAATGCGTGGCCGTCTCTATCTGGTGGCGAACATGGCTCCACGGGGGCCAGCTCCGGCGGTGGCCCGTTCAGATCCACATCATCAATACTTCGTCAACGTCTCATCCAAATTCAACAACACATTTCCCACGACCGACCACGCAGCAAGCTCGGCCACTGAAATGTGTTCGGGAAGTGGATCGTTTGAACCGCTCGTGGCGATCGCGCTGGCCGCATCAGCATCGTGCTGGTAAATCGCCAGGTTCTCCTGGTAAAGCTCAACCAACTCGTCCGTTTCCTGCTGTGTCGGCATGCGGGCGACGCACAGTCGGAATCCGTGGGCCACACGTTGCCTCGAGTCTCCATCGAACTCCGTAGCCATTCTCCGTCCCAAGGCAACGGCGCTCTGGACAAAGACTGGGTCGTTCAAGGTTACCAGCGCCTGGAGAGGTGTATTTGTCCGCGGACGGCGTTCGCTGCAAACACTACGGCGCGGGGCGTCGAATGTGAGCATCGATGGGTAAGGCGCGGTCCGTTTCCACCATGTGTAGAGTGCACGGCGAAACTGATCGCCGTCTGTACTGGTCTCCCACTGAGTCGTAAAGCTGTGAATCTGCTCAAAGACGCCCGGCGGTTGGAACGGATACACGCCTGGACCACCAACACGCTCGGTCAGCAATCCGCTCGATCTCAGTGCCAGATCGCGGATCATTTCGGCATCCAAGCGAAATGCCGGTCCACGAGCGAACAGATCGTTATTCGGATCGCGCTGAACAAGATCAGATGAGACTCGTGAGGATTGCCGGTAGGTTGCAGACATGGCAATCCGCTTTTGCATGGCCTGGAGGTCCCAGCCACCCGCGACAAATTGGGTCGCCAGGTAATCCAATAACTCAGGATGCTTCGGTCGCGAACCCTGCGTCCCAAAGTCCTCGCTGGTTTCGACGATTCCTTGGCCAAAAAACATGGCCCAGATGCGATTCATGGTGACGCGTCCGACCAATGGATTTTCGGGTTGGACAAGCCAGCGCGCCAAACCAAGCCGATTCATGGGTGCGCCCGCGGGCCACTCATGCCAGGCGGCCGGAATGCCCGGCTCGACCGCTTCACCCGGATCCAAGTAGCTCCCGCGAACCAACAGTCGAGTTTCCCGCGGTTCCTCGCGTTCCACCATCACCATCGTGGAGGCGGGCGCCGCTCGCTCTTCCACGTCCGTAAGCCGCTGGCGAAGTGGAGCCAGCTCGGGCGCCACCCCGCGGAAGTAATCGCGCAACCCCTTCTTCTGCTCATCGGTCCGCTGCTCGGATGGAACCCTGAGACTGGCCAAGGTCGGCAACGAAGCCAGGCCCTCTTGCTCCATGGCGTCGGTACTGCCGCTGGACACCCACAGGCGAAAGCAACCTACACCGTGTTGGTCTTGGTGCGAATCGTGTCGCATTCGAATCCGCACGCGCGTGCCCGCTGGCGCCGTGTACTCCTTATCCGCCATCAAGACCGCATGTGCTGATTCTTGGTTGGTACACCAAAAAGTTGCATCATCGTCGTCGATCAGACCACCTGGGCCACCTCCCTCCTCATGACTGGCCAACGCTTTGACAAACTGAACGTTTTGCCATTCGCCCGGGCGTTCCGGCGAGGCCATCTCAACCTGGATTTGCGAGATGTGAAAATTCCCATTTTCTTCATATCGTCCTGGGCCGCCGTGGGGCAGACCCTCATGCTTGAGCACCTCCAGCCCCAGGGCGCTCAGCTTGCCTCCGTCCCACTCTGCTTCCAATTCGTACGTGTCGTGGTCCGGATTGCCCCCGCTGACCAACACGGAGTCATCGTCCAAAAGCCCCAGAGTTGACCCGTCAAGAGAAACGTGGTGATTGGGAGTGAGAACGTGCCAGCTTGTATTCGCGACCAGCGACGTCTCCCAAGCTTGTTGTGCCGCGGCGAGTTCGGGTGTCTCCGCCTCAAGCTGCTGACGCAGTTGTGTCGCTTCGTGGGCGAGTGCCTCCGCGGCCGTTCGGTTGAGAGGACTGTGCGAGGACAGCGTGGCCCCACGTCCGTTGTCCTCGGCTGAATTGTTGAAAAACCAATACAGCTGGAAATATTCCTGCTGATTGAACGGATCATACTTGTGGCTGTGGCATTGCGCACAAGCCATGGTGGTTCCCATCCAAACGGTCATGGTCGTGTTGACTCGATCGACGACCGACTCGACGCGAAACTGCTCCAAATCCGTACCCGCCTCGTAGCAGAAAGGAGTATTGCGATGGAATCCAGTGGCAATGCGTTGATCGTCCGTCGGCTCGGAAAGCAAATCTCCAGCGAGCTGCTCAACCGTGAACTGGTCAAAGGGGATTCCTTGCTGGAAGGCGTGAATGACCCAGTCACGATAGAGCCAGATTTCTCGTGAACCATCGCCCTCGTAACCATTGGTGTCCGCGTAGCGGGCCATGTCCAACCACCAGGTCGCCATCCGCTCGCCGTACTGGTACGTTTCCAGCAGTCGGTCCACCAATCGCTCATAGGCGTCGGCGGATTCGTCCGCTAGAAATGCGTCGACGTCATCCGGAGATGGCGGGAGGCCGATTAAGTCCAAGTAAACGCGCCGAATGACCGTGATTCTGTCCGCCGGTGGTGACGGAGAAAGCCCCGACTGCTCGAGCCTGTGAAGAACGAAATAGTCAATTTCGTTGCGCGGCCAGCTCGCGTCCCGCGTCGCCGGTCGCGGCGGTTGAACTGGTTGGACGTACGACCAGTGCGTAGGATCGCCGGAGTCCGCCGCCAGACAATGTGTCTGCCCTAGGACAACAACGATCACCCACAACCATTCGCGGTTGGCCCAAGTCGCCGATCGAACCATGAGAACTCCGGTGCCGACACAATGTGCGCGGGCGTGGAATCTTGTTTACGAAGTTAGAACGCGTCACCGACAACATTGTATAACGTTCTTTGACACAACTCAAACCCCGACGGCAAATCGTGGTGTATCTCGAAAAAAGGGATGGTGATCCGTTGGCCCACGCAGCGGGCGAATTACCACCCAACCCGCTCCCACTGGCCATGACTTGAGTGGTTGTATCAACTAGAATTGCGCCCCACTCAGATCATTCGTGCCAATTTCTAGAGAGCTCCCCACTGATGCGCCGACGTGAATTCGTCAAACTGGCTCTCACCACCGGTTCGACGGCCGCGCTGAGTTCCTGCTCTCCCAGCGGTAGAGCGGCTGTTCAAAGGGGTCGGCGCGTGCTGTTGTTGGCCTTTGACGGCCTGAATCCGTCCATCGTCGAGTCGTTGATGGCGGCTGGCCGACTCCCTAATTATCAGCGGCTGGCGAAACGAGGATCCTTTCGAAGGCTGCGCACCTGCTTGCCACCGCATACGCCGGTAGCCTTTTCCAACATCATCAGCGGCGCGGATCCCGGATTGCATCAGATTTTCGACTTTATCCATCGAGATCCAAACCCCGATATTGAAGGACTGTCGCTGCTCCCCTATTTCTCGACAGCCAACGTCGAATCGCCGGAACAACAGTGGGCCGTGCCGTTGGGAAAGTGGCAGCTCCCGATGTCTGGACCGACGACGAAGTTGTTACGTCGTGGCCCGGCTTTTTGGGATTACTTGATTGAAGCGGGCATCGATGCTGATATCTTTTACCTCCCAGCTAACTACCCTGCGCCCGAACCGCTGGGCCCTGGTCGGTTTCGTTGTGTCAGTGGGATGGGGACTCCGGATCTGTTGGGAGGTTATGGTGAGTTCACCTTGCTCACGCCCAATGTACGACTAAGGGGTCGCCAGGTGGAAGGTGGTCGGATCGTTTATCTGCCGATGCTTGGGCATCATGGCCAGGCCGACCTGTCCGGACCGCCAAATCCTTTGCAACGCAGCACCGAGTCCGAGCGGCCGGAGCCGCTGAAACTGGAAGTCAAAGTCGTTCGCGATCCGTCACGGCCAGTGGCCAAGATCGAACTTTCCGGTGAGACCGTCCTGCTTGGTGAAGGCGAGTGGAGCCGATGGGTGCCAGTTGATTTTCCCACGGGATTTCCTGGTTCGAACCTCGCCTCTCAAGCGGGCCTACCAACCTTCATTGGCGGGATGGTTCGGCTGTACCTCAAGCAGGTGCACCCAAGGCTGGAGCTCTACATCAGCCCGATCAACATCGATCCCTCATCGCCGCTGGACCGGATCAGTACACCGTCAAGCTTCGTCGAATCCTTGTCAGACAAACATGGCCGCTTCTCGACGTTGGGAATTCCCGAGGATACGAAATCTCTAACACATGGAGCGCTGAACGAGAACCAGTTTCTCGAGCAGGTCGCCCTTGGCCACCACGAGCGAGTTCGGCAATATCGCGACGCGCTGTCGGAGTTCGAGCAGGGCTGTCTGTTTTTCTATTTCGGGTCGACCGATCTAGTCCAGCACATGTTTTGGCGAGATCAAGATCCCCAACATCCCGGTCGAGACGACGAAGAGTCTCGGAAGTACGGCCACGTGATCGAGGAGACCTATGTGGATACGGATCGTCTGGTCGGCGAAGCACTGGATTGTCTGGATGACAATGATCTTCTCCTCGTGCTTTCCGACCACGGCTTTACCAGCTTTCGCCGGGGCTTTAACCTCAATTCGTGGTTACTGGACAACCATTACATTCGACTGAAGAATGCCTCGCTACAAGGCAAGTACGATCTGTTCGCCAATGTGGATTGGTCGAAGACCCGCGCGTATGGACTGGGGCTAAACGGACTCTATATCAACGAAGTGGGACGCGAAAAAAACGGCGTCGTGACAGAGCGAGAGCGAACCCGTTTGATCAACGAAATACGAGATCGTCTGATGGAAGTGCGGGACCACGATGGTACCTCCGTGGTGGATCGAGTGGGTGTGACCGACGACCTGTACCCTCACGCTGACTCGGCCATCGCGCCGGATCTGATACTCGGATACCACGACGGTTATCGCGCCAGCTGGGAGACGGTTCTGGGAAAGATGCCTCGCGATCTGATCGTGGACAACCTGGACCGTTGGAGCGGGACCCATTTGATCGACCCGGAACGCGTGCCAGGCATGCTACTCACGAACTTGAATGGGATCAGCGATTCTCCCAGTATCAGCGATATTGCGCCAACGGTGTTGGCTGCCTACGGAATCGAATGCCCGGAGAGTATGACCGGCGAATCTTTTTTCACCGAATCAACGAACGCCCAATCAACAGGTTGAGAGCCCATGGATTCGCCCTGCCGCTCACCCATCGTTATCGTGTCCGGGTTACCTCGTTCCGGCACCTCGTTGATGATGCAGATGCTCGAGCGCGGCGGATTGTCGCTGCTGACTGACGGCCTGCGCGCGGCGGATGAGGACAATCCACGGGGATATTTCGAGCTGGAAGCGGTCAAAAAGACCCGAGAAGACGCTTCGTGGTTGAACGCGGCCAGCGGTCGGTCGGTGAAGGTGATCTATAAGCTGCTATATGACTTGCCGGATGACCACAAGTATCGTGTCATTTTCATGCGACGAGGACTGGATGAGGTCCTTTCCTCGCAAGCGGCCATGTTGAAGCGACGTGGTACGGATGGGGCGGCATTGCCTCCGGACCGCATGATGCGAGTTTTCGAGAAGCAATTGGGCGATGTCTTGGGGTACATGAGTGAAACCGCCTGCTTCGAATATTTGGAAGTCGACTATAAACAGTTGATCGATGACGCTTTGAGCCAGGCGAAAATGGTGAATACGTTCTTGGGAGGGGGACTGGACCCTCAGAAGATGACCGAGGTGGTGGATGCGGACTTGTATCGTCAACGAGCCTGAGCCAGCAGACAGTCAACGGGTAACCCAACTGTACGTAGGGTGTGTCCTGATTGTGGTATTGGCATGCATCTGGTTGCGCGCCACCGCATCACATGGCGCACTCGTCTCACGCCTGGATCATCCGGTGCGGATCGCTTACATCGGGCCAGGCGCGGGCATTGCCTTGGTCGGTTCGTTTCTGGTCGTCCTGACCGCATTGGTGTCGGCATTTATGGCCATGCTGACGTGGCCCCTTCGTCGCGTTTGGCGGGCTCTCCGCGGCCGTCGCGCGCTACGCAATGCCAGGGTGCGACGCGTGGTTGTGCTGGGGTTGGACGGGCTCGAACCCTCCCTGGTGGAACAGTATCTGAGAGAAGGTCGGCTGCCGCACTTGGCCCAGCTGCAGGAACTGGGCAGCTATTGTCATTTGGGGACCACCTGGCCACCGCTTTCACCCGTGGCCTGGTCGAGCTTCGCCACGGGAACGAATCCCGGAAAACACAACATCTTCGACTTTATATCCCGAGATGTCCGAACCTACTTGCCGACGATGTCTTCGGTTAGCATCGCCGGTCCGCGCCGCAACGTGAAGTTGGGCCGCTACAACCTTCCGTTGACCAAGCCCGCGATCACGATGATGCGCAAGAGCAAACCGTTTTGGAATGTGCTGGGCGAGTCGGGAATCTTCAGCGCGGTCTTGCGCGTGCCGATCACGTTTCCGCCTGACCGATTCCACGGAGTTCAGCTATCCGCCATGTGCGTTCCAGATCTCCTCGGCACACAGGGCACTTTTATACACTATAGCGACCGAGGGGATGCCGGACCGATGAACGACGGCGACCTGGGCGGCGAGCAGATTATTGTCGAACGCACTGGGCAAGGGATCCGATCCTACCTGCCCGGTCCAACGAATCCGCTGGCCGCCAATAACGAAACACTGAAAGTCCCCTTCAGCGTCTTGCCTGGTTCAGCGGAGGGGACCGCGACGCTACGGGTCGATGGGCAAGAGATAGCATTGCGGGAGAACTTCTTTTCGGACTGGGTGAGGTTTTCTTACAAGATGGCTCCCGGAATGTCGATGAAGGGTATTTCTCGCTTCTATCTCAAACAGATGAACGGACAATTCTCGATGTATAGCACGGCGGTCCAGATCGATCCTGACCGACCAGCGATGCCGATATCCCATCCGACGGTTTACTCCAGCTATCTCGCGCGACAACAGGGTCCATTTGCAACCTTGGGATTGGCTGAGGACACGTCGTCGCTATCCGACGAAGTGATGACCGAGGACGCATTCTTGGCTCAAGCCTACGGAATTCATGAAGAGCGCACCAAAATGTTCTTCGACGCATTGGAAAAGGTGCGGGGCGGAGCCGTCATTTGCGTTTTCGACGCCCCCGACCGCATCCAACATATGTTTTGGCGTTTTTCCGACAGGGCACACCCAGCGCTGCGTGGCCGTGAGAACACTCATCGAGACGCCATACGCGACATGTACGTGCGGATGGACAAGCTCGTCGGCGAAACCGTTCGTCAACTGGGCGACGACACAGCGCTGTTTGTAATGAGCGACCATGGATTCAAGTCTTTTCGACGATGTGTTGATCTTAACGCGTGGTTGTTGGAAAAAGGTTACTTACGTTTATCGGGAGATGTGAAGCACACGGACGAGAGTTACCTGAAAGGGGTTGATTGGTCGCGGACACGTGCCTATGCACTGGGTCTGGCTGGAATCTACATCAACCAACAAGGTCGAGAGTCACAGGGAATTGTGGCGGATGGACGGGAGAAGGACGAACTTGTGACCGAGCTCGTCGAGCAGCTGGCGGGCTTAACCGATCCTGAATCCGCAAAAATCGCCGTCCGGCAGGCCGTCCGCCGCGAGGAAGTCTATCGAGGGCCTTACGTCGACGCCGCGCCGGATATCCTCGTGGGCTACGATCCAGGTTATCGTGTTAGCTGGGAGTCGGCGGTGGGAAAGGTCAGCCAGCATCTGTTTGCTGACAATACGAAGGCCTGGAGCGGGGATCACTGCGTCCATCCAGAGACCGTTCCCGGCGTGCTCTTCAGCAGCCTTCCCTTGGATTCAACGGCCGCCAACATCGTGGACATGGGGCCCACCATCCTTAGTCTGTTAGGGGTCGAAACACCGAAGTACATGGATGGGACGTCACTATTCGCTCAGACCGGAAGTGGAGAATCGAATTGATATTTTCCAACAAAAAGAAGGTCGCGATCGACAAGTCGTTGTATGACAGGCTCAAGGCAGTATCAGAAGTTGGCGGATACTCCAGTGTAGACGAATTCATCGTCCACATTTTGGAACGCGAGGCGGCCCAGTTCGAGGAAGCCCAGGACGAGGAAGCGGTGGCGAAACAGTTGCGAGGGTTGGGGTACATTGAATAGCGAAGCTCACCCGTGAACCTGCTGAATTATTTGTTAAACGGAATTGCCAAACTTCTCTTGGCGCCCTTTTCCTCATTTCCAATCGGGGGACTTGTGTTCTGGGGCGCGGTGAGCGGCATGGTGATGGCATGGGTGTTCAAGCGAACGTCGAACCAGCGTGCACTGGCGCGGGTAGCCGATCACACGCGGGCTGAGTTGTTGGCTGTCCGCCTCTTTCGCGATGATTTGACGGTCACCTTCCGCTGCCAGATGAAACTGCTCAAACTCATTGCCCAACGACTCTGGTATTCACTGCCGCCCATGCTCGTGATGCTGGTTCCGTTTATCTTGATACTCGCACAGCTGGCGTTGCGCTACGAAACGTATCCGCTGACCGCTGGCGACCAGGCGATTGTCCAATTGGCTCTGTCCTCGGAAGCTTGGGAACAGTTCCACGACATTTCGCTGGAGCAATCCGATGGTGTCACCGTCGAAACACCCGGTTTGCGCGACGAATCGGACCAGTCAATTACTTGGCGAATCCGTGCCGAAAACAGTGACGCGGCCGTACTGCGCTGGCAGATTGGCAAAGAGGAAATAGCCAAGTCGTTGTCGGTAGCTGACGTGCGGAGAGTCCTCACGGTGGTAAGCCATCGTCGTCCTGGCCTGGGAGTCTGGGACCGCATGTTGCATCCCGCCGAGGCGGCTTTTTCGGTCGAATCACCGGTGCGGCAGGTGGACATTTTCTATCCGCATGCTCGTTCGACCCCATGGTTGGGGATGGATGTGCCGTGGTGGTTGACGTTTTCCTTGGCCAATTGCGTGGCCGCCCTCATCGTAAGACCCATTTGCAAGGTGCAATTCTAGGATCGCTTGGACTCCTCCATCTCCCGCTGCTCCCATTCCGGCAGCCGCCTGGCATATTCCTTGGCCTGGGCTACAAAATCGACGCCGGCTCGTCGCTGCCAGGCCGCCATCAATTTCTGAAATATCGGTCCCGGCGAACCGTCGCCAATCAGTTGGCCCTCAAATCGATTTGCGTGGCAAAGTGAGTAGGACGTGCCAGTGCAAAACATCTCTTCAGCCTGGAGTGCCTCGTACCGCCCCCAGTTCACCTCACGAACCTCGATGCCTTCCTCGGCCGCCAACTCCATCGTGACGCGACGGCTGACACCCAGCAAAATATTGCGTGGCTGCGGCGTGTAAAGAATTCCGCCGCGCACGAAAAAGATATTCCACCCCGTTCCCTCGGCAATGAAGCCATCCGTATCCATGAGCAGTGGCCAGATGTCTCCCATTCGTGCCGCCTGCAGGTTGGCGATCTGGTAGTGAAGACGGCTACGAGTCTTCGCCTTGGCGTCGACTAATTGCGCCGGCAAGGCCTGTTGGGCTGGGATCCCGACGCTGACGCCCGTCTCATAGTTTTTGGCAAACGAACCCATGTGCGTAATCAATGGCCAGCAGTTGATCGACACGGTCGGCTGCAGTCCGTCCGGAAAGACGGTTCGGTACACGGGTAACGGCCCGCGTGATATGTCATGCATGATCTGCCAGTCCACGTCGTCAGGCTCCGTCGACAAGTTACGTTGGAGCGTCTCCACGGTCGTCGCTTCCATCTCGTCCATGCTCATACCGCAGTCAATCTCCATGAGTTTGAGGGCAGCATAAATCCGCTCGATATGATCGCCGAGCCGAAACGGTGTCTGGCCAAAAGTACGCGTCATGTCAAAAGCCATGTCGCCGTACATCAGCGCCGAGTCAAAGATTGAAACTCGGGCTTCCGATTCAGGAACAAAACTACCGTTGAAGTAAACCACACGGTTGGACATAAATGGCGCCTTTCACGCGGAACCAATATCAATTAAACATCCATTTCCATGGATCGCTTTCCAGAAAACGAGCGCGCAACGGCATTCGAATTCGATGGATTCATAAAACCATCTTTCCAATTCCGAAAAGCACGTAGCCGACCACCGAGAGACCAAACCGAGTCTGGCGGCTAGCTGGACCGGATTCTAATCGACTCGAGCTATCAGAAACAGGTGGCTCTAGCAATCCAGTGCGTCAAGAGATGACAGCATACGTGACGCGCTAACTCAAAAGATCTAACCCATTGCAGTTCAGACCTTTTTGCTATTCACCGCGTGTCGACGGCCCGTTCGCGATCGATAAACAGCATCCCTATCAAGGGCGTTTCCGATTCTTGGTGACCGACAATGAGCCCGCTGCGGCCTGGCTCGACCAGCAATGGGAGGATTGGTGCGGTCGCGCAACGACAACCAACGCGACTCCCTGAATCGCAACTGGATCGTCTCAGCCTAAACCGAGGCAGCTGGTTCCAAACCAGTCAGCCGTCGCCATTTGTCGCGAAAACTATCGCGCTGGAGCACCGACGTATTGACCACACCGTGGGGAACTCTGCCCAGCGACAGGTCCACCATTCCCTGACACGACGCCATACCAATGTCACGGAACATTTCGTGCGTCCAGGCGACACTGTGTGGCGCCAAAAGTATATTCTCCAATTCACCAAATCGATGGGGTCGGGTCACCGGCTCGTCCACGAAACAGTCCAGCGCCGCGCCTGCGATCTTGTTTTGCTTCAACGCTTCGTAGAGCGCATCCTCATTGACGATCCCTCCACGGGCCGTATTGAGCAAGTAGGCGTCAGGCTTCATAAGGGCCAGTTGTTGTTCACCAATCAGATCTCGCGTGCCGTCGCTTAGCGGACAGTGTAAGGAAACAAAGTCAGCCGTCTGGAGTAGCTCGTCAAGTTCGACCAATCGAACGCCAAGTTGGCCGGCCACTACTGGATCGCAATAGGGATCAAAGGCGATTGGCGGACGCATGGCGAACCCATTCAGCAGGCGAACCACCTCCGAGCCAATCCCACCCATGCCAATGATGCCCAACGTACGGTCTCGCAACTCGCAGCCATTAAACTTCGTTCGCTCGTCCCACTGGCCAGAGCGAACGAGCTGGTCCTTGGCCCGAAAGTGGTGCGTGAGGGCGATCATCCAGCCCACCGTCGCCTCGGCGACCGGGCGATCCACGGCTCCCTTGGCGATGAATAACACGACGTCGGCGTCCGTGCAGGCTTCAACATCCACGGTGTCGTACCCCACCCCGAAACGACCGACTGCCAGCACGTTCTCTGAACTCTCCAGCGACTCCCTTGAAACACGGGGTGTCAACACAATCACACCCTGCGCCTCAGCCAATTGATCGGCCGCGATCTCTGCTCTGTGTTCAACGAACGTGCTCAGCTGAATCTGTGGCTGGTCGGTGAATTGCGACAATCCTATGTCGGAAAACTTGGACTGGCCCTGGTCATCGTAAAAGTCGGCGGTCAAAAAAACGTTGAATCGATTCAAAGACATTTTAGATTGTTTTCCTCAATCGGCGCTTAATAGTTTCGTTCCTTGAGTTTCCGTGCTCTCACGCGAAATAGTAAAGCATGAACACCGTGATCGCCGAAAGCAATCCGGCAATGGAAACATCGTCGCACACCAAGGCCGATATTGTGAGCCCTCCTCCTTTTCGAAGCCGGCTACTGGCCGCCTTGCCGAAGACGAACCAGACCCAAACGGCAGGGACCACGCCTGCGATCTGAGGCGACAATCCGTTCAGCGCCGCGATGGCAAACGCGATGCCAATGGCCACCGTGATCCCCAGCATGACCCAAAACCGCCTCAAGGTCGCGGCCGAATAGATGTCCAATCCCGTCCAGGTGTACTTGCTCTTCTCAGGATCCGGCTGGGTCATAAGACTGACGATGACATGAACCAACGTTGACAGCACCCCAGTGACGAAGGCGGCATGCATGAAGTTCAATTTCTCACCGAACATCGCCACAACCGCCTTATTATCGGAGAACAAACGAACATAGAGCTCCGGCAAGAGAAAGCCAAAGGCGACACCGGAGAGGATCGTGGCCAGGCCACCAGCGGCGGTCGCCCGTTGCCAGAGCATGCCAACGACGAATGCCACAACGACGCCCACCACGAGTTTGGATTGGTGTTTGGCTATCTCCAGGAAAAAGTTGCTCTCTGAGTTAGGATCCATCAGCCACATGGCCAACAGAGCGCCACCGATCACGAACACGAGGATGCAGACGCGACCCACCCAAATGAGTCGCCGATCCTCGGCTTGCGGATCTATATAACGCTGATAAATGTCGAACGTGATGATCGTCGCCGCCGAATTCATCATGGAGTCGACGCTGGACAAGATCGCTCCAATCAGACCCGCTGCCACGATCCCGATCAGCCCAAAACCGATCGGAGCCAGCAGTTCCGTGAGCAACGTCGTGAAGACGGCATCGGGCGCGACTTCGAGCCCGCGCTGGGGCAGCAGGTAAAAGGCGGCGATCCCCGCGCCGATCGAAAAGAACGGGATCAAGAGCTTGAGAAAACCAGCGAAAATGATCCCGTATCGGGCCTCGCGATCCGATCTCGCCGCCAGCGCCCGTTGAGCAATGAACTGGTTCGTCCCCCAATAGTTGAAATGTAAAAAGAGCAGACCAATAAGCACTCCACTCCAAGGGAGATCAGGATCGTTCGTCGGTCGATAGAGATGTAACTTTTGCGCCCCGTCGGCCGCCGTGTCCAAGGCGACCATGCCCTGCCAACCGCCGATTTCGGGTTGAGCAAAGACGATCACCGCCACCACGATTCCTGCCACCAACATCAAAATCGATTGCAGCGCGTCCGTCATAATGACGGCCTTGAGACCTCCGACGACGGTGTAGGTCCCCGTGACCACGGCCATCACGAGAATCCCAGCAAAATACCATCGGACGTCGATCTCCCCCAGACCGCCCTGCAACAGAATATTCAGGGAACGAGACCCGATGTAGAAGGCGGGAACCAGTTGGCTGACGACGATCGTAATCACCATGATCAGTGCATAGATCAATCGGCACTTGTCGTTGTATCGACGTTCCAGATACTCGCTGAGGGTATAAACATTCAATCGGCGGTAAACGGGCAGAAAGCCGTAGCACAGCATTAAGAGGCCCGCGATGGCGCTAATTTCAAAATGACTTTGGGCAAAACCGATGCTGAACCCAAGCCCCATCATCCCCACGATGTGATTCGCCGAGACGTTCGAACCAAAAATGGACGCGGCCACTCCCCACCATTTGGCTTGCTTACCGGCCAGATAATACTCTTCCGTTGTATCTTCCTTGCGACCCGACCAAAGTCCGATCGCCATCACGGCCAACAGGGAGCCGAAGAAAATGGCAATATCCAGCGGCGTTAGTAGCTCACCCACGAATTAACTCCAGAACGAGGCCCGGCCAACGGGATACAGCCAACGGGATACAGCCAAAGGGATACAGCCAACGAGGATACAGCCAACGAGGATACAGCCAAAGGGATACAGCCGGCGGGATACAGCCAGCGGAAAATGCCGTGCATTCAAAACCGATGCGTTGCGTACTACCGTATCCTCTCGTACTCACGTGTCTAGGACACGTCCCGACGGAATCAACGTTAAAGACATGTTGTCCGCGTTAGGCGATAGGCAGATGAGAATTTACCTCCCTTGTCCCCTCTCCCCCGTGGGGCATTGGTATCTACACAAATACTAGATCTGATTTCACCCTCCCTCTGGGCAACGCCGTAGCGGACTTTTGGTCGTGTATACCCGCGTTTTCCGCATTTTATTCATCTTCACATGTGTCTCGGCAGGGCACGGTTTTGTCACCATC
>Ga0310121_10002211_pt1 | contig 18811 bp, 2 predicted proteins | sample CB27_Tmax_986_MG_FD_203504 | JGI IMG/M metagenome (GOLD analysis project Ga0310121, IMG submission 203504) | Marine microbial communities from Western Arctic Ocean, Canada - CB27_Tmax_986 | ecosystem: Environmental > Aquatic > Marine > Oceanic | place: Canada: Western Arctic Ocean | collected...
CTCAGCGGTGAATTGGATGGTAGCGGTCCGATACCCTTCGATCAGCAGCATTTCCGCCGCCTGCTGTGATTCAGCAAGCATCGACACCAACTCCTCGTTGGCGTCACTGAGAGCCTGCCCGGAGGTTGATGAATCAGTGTAGACCTGCTCGAAGGCAGTCCCCAGAGGCCCGTAGACCAGTGCCATTCCCCGTGTGGTTGGGGCGGGTGTGCCCTGTTGCGCCTGCTCGAGGAAGCCGGATATCACCTCATCATTGGCAATTTCCGGGTCGTTGAACAATTCTAGCGAGGTCGGCATGGTGTAGGTGTCGAGGGCGAAAGCCCGCTGAACCTCAGCCGAGGAGAGATGGAGGGCGAGGTCTGTCGCTGCCACCTTTTCGGTACTCTGCTTGGTTACTGACCATCCCTTGTAGGTCACCAGCGGTGATGCGCGCAGACCGGTTTCCTCAACCGTCGGCAGAAGTTCCTGCCCGATGTCGAGGCGGCTCGCCTCGTAGGTCGCCCAATTCCATGGGCCATCGACTATCATCGCCGCCTTAGAGCTGATGAACTGAGATTTCATCGACTCGATCTGAGTACCGGTCGCTACCACGCCGTGCTCTTTTTCCAACGAGAAAAGCCAGTCGAGTGCCTCTGCAGAGCCGTTTGAGTCGAGCGTGGGAGTGCCATTATCGTCGAACAGATTGCCGCCGAATCCTTCCTGGAAGGGGAACCACCAGTAGGCCACTTTGACCGGCAGGGCGAGTCCCTGTATGTCGCCGTTGGTGAGATTCTCAGCGGCGGAGAGAAGGTCACCTGTAGTCCAGTTAGAGTCGGGGTAGTCGAGTCCTTCTGCGTCGAATAGCGCCTTGTTGTAAATCAGCGAAAGGCAGTCTTGGCTGGCCGGAATACCCATCAGGGAATCGCCGTAGTGCATCGCTGCAAGGGAACGGGCGTCGAATCGGCTCTGCTCGTCGGGCGTCAGGTGGGGTCTCAAGTCCTCGAGCAGTGGGAAACCGTCCACACGCACCTCACCGATCTTGCCAAGTTGGTCGCTGGAAAGGCGCACTAGGTCCGGCGCCTCCCCTCCTTGAGCTGCGGTCATGAAAAGTTGGTCGGCGTTGGCATAGGGCACCATCGTCGCTTCCACCGTGATGTGGGGATTTGCAGCCTCAAAGGAGGAGATTGCATTGAGAAAGGTCTCCTCCTCCTTGCTCTCTGATGCGAACGAGTACCAGACCTCCAAGGTCACCGATGAGCCGGTCTGAGCACCCGCGTTGCCGGCAGCCAACAGCGATGCGGTGAGAAGCAGAGCGAGGATTGCGCTCGCCTTGTTCGAAGGGCTCGCCCTCGTGTTCACGGAAGATGAACCGGCAACTCAGCATATTGGGTTGCTCATTCATCGCCGTAGGCGATGAATGATTTTGGAGGAATCAGTGATGGCCACTGGAGAATCGGTTGAGTTGTGAGCAGGCTTAGTCGTCTGAGGTCGAGTTGGTGAACAACTCAGGCTCGTCGGGGAACAACAGGGGCCAGAGATTTCGGCAATCGTTTCCCTCGACGATCGGAACTCCCGCCTCGTTGAAGCCGTCGTAGGCCATCTGCTTTGACGGATTGAAACCGATGAACCTACTGCCGGGTATTCTCATCGAAAGGTCGGTGTGATTGTCGCCCACCGAACAGATTTGATGTGGCTCGATATCCTGGATTCGGCTAATCTTCTCCACCATGTCTCCCTTGTAGTGGGCAGGAACTCTGACAACGCCATCGTCGAGCAGAAATCCGTCGTCATCGTACTGGAATCCGTTAGCCACCCAATCGTCAACTTTCAGCATCTGAGCGATTGTGCCAATCAGGAGGTCGACTCCTGCTGAGACGATGCAGACGACGACATCACGAGATTTCAGTGCGTCAACCAATTCTCTCGCACCAGGGTTGAGGTTTATCCCCTGAAAACAGCGCATCAGTTCATCACGATGAATCTGCGGCTGAACCGACTTCCAATGTCCGATGTCGTCGGCCATGAACTCCTCATCGCTTATCCCTCCCTTGAGAAATTGGTCAAGCATCGGACCGCTCTCTGTCCCGAAGTGCTCGTGGATGATTCTCCACGATGAGATGGTGTCAATCAGGACGCCGTCGCAGTCGAATACCACCGCCTTTAGACCGGTCATGCACTAATCACGACCATTCCTGCAAGCGTTCTGTTATGAAACGAAAGGTAGCCCCACCTGCCACAGCCGAAGCCGTGGCGGTGGGGCCACAACCCACGATGGCGTAACTTGCGCTACGCCCCGAGGGGTCGGGCGCTCGGGGGCCGAAGCCCCACGAGCGACCCTGCTATCCAGCGCCCGAAGGCGCCTTCTGGTCGTACTCTTTCGCACTTGATCAGCGGATGCTGGTCGGTGATGCGAGGTAGTTCTTCATCGTGTACGCTGCGCCACCAGGGAGCTCGTACGTGATATCGATCTGCGCCGAGTCAATCAGCCCATCGTTGTCAGTCATCCGGACGAATATCCGGTCGCCGACTCCGAAGGTCGTGATACAGGGATCCATGTTCCCCATGATACATTCTGATATATCATCGAAGAAAGTCACCATGCTATCGCTGTTTCTCGGAGCGAATCCATACACATGCTCAGTGTCGCCACCTGATGGTGCGACCGCCGTCTTGTACACTTGCTGTCCGCTGGCGTTGTTCCAAAGCACAGAGACCGCCACTGCTTGACTCGCAAGGGCGTTGCCGCCGTCGTAGGTCGTGACGATGGTCCAGTGCCACTGACCTTGGTCAGGGCTTGACACATCGGGCTCAGCGGTGAAGGTCATTCGTGGAACTCCCTTCGTGCTGGTGTCAGCGAGTGAACCAGCCCAGACGTAGATGACGCCGGCCAGCACTACGGTGATGGCGACCAAAAGGATGGTCGCAATCACCGGGCTGACTGCTGCGTCGTCGTCCAAGAGGTTCTCGTCCTCGAACTCCTCCTCGTCAGTCTCGCGCTGTGCGCGGCTGAGAAGAGCGCCGACGAAGATGCCGACTAGTCCGACTGCCATTAGGCTCGGTGCGAACGAGGATACGCTTGCTGGTGCGCGCAACTCGACGATCATCGGTAGTGTGCTGCCGGTCGCTTCACTGGTCATGTTGTTGTCTGCCCAGTTCTTCTCCTCAAGCAGAGGCTTGTCGTAGCGGGTGTTGTCAGTGTACTGGCCGGTGAACGGGTTCACGGTGTGCACATCAACAAAGGCACGCACATCTTGCGAAGTGCGCTTCAGCACGACGTAGTTCTCGACCTCGATGTTCTGTTCGTAGCCCGGTAGCGGCAGGTCGCCGTTGCCGGGACCGTTGCTGCCGAGGCGCACGCTGCTCTGGTAGACACCGTCGCAACCTATGCAGTCAGCCACATAGAACGAGACCGTTAGGTCGTAGTCATATTTGTAACTGCCATCTGGGTTGATTGGCGCGTCTCCCTCGTGCTCAAGACTGACCGACACTGGCACGCTGGTTCCAGCGAGCACACCGTCGATATTCTTGAAGTCGAACGGAGCTGGGTCGATTCGAACCTCGTCGAAGTTGTAGTCTGGTCGCATCTCATCGATGTTGTGCACACGGATGTACAGGTACTCGAAGTCCGACTTGGGCGTGTAAACACCTGTCGAGGACTGAGCGTAGTCAATCACGGCTCCGGACGGACTCGCAGTTGTTGGTGCCGACGCGGTGTCGTTCATCCACAACTTGACCACACAGAAGGTACTGCCACTTGCCGGCATCATCTGGTGGACTCCACCGTCAGGGGTACCGTCGCCGTCAGCGTCCTGTAGCATGTCCCACTGAGTGCTGTTCGCATCCGTGGTCGCATCAGGAATCAAGATAATGCTGAGGGTGTCAGCATCATTGTCGATGTCTATGGCGAAGTAGTTCTCGTAGTTGCACTGGTTGGGCAGGTTCTCTGCTTGCCAGGTCAACTGCCCGATGGTGTGGTCGTTGTCAGACATCATCCTAGCCAATGATATGGTCAGGAGGTCGGTGTCGGTCGTGTCCTCTTCAACCTGCCAGTACCACGGGTCGTGGGTGGCGGTCGTGTCGGTGATCTTACCGGGTACGACATCGCCTGCCGCGTTCTCGTAGTTGGTGTCGATGTATGCGCCGTTGGTGACATTCCAGTCGTTGATGACTGGAGCGTCGTTCACTGGGTTCAGTGTGAACGGTACACTCACCGTTGTCGCTGCGTCGTCGAAGCTAGCTCCGTCAGACAGGTCCAACACGATGTCACAGGTTCCACCCTCTTCGTTGTCCTCGTTGAGGTCGATTTCCAGTGTATTCTGTATCACCGAGACGCTGAATGGCACACACTCAGCCGGGTCAGTCACAGCAGACCAAGTGTAGGTCTGAGGTGCCTGCTCGGCGTTGTTGGTTGCCGCTGCATCCTGTTCGTTGGCCAAGTCAGAGACGAAGCCTGCACCATTCTGGCTGCCCAAGTCCTTGCGGATTGGGTCCCATGCCAACTCAAGACCGGTGTTCGGGTCTCGGCGCTGAGGCTCATCGTAGACGTTGATGACTCCGTTGACAGTGTCCTCAAAGAAGACCGGTGTGTCAACTGCCGTAGTCGATGGGTTACCATCGATGATTGGCTTGTCGTTCACGTTGTCGACACCTACGAGTATTGACTGGCTGCTGTACAGACCATGTCCGTCGATGACGGTCATGTATAGCCTGTGCTGGCCAAACTCATCTGGGTCAGTCGTGATGGTCAAGTCCTGCCCCGCCAGAGCGTACTGGTAAGGTGCTGCAGCACTGCTCGGGTTGACGAAGTCGTTGACCACACTCCATGTCAGCGTACTCGCTGGCTGCTGGTAGTCCTGTCCATTGGTAGTTAGGGTCACAACATGTGCACCAGTGTCCTCATCGTAGTTGATGTCCACGAGGTCCTGAATGACCGGCTTGGCCCTTAGGATGTCAATTGACACCTGTTGGTTAGATGCCATCGATAGGGCACTGTGTGTGCCCCAGTCCCAGTAGTAGTTGTCTGCGTCGCGCACCTTGACGGTGACGTCGTATTCACGGGGTGTGGTTACACCAGTCTGGGTGAAGGTCCGGTGGATCAACAGGAAGTCGTCCAGAGAACCGGTTGGCAGGTCGCCACCTTCCAGTTGCAGGGTGCCAAAGTCGGTAATCGTCTGGGCACATCCACATGTCTGGTTGAACCACTGTGGTGGGTAGATTCCCAGCACGTGGCCTGTGTTCTCGTTCTGCACGATAGCGTTCCACCTAACATGTCCAGTTGGTGAGCCGATGCAATCCCAAGGGATTGCGAACTCGCTGATGCCGCTGAAGGTAGCTGTGACTCCGGGGATTCCGAAGCCAGGCGCTGCCTGCATGCCGCTGCACTGTGCAGTGGTGTCAATCCAGTTGCCACCGGGCATGACCTTGCGGATACCCCAGTTGTTGAGGTCCTCAGCCCATAGCATGAAGTCCGCCTCGAAGGGCAGGTTATGACTCACATACCAGTTGTCGCCAGTGGTCGAACCACCTACGCGGGTGTCTAGGTAGACCATGCCGTCTGTCAGCGTGAAGGTCACGCCGGTCAGCATGATGTACAGGTTACTGTTGTCCCATGTAACATACATCTGCGCCTGACTGGTAGGGTCAGGATTCACTGCAATCGGACCGGGCATAGCATCGTCAGCTGGGTTCAGTGCACCGAGTGGGTGACTGACGAACCAGTCTGTGATTGCTGCTGCACCACCAGGACCCTCGCCGACAGCGATGATGTTGCTGCGCCACGACGGGCTGACATACTCGGAGCGGCCTCTGTCGGTCGACTTGATCATCAAGCCGACATTGGTTGCTGCTCCACCCATGTGGGTGACGCTCAGGTCGAGGAGGTTGCCCTCGTGGACGACCGCACTGTTACCGATTGTCAGCCTGCTCTCGTTGAGCACATTGCCGACGCTGGTAATCGTGCTGTATGCACCTGCGTTGATCTGTGTGGCGGTAGTTGCCCAAGACATGTTCTCGATTGAGCCGGTAGCTCCACCGAGTGTCTGTAGCGAGGTCGTGGCCGAGGATGAACCGCCATTCCAGCGGAAGTCCTCATGGCCGTCGAGTAGCACGCCGGTGCCACCTGTGACGCTCAAATCTGTTGCGTCGAAGGTGTGCCGTCCGGTTGCCGATGTTGCGGTGATTCCAACTCCGATTGTCGCAGCCGAGTTCAGGGTTGCGCCATCGATGGTCACGTCGACATCTTCCAAGTCAAAGCCGTTGTCAGCAGTTACCAGTGCGTTACCCTCAATCATCAGAGAGCCGCCGTCCTGGCGGTAGGCACTGGAGAAGCCGCTGATTGCAGTTCCATCCAACACGATGTCCTCAAAGCCACCGATGATGTCGATGCCGAGGGTTGCCAAGTTGGTGCCTCCCGTGCTGGGGGATACATTGACTACACCGAACATGAAGTTGTGCAGCGAACAATGGTACTCGTAACTGCCCGCACTAGTGTAGGTGTAGGAGAAAGTTCCTCCCAAGTTCATCGGAGTGCTGTCGAACACCTCAGTACTACTGGTGTTGCTTGTCACCGAGTGCTGGAAGTTGACTCCACTGTTGTACGCAGTCAGTACCCATCGTACCGTGTCACCCGTGCTGATGTTCATGATTGACGGGTTGTACTGGTTTGCCTCGATGTCCACACTGGCTATCGTTGCTGCAGAGCCACCGTCACCGGTGAAGCTGCTGCCAGTATCCGAGACATCACAACCATCCGAGATGAGTGCGTTCGAAGTCGTCGTCACATCGTTGTTAGACATGGTAATCGTCGACAGACCGCAGTTCTCGACAAAGATGCCGGTTGCAATCGGGTTGATTCGACCACCGGAGGTTCCGATGGTGTTGCCGTCGATTGCGACATCGTAGCCGGAGCGAACTCCGTAGATGTTGATTCCGCCATCCGAGTCAATCAGCGTGTTGTCGGCGATTGATCCATAGCCTGAGCGGGCATAAATGCCCGAGTGCGAAGCGTCGGAGTCACCGTAGATGGTGTTGTTGTTGATGTCGAAGTCGGTTCCGCTACCGGAGCCAGTTCCGCGCAGGTAGATGGGTTCAGTACCCCTTAGCACATTGTTCGAGATTTCGACGCTGTGCAAGGTGGCGTCCTGAGAGTACACCGCGTATGGCGGCAAGTAGCTGCCAGTGATGGTGTTCCCATCGATCAGTATGTCGTCGCCTTGTGAGTTCAGGTAAATCCAGAACGGTAGGTAGGTGCTGTCGTAGATCACGTTGTTCGTCCACTCTGCGCCATCCGTTCCAGTACCACCGTAGTAGGTGCTGGTCGCGTAGTAGTTGGGGTAAGTCATCACCGCAACCTCACAGTCGTAGAAGGTGTTGTTGTCGACAATCCAGTCACCATAGTCGTTACCAGCGCTCTGAACACAGATTTCCTCTGGGTAGACCGATTGGAGGGACTCGATGAACGAGTACGACACAATCGTGCTGTCAGTCACATGAATCACGGGGGCTCGGTTGTAGTAGCCGTAGCCGCTGCCGATTGCACCCAAGTTGATGAAATCGGTGTCGTGCAACTCGAAGTTACCATAGTTGTAGCCACCGTAGTATCCGAAGTTCATGAACTCCGTACCCTTCGGGCCCACCGCTGCAGCGAACGTGTCGTCCGTGTAGATGGTTCCCGTGTATGGGTAAGCGACATACAGGTCGGACCACTCATTGCTGTAGAATCCTGTCCAAATCATGGTCGAGCCGTTGAAGCTCGATCCACTGCTACCAGCGTATGTGAATGGCGAATCAAACTGAACCGCCATGTTCTGCATGTCGGTGGGGATCGCCGCAAAGTAGCCGTATTCGGTTATCTCAGCACAACTAGCGACTACGCAGTCGGCTCTCTGGTATCTGTCCCGAGAACTGCCTGTCCCCAGGTTACCGAGGCACGATGCGAGCACATTGTAACTGCTGGAAGACCAACTGTAACAGATTCGCGCGTCGAAGTTGTCGACCAATGGAACCGTATCTGAATTCCCTGGTTGATCAACGAGAGTCACGCCTGTCACCGCATATCGGAAATCAGCCACGCTGCTCGTGTAAGCGACCTTCGCGGCGGTCATCATCGAATATCCTGCCAGGTTGACCACTGTATGGCCCGAGGCGTCGACATAGTGGCTGTAGAACTTCAGTCCAGAAGCCACGCCGTTAGCGTCGGTCTTGCCATTGGCGACCTTGCGACTGTCACCGTCGAGCAGGCTCACACCTGCGCCAGCGACTGCCACCGTGTCAGCAGTGATGGTCAAGTCAAGCAAACGAGCCCGTTTGAACAGACCACTGCCTGTTGCCGTCACCGCGGTGATGTCGACTTCGCCTTCAACCCACTCAACTGTTCCAGATGTATGGACATCGATGGCGTTCCCGCCAGTATCACAATCGGTACAAGTGACCGATCCACTGCCTGAATGCAACAGACCGATGTTGTTGTCCTCTAACACCAAACTGTCGAAGGACCAGTCATCAGTGCTCGATGAGAGCACATTGACGCCGGCGTTGCTTGCGTTGCTGATTGTGCCGCCCAAGTCGAGCTTCACCTTCTTCGAGAGAACCACACCGTCCTGTGACTGGTTGTCAATGAGGCTGTCAGTGGCGCCTAATGAGCCGCTAGCCTGTTGTGTCATGCGGATACCGTAGCGTCCACCGTTCACGGTCAAACCGTCTATCGATGTAGCCGAGGAACCAGCCATCAGCAGACCCTCGTCGTTAGGTGAATTAACCACCACGCCGTCGAAGTCAGCGGCTGCCCAGTTTCCTGAGAGGAGCACGCCAGTATCTGAACCGTCGATTACTCCGTTGTCGATCGTAGCCTTACCGAACTCACGACCCCAACTGGCGTCCATAAGTTCCTGTATGCTGTTGCCACCACGGAAGACGAAGTCCATCCGGTCACCGAAGTAGTCTGCACCGTTGTGCACCACATCGATGAAGGCGCTGACTCCAGCGATGCTGTTGCTGCTTGTGTCAACAATCGGCCATGAGACCCTGTACCCATTGGGTGTAGGTGTCTGGTAGCGGTATGCGTACGAGAGGCAGACGTTGTAGTAGCCCCAAAGTCCGTTGAAGCCCTCTGGAGGCGCGAAGATGCCACCCTGATAGCCGCTGCCGAAGTACCAGCTTGGCCAGTAGTATCCCCAGTACATGTACGGGTAGTAGTTCTGGCTGCCAGTCAGACCGTCAGCGATGTCCAGCGTGAATCCCATCTCTTGTGGATACGAATTTGCACCGTAGTAGTTGCCCGAACTCGTGTACGGGCCATACTGCGTGAAGTAGTAGTAGTAGCCGTACTGGTAGGAGCCGCCTGGGCTGTACTGGTAACCGTAGAGGTTGCAGTCATAGCGAGCCCAACCGTCGTTGCGTGACGGGTGGTTCGGATTCAGCCTGTCGCCCTCGTTCGTAGTGGAGCCCGAGTCGTAGTACCCGGTCATCGCCTTTCCTGCGGCGTCCAATGTGAAGTTCTCCAACTCATTGCCGTTGCCGTTTGCATCGTCATCGATTCCGTCGTTGATGGCGATTCTCATCCGGTCGAAGACCGAGAAGTATCGGCTGGCGTAGTAGTTGTAGCGAGGATGCGCGTTGCCACCCTCATAGACCTGGTTGAAGCCGAACTGGACGTATTCGAAGTTACTCGCCAGTGCGGTTAGGTCGATCTCGTGGGTCTGCCAACCTCTGCTCTGTCCAGAAAGGATAGTGCTTCGGTAGATGCTCGGTAGAGTCATACCACCATCGATTTCGACACCAATCGTGTTGTCGGTCAGTGTGAAGCCGTTGATGGCTGGTGCTGCGTCCTTGACGACCAATCCTGTGTTCGCGCCAGCCACATTGACATTGGTCAAAGTGCTGCTAGCGGTGTTCTCAAGCCAGATGCCCACACCACTCTGCTGAGGGTTGTAGACACTGCAGTCGTTGCAGTTCAGTGAACCGCCGTCGACCTTGATGGTAGCCATCGTGGAGGAGACGGTCTGACCGCCGTAGACGGCTGCGCCGCCAGTCAAGGACACCGTTGCTCCGGCTCCTACTAACAGTGCGCCTCCTGCATTCGAGTCTTGATAGACATCGCGCAGGTAGCCTTCGTCGACAGAGAGCGTACCGCCCTCTTCTATGTCGATGTGCCATCCATAGTTGCTGGTGACGGCTCGGATGTTACCAACCTCGCCACCACCCTCGTCGACGATTATCTCGCCACCGTTCTTGATGGTGATTGTCGGCTGGTTAGTCGCGCTGCTGTTGACGGAGAACTTGGTACCGTCGAGGTGCAGTGTGCAGCCATCAATAACGAGGTCCGTTGACAGAGTGATCAACTGCATCGTGTAGAGTGCAGTGGAAGTCGTTGAACTCGAGTTAGTCAACACCCATGCACAATCCTTCGCTGTGCCGCCCCAGTCCATTGGGAACGCCTCCAGCTTCAGGTAGATCTGGTCTCCGGGAGACAAGGGCAATGCGCAGTTCGGATTGCCAGCGTCATCGGGTCCAACGCAACTGGTTGAGTACCAGATATCTGCCGGTCCAGTCTCATTCTGACCAGCCCCGCCTGCGACGTTGATGTAGTGGTCAACATACGAGTCAGTTACTTGGGTGCTTCCACCAGATAGACCGATGCGGTCCTGCAAAAGCCAGACCGTTGCGTTACCGGTTGAATCCGTGTAGGCTGTGCCAACGCCGGTCACCGTAGTGACAGCGCAGGCTGTACCCGGGCAGGTGCCAGAGGTCGAGACCACAGTCGTGGTAACGGCGTGGTCAGCCACATAGACTGGCACACCGCTCATCATTCTATACGCGCCCACGCGTGCGAGGCCGCCGATGTAGATGTCTGCCGTGGAGGACGATGCGTCGATCCAGCAGTCGTTCATTCCTGTCCAGCCGTTAGAGTCAGCGCAGTCGTTGCCTTGCCAACTTACACCAATCATTCGGATGTCACCGTTGGTGCTTGCCTTAGCGACATATGCTCCAAGGGTGGTCTGTCCAGTGATTGCGATATCAGCCACTGTAACCTTGCCGTTTCGGGCGTACAGAATGTTGTTGTTCGACTGGCTGCCAGCCATCGTTCCATCGACAACTGTCAGAGTGCTGCGAGCACTAGACGAGGTGCACGAGGCAGTCGCCCATGCGCCGGCCGAGCCGCCACCAAGGGTGACGTCGTCAGCACGCACATTCCATCCACAACCGAGGACGGAGATTCCGTCAGCGGTCAAGGGGGTCGCAGTAACCATGTCGCTCGATGCAGCGGTACCCGAAAATTGCAGGTATCCGTCCGCGACGAGGTTGTCGATGGTTGATGGATTGGTTCGCATCAGAATGACGTTCCCAGTGGTCGTGACATCAGTCAATGCCCATCCGCTCGCACCGAGGACGTTGGCCGAAGCCCCGCCCGGTGCAACTTGGATGCCGCCACCTGTGAAGGTGTCAATCGAGAGGTCATCTGTTGCATGGGTGTCGATTCCATTAGCGTAGCCCGGCGCGTTCAGGTTGAACACGGACAGGCTAGTTCCTGAAGTCTGCCCACCGGTCTGGCCAAGGGAGGTCCCAGTCAGCGAGAAGCTGTTGAGCCCACCCGTGGACATCGAGACATTCGATAGGGTGATGTCTGATGCTCCGCCGATGATGCCGTTCTGGGCGCTGTCGGTAAAGTCGACATTCTCCAAGTTGATGCTGCTGCCGTCGCCGGTCAGGATACCACCGTCGCTCGAACCGAGGTTCGTGTTACAGTTGGTAGCCGAACCCTCAATCCAAGTCAGCGAAGCATCGTCTGGTAGGTCTAAACAGGACCCTGTTGCGTTCGTGATGCTGACGCCGGATAGGTCGAAGCCGGTTCCGCCTCCGGAGCCGTGCTTGATTGCCGTTCCGACATCGGTGAACGTCACATCGTCAAAGGTGAAGTTACCCACATTGCCGTTGTAGTGAGGCGCGTTGCCGTGCCTACTTCCAGCGCTGATTGCAACATCGAGATTGCTGATGTCAACCATCTCGAAGTTGTGGCGCTCATCTGTGGTTGCGGTTGTGCAGCCACCGTTGGTGAAGGCCATGCCCTTGCCGTTTCCATTACCGAGGTTGGTCATGGAGTTGCGGTGGGTCGCGTTACCAGTGTTGGTGAACTTGTTGCACGCACCTGCGATGTCGATTCCCTTGCCTGGGGCAAATTGAATCTCCACACCGGGTTCGACCGTTAGATCGGCCGTGACACGGATGTAGTCACCACTCGGTACGATTCGAATCGGACTCATCTCGTTATCCCAGATGGTCGGAGTCGTGATGTCTGCATAGACATCCATTCCCGCTCCTTCGAATGGAATCGTCTTGGTACGGATGCTGCATTCGCTGTTACCTTGGTCGTAGCAGTAGTAGCTGGCGTAGTAGCCGAACCATGGTGCCAATTGCACGTTACGTGCGTAGTTGACAGTAGTCGGCATCGTTGGCCACTGGCTGTACCAGTAGTAGTAGGTCATCTGCATCGGGGTCGTCGTCGACGACTGGCTGAATGAAGCAGCACCGAATCGGTTGATGTGCATCTTGTCGCTGTTGTTGCCGCTGTAGGTCGTTCCGAAGTAGTCGAAATCGAAGCCTGAGGGCAGGTCTACGACCTTGGCGCACTGATTCCGATAGGAAGTCCAGTAGCGCTGGCAGTAGTACCCGTATGGGAGACCATTGCTGGAACCGGTCAGAATCTCGTCGTAGTTGTACAACTCGACCAATCCGACTCCAAACGATTCAGAGGCGTGGTTGTTGCCGTCAGTCGCAAAGCGGAAGTTGTCCGTGAACGGATTGGCGTAGATGTAGCCAGTGCCTCGCTCCTTGAGCGTTGCTCCAATGGCGGTTGAACCACCCTTCTGGTAACCGATGCTCTGGTAGTCGTAGTACGCGAGAGAATTGGTGTCGTAGTGATACTCAACCTCGTTCGTCACGTCGTACATCTTGACCTGCCATGTGCAGTGGTATTGGGCGCCGAAGCCGCAATTCTGGTCGTGCCACTCAATGGTGAACACCTTGGTCGGCGTTGCAATCAGGTAGGACGAGGCAGACAGGTTGTTCCAGTTGTCTTCGTTGTCCTTCACATTAACTGTGTACTCAACCGTGTTGCCACGGTCGGTGCCTGGGATGGTGGTTGACCAATCACACAGCATAAATTCGCACTGTGCGCGGGTCTTGCCCCCATCAGGGTTGAGCGAACGGGTTGTCCAAGCACCCCATGTGGACGACTCAGCGTCGTACACGCGGTACTTCATGTGCGGGCCCTCGAGGACGCCGTTGGCATCCGATCCAGTTGAGATGTTCACTCCAGATGGTGGGTCACCAGCATCTTGGAGCCCTATGGTGAGAGTCCTTGCATCCTCACTGTGGGTGTCAAGGAAGGCACCGTGCTCAATGTCTGGTGGGTATATGTCGGGCTGTGGGCGAACCGTGCTCACCTTCTGGGTGATGTCGGTGTTGGCGCTCCAGCGGCCGTCGTATCCTGGTGCCATCCAGCCGTTGAACTGGCGGTCATAGCGGAAGGTGCTGTACGAGTACAGGCAGTACGGGTTGCTGCTAGAACTGCTCGTAAAGTAGAGCGGGTGGTTGTTGCTGTTCGTGCAGAAGTAGTTCCGAGTGGTGGTGGATGAAGTGTAGGACGCGTTGATTGTCAACGAGCCGAACTTCATCGTGATGTCACCGGGAATTGGGACTGCCGAATAGCAGTCGTCACAGTTCCGTCCACCGCCCTGAGTCCCGACCGAAGTTCCAGCCACGGGCTGGTCGATTCCGGTGGAATCGTCCAGTCCGACAACCGCGAACGAACCTGCAGCGACATTGTAGTACCAAATGGTCGACATGCCTGGTCCGTTTTGAACGCTCATCGTGTGGCCGCCTGCGGCCTTGGTAATTTGGCAAGTCGCAGCCATGGCGCAGTTGCTGTAGGAGTAACTGTTGACCGAGGGGCTGTAGCGCATCTCGTAGACATTCAGCGTGTTGAAGCACGAGTTAGAACCGGTGCCGCAGTTGCTGGTGTCGTATTCCCAGATGTACTCGCCTGTGTCCTCAAAGTAAGTCAGTTGCTCGTCGTAGTAGCGGTAGACCGAGTAGTAGCGATAGCTTGTCAACTGGTCGATCTTGATCTGCCACTTGTTGTTCTTGGTGCCGTCGCTGTTGAAGGCAGATGCCTCCTCGACTGGCTGCACGAAGTAGCTGTAGGGCGTACTTGGAGCGGTCACAGAACTTGGGGATCCTGTACCGCCCACGGGCAGTGTCTTGAAGTTCGGAATACCGGTGGTGCCGGGAGCCGTCCCCTTCAGGTCCTGGAAGGCGAGGAAGTACTCGACATAGTCACCCTCAGAGACATCCGGGATGGACACTCTGAAGTTGCACCAGTAACCTGCGAGGCAGGTTCCGAGTGTAGATGCCGAGACCGAGGTCCAGCTACCGTTGTCGATTGCGTAGTTGAGGGTGGGGCCACCGCTCGCGGTCGTGTCAACTCCAGTTCCGTCCTTGAGGGAGAACCAGAAGGTCCTCTTCTCTGCGCGGTGCGTGATTAGTTGAGATGAACCACCGTCATATGCAACCCACTGATCCTCGGGTGGGTCTGTGTCAGAGCCACCAGTGTAATCGATGTGTAGATGTGGATACTTAGTGGGGCCAGTGCAGCCGTAGTAGCTGTAGTAGCCAGTGCTGCACCAGTACCAGAACGGAGCATTACCTGTATTCCTCAGTCCGAGGCCGACAATGTGGCCATTGCCGCCTGCTCCATTTCCGTCAACCGCATCTTGAACATCGCTGATTCCGTTGCTGTTCATTGCGATTGAGCGAATACTCCCACCACTCCAGTAGTAACCGGGGTCGCTAACGGATGTTGAGGCGCTCGAAGCCGCGCTGTTTCGGATGTACCGATTGAGGTATCTGCCGCTACTGTAGAGGTAGCTGCTCGGATCGATTACATTGCTCGACTGGCTGCTGCCTGACTTCAGAACGGCGACATCGAAGTTGCGTGCCCCGCTTTGATAGCGGCCGACACTTGACTTGAAGTCGACATCCTGCACAGTCGCACCAGTTGGCAGCGCGTTGTTGAGGTCGAATCGATACCAGCCGTAGCGGTAGTAGAACGAATAGGCCGACGAACTCGTGCATGCGTTTGCGGAAGATCCGGTTCCACGGCACGTGTAGATCAGGCTAGTGGTCCCGAAAGCGTACTCATAGGTGGATGTGTACCAACCCCACCGAACGATTCGGTAGTAGTAGGCGTATCCTGCTCGCTGGGCCCCCTTGTCCAAGGTTGGGTCGATGACAATCGGGAAAGTCCGGTTGTCAGCATCTAGAATCCATGAGTTCTCGACGACTGTGATGAGCATTACCTGCTCACCGTCGACTCGAATCACGTACTCACCGATGTGAGTACCCTCATCCGATGGATCGGCTGACTCGACGACTGGTTGCGGAATCGTAACCAGTACATCGCCAGTCTCAAGGCTGCGGATTGCAAGGGACTGGTTGGTCTTCACCAACTCACCCTCGGCAATCGGAGACTCCCCTAGGAACAGAGCATACCCTGTTGGCAGATACATCGTTTCAGCGATACCGAAGTAGCCGGACTCTTTCTGGTGGTCCGCCAACTGTGGCGCTTCGCTGATGATGAGGTTCTGCTTCAACTGAGTCGGAGTGACTCTGTAATCCAAGTCGATGCCTGTTAGCACCGGATAGCGGATCACATTGCCTCCAACATCAATCTGGGCCGAAGCGGGCTTGGTCATGTATGGATGCGGCGAGAGAGTTTCCTCGTCAAGCACCACAATCATTGGTGACACACCGTAGCGGATGGTCTGCCCATCCACTATCATCTCCACACCCTTGACCAACTCGTCTGAGAAAATCGCCTGGTAGGTGTTTTCAGTTACCTCCCAACCGCTCTCAGTCGACTCGATGTTCAGATCGATTTCCTCCCAGACACCGTTGTCCAAGTAGTGGACCGGTACTGGTGAGACAACCGCATGAAGATCCCCATCGTCTCCGATGTAGGTCTTCGAAGTCTCTGTGCGAGACCCGAGCAGCTCACTCGCTGCATCGTAACCGAAGTCGTCGAAGTCCGCTAGATTCTCTAAAGAATCTGGCAGTGCCAGCGGATCCTGTGTAGGCTCCGCCCCGTCATTCTTGGAGGTCTCCAGTGTGTCCGTCACCGGTGCAACTGCAGCGCTCCAACTCATTCCAACCATCAGGAGGGTTAGCAATAGCCAACTTCCCCCGAGGGTTACCTTGTTCGTATTTGTCACCATGTTAATACCCCAAACTGTCGTATGGTACGACGAGGGAGCCCTTGTAATTGGTATAATGCTATGGGTACGAATGGTTTGAGAATCAGTTTTGGAATGGGGTACTGCTCCAATGTTGAATGTTATTAAAGTTCGAAAAATAATGTAGTACATTCAGTTTGTAACACCTCTCAATTGTATCAAGATAACCCCCATTATCGGGATGTTCAAACCACCTAGACTGCCCCTCCAAAGAGTAAAAAAAACGGTTTCCGTTGTGCTCTTCTGACACTTTACCAGACGCTCCTGTGAATAGATGAGTTGGTTGCAGTACAACGAATAGAGGGACTTGAGTGAGCTTCGGAGGAGTTGTGGGGAATGTGGATGGCTTGGCGATCGACTGGGTTTGTTCTGAAACGAAAAAAGGGCCGGGGGTCCCGTAGGGCCCCCCGGCCGAGGGTCGTCCTGCCCGAAGGCAGGTCGGTTGTTTTCGTTGGTCGGTTCACGAGGTTCAGTAGTCGAACTCGTCATCGCCGCCTTCGACACCACCGCGCGTTAGAATAAACGCGCCTGCGATGACTGCCACGAGCACCAGCAATCCGATTGCAATCCATGCTTGCTGTGGGATGCCTTCACTGGCTGGATCGTCACCAATCGTGTCACCGCTACCTGGCAGTGTTCCGCCGTCTCCGGCGAAGTTCAATGCGTCAGTCGAGTCCGATGCTGCGATGTTGCCGACACCATCTACTGCGTTGACCGAGTAGAAGTAGTCGCCTGCGCTCACGTGGCGAGCCATCGTTGCCGATGTAGTCGAGTCTAGGGTGTCGTAGCAGCTGCTCGTGCCGATTAGGTTGGTCGTGACCTCAAGAGCGGTGTGAACACCAGCCTGAGACCAGCAGATTGACCAGTGGTCCACATCACTTGCGTCTGCTGCAGTCCATGCGAAGGAGATGTTCGCTCCATCGTTGCTTGCAGTGATGTCTGAGGTGCCGGGGTCCGGGTCGACCAATCCGTCAGCGATTGCCGTGCCGGAGTCCACCGGGGTGCCGAAGAGGGAACTTCCGTCGCCTCCGACCTCGCCGTTCTCTACGCGCACGAGGTAGTTGTAGGTCGTGCCGTGGGTGCCGCCAATCTCCCAGGTAGTCTGGGACAGCGGGAAGGTGTTGCGGGTGCCGTCGAGTGCGTCTCCTGCGTCGTTGATGTAGATCGCTCCGAAGTCGCTGTCTGCGATGAGCGTGCCCTCGACATCCCATGTCAGGGACACAACGCCACCGGCGCTGAGTGTCGCCGAGAGGCCGGAGATTCCGACCTGTGGCGCCTGCCCGAGTGTTGCCGAGGCGAACACCGCGTAAAGGCTCGAGGATCTCGAGCCGAGGCTGCCGTCGTTGGTCCAGGCGAGTGACACCGTGTCGGCGTCGACCTGGCTCTGTGTGGTGCCCGCGAGCTCCACCCAGCCGGTTCCTCCCTCATACCAGAGTGAGTAGCCCTCTGCTGGGTCTGCATCGATTCGGACCGTCAGGTCCTCCGAGTAGACATCGCTCGGCGAAAGGACCGCCAGGACACCCACATTGAAGGTACAAACTGAGTTCCACACGGCATTGCTGCCAGGCAGGGTCTGGTCGACCGCGTCATCAGCATCGCTGAAGTTCGCCATCATCGGCAACTGTCCGCCGAAGATAATCGAGTAGTCGACATCGTAGCAGTCTCCGACGTTATCTGGATTGCTGGAACTGTGCTCGTTCCAGACGGTGAACTGCACCTGTGCGACTGCGGACATGCCCCAGTAGTCGGTTACCGTGACTATGATTGTCGGGCTGCCTGACCAGAATGGATCCAAGTTGATGGTGCAGATATCCTGCATCATGCAACCTTCAGTCAACTCTGGAGGCACTTCGGTAAATGCTCCGATGCCGGACCATGTGTACTGCATCGGGTCAGGGTTACCGTCACCGTCCATGTCGGGCTGATTCTGGTGCATCGCGCGTGCGGAGAAGGAGACTGTGTCCCCCATCACCAAGGCGCCACTTACCTCATCCATCGAGAGGTAGGCAAACGGCCCGTAGTTGATGACCTCGAAGTGACCGGTCTTGCGGTCGTTCGCCGAGTTCATGTCGGTGAAGTTACCGGAGTCAAGCTCGGTGTCGAGCATTGTGATCTGCGCGGATATTGAGAAGACGCCAGGGTTCATCATGACGTCAACGCAGGCGGTTCCATCCAACTGCGCTGGCAGCATCTCACCGAGAGCTTTGTGTGCATAGCCAATTTCCTCTCCAGCCAGTTCGCAATCTATTGCCATCACCGGAGAGAGCGGTCCACCCATCGGGTCCGTGGCGTGGTTGCCATCTGAATCTCTGATGCTGAACTCGACCACCCAGTCGTAGTTTACCGACTCGGGGTTGCTTCCGCTGTGCTGCACGGTTGCGTAGACGCGGGTCAATCCTGCATCCAAGCGGCCACCGTCTGCGCGGTCTGCTCCAACCTCTACGTCGAGTACTCGGACGTCGTGGTAGGAGGCGAAAGTGCCTGTCAGCAGGGCGTCGTTGTTCCCGTTCCGGTCATCCAGAGACTGGTTGACCTCAACCATCTCC
>Ga0310121_10002212_pt1 | contig 18808 bp, 16 predicted proteins | sample CB27_Tmax_986_MG_FD_203504 | JGI IMG/M metagenome (GOLD analysis project Ga0310121, IMG submission 203504) | Marine microbial communities from Western Arctic Ocean, Canada - CB27_Tmax_986 | ecosystem: Environmental > Aquatic > Marine > Oceanic | place: Canada: Western Arctic Ocean | collected...
TCGCCTGGATTTAAAGAGAAATTTCCCTCTGAAATTAAAAAATTTGCAGAATTAACTAATCATAAATCACGTGGGTTCAGGGCACCGACATTTTCACTTAGCAATACTAGCTCATGGGCAATTGATGTTTTGGAAGAAAATAATTACATGTATGATAGTAGTATTGTTCCAGCTAAAACTAGCATGTATGGGTCACCAAATGCGGAACATAAACCTTATAGAATTACAAGTAAGTCAATTGAAAAAAATGACTCTTCTGGAAAATTAATTGAATTTCCTTTATTGGTAACAACATTTCTAGGTAAAAAAATTCCTGCGGGAGGGGGATTCTATTTGAGAACGCTACCTACAAAAGTTATTAAAAATGCATTCAAAAATTATCAAAATAAAAACATGCCAGGATGTTTTTACATTCATTCCTGGGAACTGACGCCTGAATTTATGCCAAAATTAGATTTACCATTTAAGGATAAATTTACTACATATCATAATTTAGGTAAAGCATATTCTAGGATGTCAGAACTACTGAAATTATTTGAGTTTACTTCATTTAGTCGTTATATAACAGAAAATAAGATGGAGGGTTAAGAATGTCAGTTCAGGTTTCATATAAAAAACAAATCGCCTTTAGCATTATCTGCCTAATAATTATCTTAATTGCTATTGAATCTATTATTATTACATATGATTATTTTACAAAACAATGTAAATTCATGGACAGTGATGCATTTGAAAACTTAGAACATGCACAAAAACTTCAGATATGTCGTGATTTTGAAGCTCTTACAATTACTAAATATCCTATTCCTGAAATGAAACCAAACCAAGATTTTCCAACTATACATATCAATAATATAGGATTTCGTGGTCCTGACGTTTCTCTAATTAAGCCTGAAAATACTTACAGAGTATTTATGATTGGAGGATCAACCACTTTTGGTAGTGCATCAACATCTGATCGTACTACAATACCAGGTTATCTTCAACATAAATTCAATTCTGAAATAACTGAAACCAATATAGAAGTAATCAATGCAGGAATCTCTGGAGCATTTTCGTTCACAGAAATTCAATTATTAAAAAATAAAATATTTGACTATGAACCAGATTTGATAATTGTTTATGATGGTGTAAATGATGTTGTGAAACAATACCCAACAAACGATCATATTTTTGATGAAAAAAAAGAAAGTGGTTTTTTTGAAGAAATTGCAAATCTGCTATCAAACTATCGCACAATTCAGATTTTTCAAAAAATTTTTCTATATTCAAATACTCAAGAATGGAATGAAAGACTAATTTACGAATTAGAAGAGTATGACGTTGACAAAAAAGTACAAATTTGGAAAAATAACTGGAATGAAATTTGCCAAATTTCAAAGGAAAAAGATTTTGATATGTTAATTACGATCCACCCAATAGCTGGAACCTCCGAAAGAAGTCTTACTGATTTTGAAAGAATGAAGTTTATTCAAAGTGATGGACAAAAAGTCGTTAATTATCTGAATACGTATGCTTTAGCATTAGAACAACTAGACCCTAGATGTGAAAATGTGGAAGATTTAAGACATGTGTTTGATGGAGTTGAGGGACCAGTGTTTTATGATTATATTCATGTCACTGATAGAGGAAATAAGATTGTTGCAGAAAAACTCTTTGAGATAGCGAAACCAATCGTATTTTCTAAAGTATTAGAATGAAAATTTAGAAAACTTATTTAAAATATTCTAAAGTTTTTTTGATTCCCATATTTAAATTCACTTTAGGTTTCCATCCAAGCGATTTTAATTTTGAATTACTAACTACAAAGTTTCCCACATCAACTTTTTTTGTGTACCTTGGTGTTTTGACAAATTTTACTTTAGCATCAGTTAGTTGTTCTAATAATTTGCCTAATTGATAAAACCAAGTCTTCTTACCAGAAGAAATCCAATACAAATCTCCCGACTTCCCTTTATTCATTACAGTTTTAATGCCAGAAATTACATCTGAAATGTAAATTAAATCTCGGAAAAATTTTCCTTGATTAAAAATGGTTATCATATTACCTAGAAATGCTTCATGTATCAAGAAATTTACCGCATTTTTAGTTGATACCACTTGTTCGTTAGGACCAAATGAATTTGTTATACGAAATACTACGGTATCAAGACCATAAACTTCATGATATATTTTACAATAGTGCTCACTTGCTAATCTATTTACACCATAAATTGTAGTTGGCCAACAGGGAGTTTTTTCGGTTACAGGAAGTTTTTCTGGTCGTCCAATTACAATGAAAGTGCTGCCAAGAATAAATCTGCATTTTAATTTATTTTTTCTAATTTTTTCTAAAATAAATAGAGTTGATTTAGTATTAGAGTCTACATCCTTCAATGGGTATTCAAAAGATTGTGAATGAGATGTTTGCCCAGCTAAGTGAATTATAACATCTGGCTTGTTTTTTTCTATGGATTGGCCAAGCTTTTTAAAATTAGTTACATCAATTTTTTCAATTTTAATTTTTTTAGAAATGTGGTGGATGTTTTGTTTTTTTATAAAACTCTTCGTAAGAATTATCACATTATGCTTTTCTTTTAAAAATTGTTCGCATAAATGACTTCCCACAAATCCCATACCACCAGTTATCATTATTTTCATATGATATGATAAAATGAAATTTAGATTAATCTAAAGATATCTATACATTTGTAATATTCTCGTCTAGACATGCTCACTTTCAATTTTACCATCATGTCTGTTCCATTCATCATTTATTCTATATACATCATCTAACTCAATGGTCGAAGATTCTATTAGTATCAAATCTTCCACCGCCTCCACTCTATGTATAATACCCGGTTTAACGTGAAAAACCATCCCCGGTGTTAATTCGTGTTTTTGTAAATTACTAATTATTTTGTTAATCTCATCTTCAGAATATTTACCCTGCTGAAATTTTTTGACGTCGATTGGTGTAGCTGAATAATATAACACGCCTTTTCCTTTTTGAATATAATTAGTCTCTTCTTTAAACTCATGAAACTGAATGCTAGATTTAAAATTGGCACGGAATAAAATTTCCTTTAAGGCATACTTAAAATCTGGATTACCATCTGCAATCCATTTTTCATAACCCCAAGGCTTGTTGATCTTTTTTACCTGTTGCATTGTTTTAATTTCCAAATTTTTGGAGAAGCACTTTGAAATTATAATTCTGTATAATAGATCAACAGCGTCTATATCAGAGTCTTTTAATTTTCCAATTAATATTTTTAAAAGAAGTGAATCACTATTGAAAAATGTTTTTTTTTCTTTCATTTTAGAAAATAAAGTTGCAAGACCCTTTTTCTTACCTTGCTTTGGATCCAAATTTGATACAGAAAATTTTAACAAATTAATAGCTCTATAGGTAGAAATCAATCCAAAATTTACATCTAAACCCAATTGTTTTTTTATAATTTCTACTGTTTCAGAATGTTCATCAACTTCATCCTCAAATTTCATTTTCCCATGAAATCTATCTTTTGTTTGATCCCAGACTATTTGAGGTGTTGGATTAAATAAAATATTTTTTCTTGTACTAGCTTGGATATATGAAAAAATCTCATCTGCATTTATGGGCATATTTTCTAAAAAATAATTTCTTTTTTCACGTATATCGTCAATTCTATATATTATACTTTGAATTGGACCAAATGGTAAAAGTCCTCGTTCTAAACAATATTTTACAAATTTATCAGAAGGGCAAGATATGATTTTTTCAAAGAATTTTTTTTTGATATGTTCTCTTTCTTTGTCCTTTTTCAAAAATGAAGAAAGGCTTAATGAAATTGAGCTATCTGAATCTAAAATTTCTAGAATTTGGTTTATGTTGTTATTTTCACTAATCATATCATTAGTAAATAAATAAAGCAAGTAGCCTCCTTGTGAATTATCTATACAAACATTCCAATTCTTTATTCTGCCCATATTGATTTCATTTTTGATCAGGCGTAAATTTGGAAACTCTTCTTTAAGGCTGTCAACAATTTGTAATGAATTATCAGTAGATTTGTTATCCACAACTAGAATCTCATAATTTTTTTTGGTGACTTCTATATTTCTGCATGATTCTATTGCTCTCTTAAGATTATTTCCTCCATTATAATTTGGAATGGCCACTGTTAATTTAGTAATACTCATTTCCACATTATTTCACCTTATAGAGGGTATTAGCCGCTTTTTGCATTACTTGGATCGGTGGGTTTCTTCCAGTGTATAATTTAAACTGAGTAAAAGCTTGGTACAATGACAATTTCAATCCATCGACTGTTATTTTCCCTTGTTTGTTTGCAATCTTAATCAATTTTGTTTTTGGTGGTGTGACTACTACATCCATAACAATTTGTGAATTTTCGATCTTCTTTTTTGAAATAGGACTAGAAAAAATATTAGGAGCCATTCCAATTGATGTTGCATTGATAATAACGTCAGCTTCAATATTTTCTCGTTTTGACCATTGAATAAAATTAACGTTAAATTCTTTTGCAAGTATTTCGCCTTTGCGTTTAGTTCTATTTGTAAGTATAATATTTTTTAATTTTAAATTTTTCAATGCTACTAAAATTGCTCTTGAAACTCCTCCAGCTCCAAAAATAATTATGCTCTTATCATTTTTAATTTGTAACTGTCTTAATGATTTTTCTACCGCGATAACATCAGTATTATAACCAACTAAACTGCCATTATCATTAACTACAGTATTCACTGCACCAATTTTTTTTGCTAATGGATCCAATCTATCTAAAAATGGGATAACTTTTTCCTTGAATGGCATAGAAATGCTACAACCTCTTATTCCTAAAGAGCGAACACCGATAATGACGCCCCTGATATCATCAATTGCAAAAGTTTTATACATAAAATTGAGACCCAATGCTCTATATCCTGCATTATGTACTGTGATACCAAATTTTCCTGGTTTTTCTGCAACAGATATACACAAGGTGGGGTTATTTTGTGGATTCATTTTATTTTTCATTTAATACATCAGAGATAATTGAACTTCCCAAACAAATCAACGCAAAATTAAAAGGAGAATGATGCAATGCTGCCATATTGATGTAGATTAATCCTACAAGTAAACGGATTTTTTTAAAATCTAGGTTTTTTTGCCTAATATAATCATCAAGAATTTTTTGATAATTATCATCATTCTTCCATTTGGTTAGGCTTACTCTCACTTTATTTCCATTTTGATGAAAGTTATACAAATCTTTCATAATGTAATCATAATTCATGATTATTCCACCATATAATTTTGCCAAATCATAATACAAATCACCCACTTCTATATTACCCGCAAAATCCTGTCGCCAATCAATAAGTAGGAATTCATCTAATTTTCTATTATAAAGTATATTTTGAAATTGTAAATCCCCATGAATAAAGCTAGGAATTCCCATAAAAAGATTTGGCCATGGAATCTGCTCTAATAATTTTTCTAATGGTGGAATACTTTTTCCATTAACAATTTTTGGAAATTTAAAATTAGGATTTTCTTTTTTGAATAATGAAATTCGTGACATTGTTTTTTTATAATAGAAATCTTTACAGAGATTTTCTGTTGTTTTAGAATCTAAATTTACGTTAGTCCAAACTTTTTTGTCTAGCCAATGTAACAGTTTTTTAAAGAGTGATGGCGTTACACAGGAATAAAGTGGGCTACCACTCCATAACTTATACCAATAGAAATTTTTTCCGCATCTTTCTACGCTGGGAAAAATTTTTGGTTTAACTTTAGTTTTTTTTACTCTTTTTTCCACAATTTTTTCATCTGAAAAAAATTTAATCACTTTATTATTTATGAAATAAATAAATTCATTTGTTTTTGCAATACTTTTTGAATCAAATTTGCTTTGTGTTTTTTTGTATTTTTTTAGATCGCCAATGTCATTCCATTTAATTTTTTTTGTATGCAAACCAGAACCTTTCATTAATTCAACTAAACCATTTGATACTTGATGTTCTTTTTTTATCATAGCATTTTTTTTTAATCCATTCCAAAATTCTTTATAATTTTTTACAAACAACAGTCCAGTAAACGCATAATGATCTTTACTAGATTTTATTTTGTCACGAATATCAGTCACCCTCTTATTTTTTATAGCAACATTACAATACTGATCTGATTCGTTCACCATAACTCTAGAAATGCCTATCCAGTTTTCATTAGGTAAATTTTCTAGCTTGTCAGAAAATATACAATCACATGGAAGAAAAATAAATGGTTCATTAAGATGACTTCTACAACTCAATAAGGATAATCCTGGACCACTTCCCTTACCATCAAAATTTTTAATTTTCACAAATTCAAATTTTCTATCAGAATGTGCAGCTTTCAAATAGCTTTTCACTTGTTCCGCTTTATACCCTAAACCAATAACAAATGAATCTGTTTTAGAAAATTTCTCAATAATATGGCTGATTATCGCCTTATTATTGAGAGGTAATAATGATTTGTTAATATTCTTACAAATGGGTCCCATTCTTGTGCCTTTACCAGCAGCTAATATGCAAATTTTCATGTTTTCTAATAAAGCATGAAATGAGTTTGTAAATTTTCCTCTTAATTTGTTGTTTAGTATTATATGTACCAAAATTTGTGAGAAGTTAATTAAAATGAAAAAACCGAAAGTGTTTCTTGTAGATGTGGATGGTGTGTTGACTACTGGTCAATTCCTGTATACGGAAAATGGAAAAACGATGAAAATGTTTGGACCAGATGACCATGATGGGTTATCACTATTAAAACCATATATTGAAATTCAATTTTTGACTGGGGATAAATCTGGATACAATATTAGTAAAAAGAGAGTTGTGGATGACATGAAATTTCCATTAGAAATAGTAAGTAGCATCAAAAGAACTGAATGGATTTCAGAACATTATGACTTGGATGAGGTCATATACATGGGAGATGGTATATTCGATCATTATGTGTTTAAAAAAATTGGTTATGCTATAGCCCCTGCTAATGCCGACATAGTAGCAAAAAAGCATGCAAACTACGTAACAACAAATTCCGGTGGTAATCGTGCTGTTGCTGAAGCCTGCTTGCACATTCTTGAAAAATTTTTTGAAGCATACAATCCTGACGAATTGCCTAAATCAGGTAATAAAATGTCGGGTGAATGGAAAGTTTGACTATAAAAAAACTAGATGATTTTCTTGCCAAAAGAAAATGTACTCTGTTAGGAGTCGGACCAATGAGTAAAAACTGTATTGACGCAAGTATTGAGATATCTAATGAACATAATATTCCACTAATGCTAATTGCAAGTAGAAGGCAAATTGATTCAAATGAATCTGGTGGTGGATATGTAAATAACTGGACAACGGAAAAATTTTCTGAATATGTTAAAACTCATGATGAAAATAAAAATATTATTTTATGTAGAGATCATGGAGGTCCATGGCAAAATGATTATGAAAAAAATAATAAACTTAATTTCCATGAAGCTATGGAATTAGCAAAGAAATCTTTTACAGTAGATATAAAATCTGATTTTCAAATAATCCATATTGATCCTACGATAGATATTCACTCTAAAATTTCCACAGAACAAATTTTTGAGCGTATTTTCGATTTATATGAATATTGTAATACGATATCAAAAAAATTAAATAAAAAAACTGTTTTTGAGATAAGTCTGGGAAAAGAAGATGGTGGTTTTGATGGATATGAAGAAATTAAACACATAGTTTCTAAGATGGAAAATTTTTGTCGGAATATGGATTTTTCATTACCATATTTTTTGGTTGTCCGTACAGGTAATTACGTAATGGAACTGGGAAATGTTGGTTCATTTGAATCTACTTTCTTGGACAAAAATCAAGCCGTATCTAAGACAAACTTGTTAAAAATTATTGAATTTTGTAATAAACATGGAATTAGAATAAAAGAGCATAATACAGATTATTTATCAGACAGAGCTTTACAACTGCACCCAGAAATTGGTATACATGCTGCAAACATTGCACCAGAGTTTGCTGTTGTGGAAACTAGAGCATTCTTATCATTATTAAAAAAACACCGATTAGAAAGAGAATTAGAAAAATTTATTGAGATTTCATACTCATCAAAAAAATGGCAAAAATGGATGTTGAGTGACAGTAAACTAGGAAAACAAGAAAAAGCAATAATATCTGGTCACTACATTTTTGGAAAAAATGAATTCGTTGATTTAAAAAATGATGTTGAAAGAAAAATTTCTTTAAAAGGCACTCTTGATTCGCACCTTAAACTAGAAGTTAAAAAAAGTATTATTCGATATCTTAATCTCTTTTCTATGCTTTAATCTATTTTGGAAAATCATTGAAGTGTTATTCTATAGATCGTGCTGGTGTTTTTAGTAGGAATATATACATATGATTCAAAAAATTTAAAATTATATGAAACCAAATATTCTTTTTATTACAATTGATTCACTTAGAAATGATAGATGTTTTGGTGAAAATAGAAATTCCAAGACACCAAATCTAGATTCACTAATTAAAAAAAGTATTTACTTTTCACAGACAATTAGTGCTGGAGATCAAACAGGAACAAGTTTATCAAGTGTATTTACTGGTATCTTTCCAAATAGAACAGGACAAAATCAAATTAATTTTAAATCAGATTTTATAACTTATTTTGATATTTTAAAAGAAGCTGGTTATCATGTGCATGCTCTTATTCCTGATGATCAATTCTTTAAGGAATTCTCAATGAATTTTGATGAGAAAATAATCTATTTTTTTACTGACAGAAAGAAAAAACAGAACCTTGGAACTGGTTTAGGTGACAAAATTATTGCAAAATTAAAATCCAATGAAATGAAAGAGCCTTGGATTTATTTTGTTCACTTGATGGATCTACATACACCTTTTTCAGTTCCTAGTGAATTTGATAAACAAAAAAATGGAGAAACAAAATATGATAGATTGGTTTCTTATATTGATATTTGGTTGGGTAAGTTTCTAGATCAGATTAATATGGAAAATACACTAATTGTGATAACTTCTGATCATGGTGAATATATACCTGTGACAGATGAAAACATATCTGAAATTCCTGGTATTCAACGCTTTTTATCCAAGGGTCAAACATCTGTTTCCTTTATTGAAAAAATAAGAATGAAAACTTTGCTTAACTTACGATTTGCTGCTCAAACATATCGAAAAGAGAAATTGAAGAAAGAATTAACTCCATATGAAATGAGATCCTTTAACACAAGATCTGCCCTAGATCTTTATGATGAAATTGTACATGTGCCCTTAATTTTTTCTGGTTATAATCTTATAAAAGGAAAAGTAATTTCAGATTTAGTTAGAAACGTGGATATTTTCCCAACAATTTTTGATATAATCGGACTATCTAACTCAATAAAAGGCGATGGAAGAAGTGTTTTTCCTTTAGTAAATAATAAAAAATTGAATGAATTACCAGCGTATATTGAAGTGGGTATTAATTTAGCACAACTTGTAAATTCAAAAAATCCAAAAGCCTTACCAAAAATAATTGGGGTTAGAACTTCAGAATACAAATATCTTAGGGCGAGAGATAATCTAGAAAAAAATGTGCGTCTTTTTGATTTAAAAAATGATCCGTTAGAGGAAAAAAATATTGTGGATGAAAAACCAGATATTGTAAAAAAAATGGAAGGTATTTTATCCCAATTCACAAAAGATTCGAAGGATGACGCTAGCACATTAACTGACGAAGATATTAAAAAAGCGAGAGAAACCTTGCTTAAATTAGGATATATCTAATCAGATAAATTGTTTCAAGTTTAAAAATTAGTTTTAAAGTTACGTTATAATGCATTCAATCTGATTTACTGAAAATTCATTCTTTGTTTTTCATCCTATACCTGATTTTAGCCCATTTAGTTTTGATAAACATGCCAGCCCCAGCAGCTGCGCTTACAATCACAGCTATTATAACACTACCAGTACCCGGATCAATATATAGCAAATTCTCTATCATACGCTAACTTTCAATAAATTGGCATATATTTTTATATTTTTAGGCATTTTCGAGTTAAAATAGCTGAATGATTATTCACCTATTTTTCATCTGTACACAGATATTCAATCATCATTTGTACGAAGCATTAATTTTAAACTCAACTAAGTAAAATACTCAATGAGAACTATTGCTTTCACTTCTAAAGCTGACACTTTAAAATTTCTCAAAAAGAAAATTAGTAAATCAAAAATTGAACAAATCTATGATTTTACTACTGAAGAATGGGAAAAAAATGAAGTAAAAATATTGAATGGTGTTATAGCATTATTCAATAGTTCACCAGTGATAGTACGAAGTTCAGCTGTTGGTGAAGACACTGTCGAAAAATCTGAAGCAGGAAATTTTACAAGTGTTTTAAATGTAAATTCAACATCAAGAATCGAATTAAAAAAATCTATTAAAACAGTAATTAATTCATATAAAAAAAAGAATAAGTATAATCATCATAATCAAATTTTAATCCAGAAACAAACCATCAATGTTAAGACTAATGGAGTTCTTTTTACTAGAACATCAGATCTTGGTGCACCATATTACATAATAAATTTTGAGGATGGTACAGATACTGATTCAGTTACAAAAGGATTGATTGGTAACACAGTAAAGATTTTCAGAAAAATATCCCACAAAGATATTCCATGTAAATGGAAAAAACTTATTCTGTCCGTTAAAGAAATAGAACAAATTTTAGGAACGGATTTACTGGATATAGAATTCGCCATTACTGATAAAAACATTATAATTTTTCAAGTTAGGCCATTAACTACTGGAAAAGATCTTCATATTAGTAATATAGAAAAAAAAATTTTCCGTCTTATAGAAAAAAACAAAAAAAAATATCGTATGCTATCAAGATCTACCAAGATGGATCATAACAAATTAATTTTTTCAGATATGACGGACTGGAATCCAGCTGAAATTATTGGAAATAAACCACACAATCTTGATTATTCCTTATATGATTATCTTATCATGAAAAAGAGTTGGCTTGATGGAAGACTAATTTTGGGATATCAAAAAATTGATACGCCAATATTAATGAGAAAATTTGGAAATAAACCGTATGTGGATGTAGGAGTTAGCTTCAATTCATTAATACCACAAAATTGTAACAAAAGTATAAGAAAGAAATTACTAAGGTTTTTTCTTAGAAAATTTGCTGAAAAACCATTTTTGCATGATAAGGTTGAATTTGATATACTATTCACCTGCTATGATACATTATTAGACTCCCGTTTAAAAGAGCTAAAACATTTTGGGTTTACTAAGAACGAGATAAAAAATTTGAAAGAAAATCTCAGAGAATTTACGAATAATATAATACTGGATTTTCCTAAACTACTAGATAGATTCAATCAATCATATGATAAACTTGCTAGAAATAGAGAAGAGTGTATTTTAGAATTAGTCAACTCTCAAAAAAATTACTATGACTATTTATTTACTGCACAAAAACTCTTGGTTGATTGTAGAAAATATGGAGTAATTCCTTTTTCAGCGGTTGCACGTGTAGCATTTGTTGGTACAGCGTTATTACGAGGATTAAAATTGAATTCAAATTTAGAACCTAAAATTTTTGATGATCTTCTTGGTAGTATTACTAGTCCATTATCTGAATTTAAGAGAGAAATAAGTAATTTTGCTGCTGGAAAGATTTCAAAAAAACATTTCTTAGAAAAATATGGTCACCTTAGACCTGGAACCTATGATATTACTATACCGAGATACGACAAAAATCAGAATTATTTAAAAAATGTAAAATTCTCATCAAACAAACTTAAAAAAATATCTAAAATTAATGAAAAAAGAATTAATAAAATTTTGGATAGTCATCAACTCAAATTTAAAGAAACAACATTTGTTCAGTTTATAGAACAAGCTGTCACTCAACGTGAAAAACTTAAGTTTGAATTTACTAAAAATCTTAGTGAAGCTTTGGAATGTATAGCAACTGCAGGTGAAAAATTAGGTTTTTCAAGAGCAGAAATTAGTAATTTAGAGTTTAAAGACATTATGCAATTCGACACTAAAAATAGACAAAATCTTGTGGCCGCGTGGAAAAAAAAATCTAATAAGAAAAATTTAATGAAAAAATTAAATGAATATTTTCTATTGCCTTCAATAATTTTTTCAGAAGATGATTTTCATGTAATCCGTTCTTATATTGTAAAGCCTAATTATGTCACGAAAAAACAAATCACGGCAAACGCATTGGTTTTGAATCCAAAAAACAAGATTCCTGATATAGAAAATAGGATAGTGATTATTGAAAATGCAGACCCAGGTTATGATTGGATTTTTGCAAAAAATCCGAAGGGACTCATTACTAAATACGGCGGAGTAGCATCACATATGGCTATCAGATGTAGAGAAATTGGGATGCCGGCCATTATTGGATGTGGTGAAATGTTATTTGAAAAACTCCAGATTGCAGAAAGAATTGCTCTAGATTGTAAAAATGAGAAAATTGACATAATTGAATATAGTAAAAAGGATGATTATTTGGAAGAAAAAAAACTTCTCAAATCACTTGGTTACATAAAGTAGAATGCAATATTAAGAAACAATAATAATTAATCAAATGGCTCAGAAAAAAAAGAAATTTGGAATTTCCTTACGTGTTGAATTAATTGAAAAATATAATGAAAAAAGAGATACGATAAGCCAGGAATGGATAAATTTCTTACAAAAACTTGCGATAACGCCAATTCTGATTCCTAACACATTAGATGATGTTAAATCATATATTTTGGATATAGGAATTGACGGAATAATTCTTTCTGGTGGAGATAACATAGGAAAATTTCCTGAAAGAGATAAAACTGAAAAACAAATACTTGATTATGCGATAGATAAGAAATTTCCTGTTCTAGGTGTTTGTAGAGGAATGCAAATCATTAATGAATATTTTGGAGGGAAAGTACTTGCTAATGATAATAATAATCATGTTGGAAAATCTCACCAAATACATATTATGGATCAAAAATTTTCAAAATTATTAGGGCATAATAACATTGAAGTCAACTCATTTCATAATAATATTATAGCAAAAAAAACCGTAGGAGAGAAATTACAAATATTTGCACTATCTCCTGATGATAATACAATTGAGGGTTATTACCATTCAGAATTTCCAATAATAGGTGTCATGTGGCATCCTGAGAGAGGTATAGTTTCAAAACATCAAACGAAATTGATGGAAATCTTTGAAAATAAATCACTATGGTAATACATTTGAAAGCAATAATTCTAGCCGCAGGTCAAGGAAATAGACTGAAACCACTAACAAATGAAAAACCGAAATGCATGGTAGAATTATTTGGCAAAAGTTTGATTGAACATCAAATAGATGCTTACACATCATGTGGTATTTTAGATATCAATGTAGTTACAGGCTTTCGAAGTAATTCTATAACAATTCCTAATGTACAGCAATTTAGAAATGAACATTATGAGAGAACGAATATGATCGAGTCGTTATTCTGCGCAGAAGAAATTCTTAATGGGGATATAATAGTTTCGTATGGTGATATTATTTTTGAAAAAAATGTATTAAAACAACTTATTCAATCTGATAATGACATTTCTGTGATCATTGATAAGAATTGGAAAGATTATTGGTTTGCTAGAAATAAAAAACCGTTAACAGATCTTGAGAGTTTAAAACTTGATTCTAAAAATAGTATCACAAGTATAGGCCAAAAAGTCAACAAACTAGAAGAAATTCAGGGTCAATACATTGGTTTAATGAAATTTTCTGAAAATGGTGTAAATATTTTAAAGGATTTTTATTTTAAGTGTAAAAAAATCTCTGAAAAAAAACCAAACCCGTTAAATGCTAGTTTACCATTTGAAAAATCCTTTATGACTGATTTACTTCAGGGTTTAATTAATTCAAACTATCAACTTCATGGAGTACCAATTAACGGTGGCTGGTTAGAATTAGATACAATTAGTGATTTTGAAACTTATCAAAGAATGTTCAAGGATGATACTATACTAAAATTCATAAATTTGGAGAATTGAATTGAAACCTAATATTATTTTTGTACTTTTAGATGGTTCAAGATTTGACAGGATGCATGTTTCTCCAGAATTTTGTGAGCTAATAAAACAAGGAACGCTCTTAGACAATGTTACAACTGCAATTCCATATACATTTGGTTCATTGAATGTAATTCTTACTGGTGAATATGGTAAAGAAAATGGTGTTGATGGTTATTACAAGGTTTCAAAATTAAAAAATAATATTCCATTTCTTCCAGAGATTTTACAAAATGAGGGATATTTTGTATCAAGAGGACTCATACATGATAGTATTCTATCCCCAAGAGGATTTGATATTAGAGAAGAATATGATGAGTATGAAGAAGATTTGAATGTTAGACATACTGAATTAATTAGACATACATTGGAAAAGGCTAAAGGTAGGCCATTCTTTACTTTACTACAATTCACTCGGATCCACACTGTTACTGTTACTAATGTTTTAAAAAAATATGAGTGGAATGATAAGAGTTTTTATAATAATAAAGATTCTAATTTACAAACTTTTGATAATGTGTTTAAGGAAACTGGAATTTATGCTCAAAATATTAAAAAGGCAATAGAAGAATTAGGTATTTCAGAAAACACAATTCTAATTTTTTTCACAGATCATGGAACTGGAGTTGGTGAAAGATTTGGAGAAAGGAATTATGGTTCATTCACTTTTGAGGAAACCATAAGAACATTTTATCTTTTCATGGGACCAAAAATATTGAGTAATAAAAAATCTGATAAACTATTGAGTACCATAGACATATTTCCAACAATTTTGGAGCTTTGTGGCATAAAAATAAATCAAAAAAAAAGAGGTTCAAGCTTTCAAGATTTTTTGTTAGGAAAACAAACCAGTTTTAATGATAGGGAATTTGTCTTTTCAGAAACGGGAGCTTTACATGGACCATACACTTCGCCTGAAAAACATAATGTTTTTTGTGTAAAAACTAAAGATTGCAAATTAATGTATATCAAAGATATCAATGAATGGAGTCTTTTCAACTTATTAGATGATCCTAAAGAAACCAAGAATATTTTTGCTACTGGCGTAATGGTAGAAAAAAAACTGAAAAATGTACTTCTTGACTGGATCAATCGTTAAGATACACAATTCAGTATAGAAATATGCTTTAAAACTGGATGTATGATAAAAAATGTTTCACCCTCTAATGGATCTTGTTTTTTATGATTATTTTTTTGTAAAATATCTTTTTTTATTAATTCCACAAGTGTTTCTGATCTAATAAACGGATCATACACTTCATCAACAAAAATATGATCAGGTTTGTTGAATTTTTTCTGATAAATTATATCACCAGTATCAAGTTTTTCATCCATAATGTAAGCAGTAACACCACAATTTTCCTCATTAAGTATACTGTAATAAAAACAAGTACTACCCCTATAATTTGGAACAATTCCGGGGTGAAAATGAATAAATTCAACACCAGAATTGAGAATTTCTTTTTTCAGAATTCCTCCTCCAGTAAAAATTAGAAACCCTTCCTCATTATTTTTTACATGCTTAACTAAATCTTTGTGATTAATATCAACAAAACTAAATTCTTTGAACACTAAATTATGTTCTAGTAAAGTATCTTTAACAGATTTAGAAATATCAAAGCCATTTTTTTTTGAAATATTTATGACATCATCTGGATAAGATTTTTCAGTTCTGCTATCATTCATAAATAAAATACTGCTTAAGGTTATGTTATTTTCTACAAGTTTTTGTATGTAAGCTTTCGATCTATTATCCGGTGTTAAAATAATTCCTAATCTCATTTTATCTTGATCCAATATTTTTTATTAAGTCTAAGATGTAGTCTAATTCAGATTTAAGAGCAAATAAACATAGAAATCCAGTGATATTTTCTGGAATCAAAGTTATTTGTGAACATATGGTATCATTAAGTTTCAAAAGAACATTAAGATATTTTAGATTCTTTGTTTTTTTATATTCCAAAACACAAATTGATGCTAACAAAATATAATTATCAATAATTTTATAATCATTTGATGCTTCTTTGATTTCTTGATTATAAAATGAAAATATTCGTTTTTTTATTTCAAATCTTTTTACAAATTCATTGATTATCTTTGTAACATTAACATCATCTTTGTCTCTTAACACCGTTAAAAAAATTGACTCAAAAAGTTTTTTTGTACTAAATTTTGATGTAATAATTATTTCTAAATGATGCTTAAAATCTTGTTGCATTTGTGTGGTTGCTTGATCTAAAGTGATTGTACCTACTTTATCTCTAATTAATTCTATGGCTAATCTTCTTGATTCCTTATACTGCTCTAGAAATTGACTGCCTTGAAATGGAGTCATCTTATATTTTTGAGGTGTTTCTAAAAGATTATGAGTTGAATACTCGTAACCAGTTTGTTTTGTCATAATTTTATTCTCATACATCATAATATAAGATAAGGTTGAAACTTATTCGTAAGACTTAGTTAGCAGATTTATCAACATAGATAAACTTGCAACTAAATTCTAAAAATTTCATCATACATCCAGTTTTAATCGCCTTATTTCCAGTGTTTTTGATATATCATCAAAACATCCATTTACTTTTGCTTCAAGGATTAATTTTACCAACTTTAATCATATTTTCAGTAGCAATAGTGTTATGGTATGGTATCAAAATTATATTAAAAAACACAAAAAAATCAGCATTACTTAGTTCATTTTACATATTTTTATTTTTTTCATATGGCCATGTATTCACTATTATTGAATCCAATTTCACTCAAGAATCTTTTATTACAATTCATGTAATTCTTCTAATTTCTTATACCGCTTGTGTTATTCTAGGAACATACTACGTTGTAAAAACAAATCAGAAATTGAATGATACTACGCAAATAGTTAATGTGATGTCAATAGCAGCAATAGTTTTTATCTTTTTCAATATAGGAATATACAATTTTGAAAATTCGTATAATATCTTTCAAGAAGAAAATTCTAATGCTGTTGTTTTAGGTAACGATTTGAGAAATACTCCTGACATTTACTATATTATTATGGATGAATATGCACCTCTGAAAACATTAGAAAAATATTATGATTATGATAATAGTGGCTTCGTTAAATTTTTGGAAGAAAAGGGTTTCTATGTTACAAAAAACAGTCATAGCAATTACGCACAAACTTCCACATCATTAGCTTCCACTCTTAATATGAAATATCTTAATTATTTATCCGATAAAGTAGGGAATGAATCTAAAGATCATAGAATTCTGTATCAAATGTTAGATAACAATTTGGTGATGAGAAGTTTCAAATCGGCAGGGTATCAAATTTATAGTTTTGATTCTGGTGCATGGTCTACAAGAAATCTAAATATCGCTGATGAAAATCTTTGTTCAAAAAATCAAAATGTTGATTTTCGTACTTTTTATCAATTAAAGCAAACAAGCATTTTAAGATCTTTTGACGTGTTTATAAAAGAACCAACATCACGGATCTTTCATCAAGAACATAGAGATAGAATTATCTGTCAATTTGAACAGGTTACAAAAATAAAACAAGAAACCGAAGAACCTGTTTTTGTTTTTATGCATGTTTTGTCACCACATGATCCATTTGTTTTTGGACCAAATGGAGAAGAGGTTGATTATGAATTTACTTTTGGGCCTACGGGAACAACGTCTTTAGATTCTAGTGAAGGAATTAAAGCTTATCGTGATCAGGTAATTTACCTATCAAAAATTCTACAACAAACAGTAAACAAGCTCATTGAAGATTCAGATAATCCACCCATAATTATTCTACAGTCTGATACAGGACCTGACATAAGTTTCGCAGATACAACAAAGGAAGGACATTATATTGGTAGAATGTCTATATTTAATGCGTATTACTTTCCAGACGAAAAATATGATTTACTTTACCATGACATTACTCCTGTTAATTCGTTTAGAGTAGTTTTTGATTCCCAGTTTCAAACAAACAATGGTCTATTGAATGACGAACTTTTTTTTAGCACCTATGAAAAGCTGTATGCATTTATTGACATAACTGACCTTTCAATTGTAGATAATTATATTTACAACTAATTAAACCTGATTTGGTAGTATAGGCTAAAAAGTATAACGAAAATGATTTGATATGAAGATAGGAATAATTTGTCCTGCATCATTGCCTGCAACACAGTTTGGAGGTATTTTATTTTTAGCTGTAGATTTAGCTAGAGAATTAGCCAACGAAAAACATGAAGTGATAATTTACACAACAGATTTAGATTTTGCAAATAATCCTAATACATTTAATAAAAAATTACCAAGAGAAGAAAACGTCCAAAACTTTAAGATTATACGTTCACATGTATGGTTCTCAATTAAATTATTCTTCGTCAGTCCAGGATTATATTTTCGTATGATAAACAGTCAACAAGATATCATACATACTATAGGAATACGTAGTTTTCAATCATTTGTTGGAGCATTAGTTGCATACAAGAAGAAAATTCCATTATTTGTTTCTGATCAGGGAGGTTTAACGACTCATCCTGATTTACATACTAATAGTGTGTGGACAAAAATACTTTATAAAATACAGTCACCCATGATTCAATTTATAATAAAACATGCAAAAAAAATCATAGTTGCAAATGAATACGAAAAGAAAATTTTTTCTCAGTTAACTGATGAAAATAGGATAGAAGTAGTCAGAAATGGAATAAATCTAGAAAGTATGAAGTCGTCTGTTAATTTTAAAAAAAA
>Ga0310121_10002213_pt1 | contig 18800 bp, 12 predicted proteins | sample CB27_Tmax_986_MG_FD_203504 | JGI IMG/M metagenome (GOLD analysis project Ga0310121, IMG submission 203504) | Marine microbial communities from Western Arctic Ocean, Canada - CB27_Tmax_986 | ecosystem: Environmental > Aquatic > Marine > Oceanic | place: Canada: Western Arctic Ocean | collected...
CGACAGGGTTTGCCAGCTTCGCTGGGCAAACAAAAAAGCGACCCGCGCTGGGTCGCTTTGCTTTGGCTCAATACTCCGGCACAGGCAAGCCGCTGAGGCTAACTGGCAAGCCGCTGAGGCTAACTGGAAGCCGCTGAGTCGCCATCAACGCCCTCCTCATCCTCTTCCGCCTTCACCTTCTTCTTCTTTTTCATCGCTCGCCCGACATTTCAGGGAATTACCAGTTCGCTGGGCGATGTTGCCCAAGTGACACAGCAGCGTGCTAATGTGACCCTGTTCGATTTCGGCGTTCAAGTTGAGCGGGTTGTCATTCCGAATTGCCGACAGAAAATTTGCATAGTGTTCGGAGTCTCCGATTGAGCCACCTAATACTCGCTTCACTTCCTTGTCGTGGGCATCGCATATAACGTGTGCGCCATTGCTATCAAGTTCGAGCGTACCGTTTTCACCGTAGAATGTCACAAAATTGGAGCCATGGCGATTGCAGCTGAGTCCTCGCCAAGTGATGGCCGTCTCGTTATCGAATTCGAACCCAACCATGTGGGTATCTGGCGTTTGCTGGTCGTCGTCAAACCGATACCGACCGCCGCTGGAGGTTACGCGAATCGGGTAGTCGACACGCAGCCCCCAACGGCACAGGTCGAGGATATGGACGCCGTTGTTGCCGAGTTCGCCGTTGCCCCAATGCCACAGCCAATGCCAGTTGTAATGGATCCGGTTGTCGACATAAGGCCTCCGCGGCGCCGGTCCTTGCCATAGCTCATAGTCGAGGTGTGGCGGTACATCGACCAGTCTTCCTTTTCCGATGCTGTCTCGCAAGATCGCATAGGACCCGCTCGCGCAATAGACCCGGCCAATCACGCCGTCCTGTAAGTCCCGAATTGCTTGGATCGTCATTGGTCCGCTGCGACGCTGCGTTCCCACTTGGACAGCTCAGTTGTACTTGCGCGCTGCCTGGACCATCAGTTCGCCTTCTTTGGGGTTATGACTGCAGGGTTTCTCCACATAGACGTGCTTGCCGGCCGAGCAGGCCATAATCGTCGCAGGCGCGTGCCAGTGGTTGGGAGCGGCACATACGAGCGCATCGACGTCCTTGTCATCCAGGATGCGACGAAAATCGCTGATAGGCTGTGGGGCTTTCCCAGACAGCCCAATGAGTGACTTCGCCGCTGCGACGCTCATCCACATCGCAAACGTACTTCACGGTGCACCTTGGCTGGTGAGCGAAACCTTCCGCGAGAGCGCGGCCTCGCCCGAGTCCCATCACACCAACCACGACTTGTCGGTTGGCGGAGTCCGCTCCGTACACTTTCGCCAGCCCTACAGCAGCTCCTGCGATGGCCGTCTTCCCCAAGAAATTGCGGCGGTGAACTTTGCGAGACATCGCGTTTTCTCCTGGATACATTGCGCCGGAAAGCTTGACGCCGAACAGGTCGCTCGCAAGTGTCGAGCAATCCGGTTTCGATGAATCTCTCACAAAGATATGCTGATCTAATTCTTTGGGGGGCCACAGTCGGCTGCGATCAACATCTGTTCCAATTGAGAAACGCTAGGAGCCGAACCGATCTGTCTCAAGAGAATCTTTCCGGTCTTGCGACACAATATTAGAGTAGACGGGAAGGACAGCGATTTGCGACCAAGGGCTCGCCGCGCGAGTTCGTCCACCAGCTTGTGGACGTCGGCTGGTAGACCTGCGAATGCGTAGGCGGGCTTGTGTTCCCGATGATATGCGAGCACCTTTTCCGGGGTGTCTTCTAATTCAAGCGAAACCCCGATGAAATCGATGCGCTCTTTGTATTTTCGCCACAATGCGTCCAAACGGGGCTGGGCACGTTTGCTGCTCTCACACCAAGAAGCCCAAAATGAAATAAAGACAAAATCGTTCTCAGATGTCTGCTTGACCTTTGGGCCTCCATACTGTTCTCCGGATAGGACGCCCTTTAGCAATTCCGGAAACAGCAGCTGCCTCCGGGGGACGATCCTACATGCGTCCAGCGGCGGCTCATGTTGATACGTTGCAATCTTCGCGGCGTCCTCGCCGTGCGTGAGATGATAGAGCTGCTTTATTTCCAAATTGGGAAACTGTTGTGTTTCCCCGTTCGGCCATTTTACCTGAATGTGCGCAACGCTTGGACAATTACCCAACCCGATCGTCATCACAGAAGAATTCTGTGCACTAAAGCCGCTACCCATATCGTTGAGACGAACGACCCTGGTAGTTCCACATTCCACGGTAACTATCGATCCAACAGCGTCGCGGTTTGTCTTTTTTCCATCGCCATGTAATTTAAGAGCAATCCAGTTGTGTTTTTGAGAGGATTGGTTCTCTAAAATGGTCAATAGCGGCTCGGTGCGGTTGAGTAGAATGATGTCGACGTCTCCATCATGATCTAGGTCGGACTTTGCAAAGGCGCGACCGTCGGCAATTGCGTCAAGTCCACTTAAGTACGAGACGGAGTCGAAGCTAGTGCCGCGCTGTGAGAGGAAAGTCACGTTTCTCTCAAAACCCGACCACGAAATCGCGATGCCGCCAGCTCTGTCACGAGTGATACCGGTTTTCGTGTCAGACGTGGAGACCCCACGCCAAAAGGTCGATCACGTATCCCGGCGAGTGTCCCCAGGGTCTGCTAGTGGTACGGACCAAAACCCATTGGGACTATAGATATCTAGCCATGAGTCGTTGTTGATGTCGATAAACTGAGCGCCATACGCCCAACCAGCTTTGCGTAAGTTTGATAGGGCTTTGCCTTTGGTCGCATCTACAAAATTTCCGTTTCCTTCGTTACGGAGCAGGGTGTTCCCTCTGGCGGAGAGACTGCGAACTTCGAGCTGGCCTGCGCTCAATTTGCGGTGGTTCTTGTTGATGCGTTTCCCAGCGGACGAATACATCGTAGAAAAATACGCATCCAAATCCCCGTCGTTGTCGTAGTCGCCCCAGGAAATCCCCATTCCGAAATATATTTGGGCAGCTCCGGTCTTCTGGGATTCGTCCGCGAATGTCGAGCCTTGGTTGCGAAAGAAAAATCCCGGCCCGAAATCGTTAGCAACAAATAGATCAGGTGCCGAATCGTCGTCCGCATAGCCGAATCCTAGCTGCAGGACCCGGCTTGCCCGAGAAACATTCCATTTGCTCGTGACATCCCGCCACTGTCCCTTTTGATTGAGCATCAAGACCGTACCGACGCTCTTCCTCGCGAACACCGTGTCCCGCTGTGCGACAGATCGCGACGATCCAATTGCCAAGTCCAAAAACCCATCTTGATCGACATCGGCAGCAGAGGCCGTAGTGATCCACTCCGCTTTTGAAACTGGCTTTGACCGGCGTTTGCCACTATGCAAATTTTCGATGATTCTTGCCGGCTTTGCTTGGTGATAACCCAGGAAGGCGTCGACAGTTCCGTTGTTGTCGAAATCCGCGAACAGGGCCATGCCTATTCGAAAAAGATCGAGTCCATATTCCTTGGTCTTGTCGATGAAGTGTCTTTTACCGCACTCATCTTTCCGATTCAGTAGCAAAACCGATCTGTTCATGTGGTCCCACGCGAACACGTCGTCCCAGGAGTCACCATCAATGTCGACGATGGCGACACCCGGGTGGGATTGGCCTGCCTCGGCTCCGAGTCCTTTTCTTCTACCTTTAATTTTCTGAAAGGCATCGTATCGATCGTCTGGAAGAGCATTCAACCATCGCGAAGTGTTGTCGGCAAACATCTTCTTCTGGAGACGGGCACTTTTCATGTCCGTCAACCTGAAACTGGATATGTGCCAACGCCCGTCGGTGCGAGTAAAAGTCATCTGTGCATGTCCAGAAAGCCTTCGAAATCCATCGGCGGTTTTTCCGGCGAAGCCGAGAGACACCGCGGTCTCGAATTTGCCGTTGCTAACTACTTTTCCTTCGTATACTTTGATCTTCGACCGCTCAAGAAAGAGAAAGTCACGAAACAAATCATGCCACCAGGTTTGCGTGTCCTTGTTATTCAGCTCTTGGGCTGGAGTCATCTCCCATTCGTGTGTGGTGACTCCGAGCCCTGAATTTCTTCCAGCGCTCTGGCGCCCCCAGCTGACGACAACGGAATTCGAAAAATAGGGTGTGTTGAATGCACCCAAATCAAATGTGGAACGTGCCAGATCCTGGAGGAGACCTTCCATGATGAGGATGTGAAACTCAATCGGCCATTTTTCTGGGAAGTTTGGCCTGGTTATTGTGCGAGCTTCGGCCTCATAGTCGCGTGCCACGACAAATTCGGGTGTCTTAGCTTGTCGGCACCCGATTAGAGAAATGGTGAGGATGAAAAATAAACAGCCGTGTAGCGGCAGTGCTTTCATGATGCGAGATTATATATAGTCAAAGTAAGTAGTCGAGGGGGCGAATTCGCTTTACTGGCGTGTACGTGCGCGTGAGTCTTGTCAGCCATCGCAATTTGATCCTCAACGCTCGCGGGCCGTCGATGTTCACAGCACTCATTCCCGCTCGCCCTCTTCGACCAGGTAGATACAGTAGAGCAGCGGGGATGAGGGTTCTGGCTGATAGGGGTTGCTGTCTCGATTGGTCCTGAAATGCACCCGCAATTCCACCGGTTGGGTCACGTCTTTGCCCAGAGAGTCATGTTTCTGCCAACGGACCGGCTGGTACAGCCCCGGTTCGGTGCATGTGACGCAATCCTCGGCGGAATATTCGGGCAACACGCGACCGCTCTCATCCACCAACTCGAAGTCCAGCCCGCACCCGGGATTGATTGCCTGGATGTCGAAATTCACAAAGATATGCTGGTCTCCATCAAGCGGTGGGATCGTCTCCGTCTGCAAGACTGCTGGTTTGCCAGCTTCACGCATGCGCACAAAACCGAACCCGTCGCTCCGCCAGAACGCCAACCCCACGTCGCCGGCGGACGTATCGAAACAGATCCCGTTATCCCATGCTCCGTAGTAGAGGTACGTTTGCTCCCCGACGTTTACAAAGGCGTGCGCGGGAACTACGGAACCTCCGTCCCACTGTCCTTCCAACCCGCGCGGCACCAGCTTGAACCCTGGGATCGGCTCGCGGAAATGCAAACCATCGTTGCTGATGAAAAAACCGAGATCCTCGCGCGTATCCTCCATCCCGCTGCCCAAGCGCGCGAATTTCGTCCCCGGTCTGGCATCCACCTGATGAATCTGACCGTACACTCCCAGGATCACATTCCCGCGATTGGAGAATCCCGCCGGCGTGTGGACCTGCTCAGCGATGTCCGGAGGACTGGTGAAGTAATTGGCGCGGTGAAACGCCAGGGATGGTTCACCATCCCAGTGGGTCCAGTCGCTGGAGCGGACGACACCCATGGCCCTCCCGCTGGGGAACCCGCCGGGCAGTTCCGGAGTATACATCACGAATGCCGAGTGGTACCGCTGTTGGAACCGATACAGCGACACACCCCGATGCCTTGGCTGGGCCACAACCTTCCAACTTAGCCCGTCGCCGCTGACCGCCAGAAAAGCCGTGGGTGTCTCGGCGTTGTGTATTTCCGAGAACATCTTGTAGCGCTCGTCCGCCGGAACCCCGGGAGCGTCGTCAACCAGGATAGCGGGCATTTCGACGTGACGATCGATGGCGACGATGTTGTTGTCCCGGGCGCCCCGATACTCGACCAGGCCCAAGTTGGGTTTCGTCCAGTGGATGCCGTCATCGCTTTCGGCGTAAAGCATCCGGAACTCGCATTTCATCCACTGCTCGATGGAATCCGTCCCGCTGTACCACATGCGGAACTTGCCGTTCTCTCTCAGCACCGTCCCGCCCCACAGGCGGGCCCAGCGGGCGTCGGGCGTTCCAGGCCCGCCCCGTCGGAGAACCGGATTCCCCGAGTACTTGACACCGGGAAGTAGGGTGAGATCAAGATTGCTGCGAAACGGAATGGCGTGATTGTCGAAGGCAAAAAAGGTTTTCATAACCATGGGTCGAGTTGATTAGGACTGCCCGTCCCATCCACCGTCGGCAAATCGGAGAGGCCCATGTGCATATTATAACTCCGCCCGGAGGGGGTGACGCTTAACTGGCAAAAATGTGCCGGGCGTTCCGTCGAGAATACTATACTCCTTCTTGTTATACCTTGTAATACTCTCTTAGATCGTTAACAATGGCTGTCGCGTTAACTGGTTTTGTCAGGTTACTTCTCGTGAAAACGTTGTTTACCGACGCTTTTGTCGTTGCCGGTCTGGCAGAATACACCAAAGCGGCCGATAGCACCGGAGAAGAGATGAAGAGATGATGACGAGATACGCGAGAGCAAGGGTATTTGCACTGATCTTCGTCGTCGTCGTCGGCGGCGTCGCTCGGCCGGCGGCCCGCGCAGGCGAGCCCGTCGGCTGGCCACAGTTCCTCGGCCCGACCGGAGACCTGCACGTGCGGGGGCTGGAGGACACGGCGGGCCCGCTGGCGCTGGAGACCGTCTGGAGCAGGTCTTTGGGATCGGCCTACTCCCAAATCGTCGTCCAGGGGGACGAGCTCTACACGATGTGCTCGGACGGCACGCAGGACGTGGTGGTCGCCCTGAACAGCAGGACCGGGTCCCCGCGCTGGCGCCGCCCGATCGGAGAAACATGGCTTGGTCTGCTGGGCTCCCAGGACGGCCCCATGAGCACTCCCGCCCTGCACGGGGAGCTGGTGTTCGCCCTGGGTCCGCGCGGACAGCTCTTCGCGCTGCGACGGGCCGACGGCCAAGTTCAGTGGAAGGTTGACCTGCCGCAAGACTACGATGCCGAGACGCCGCTCTACGGCTTCGCCACCTCCCCCCTGGTGGTGGGCGAGCAGGTATTGGTACAGGCCGGCGCTCCGCAGGACCGAAGCATCATGGCCTTCCAGGCGAAGGACGGCACACCCCTGTGGTCGACGGGCTCGAATTTCGTCTCCTACCAGTCCCCGGCGCTGGTCACCCTGGCCGGCGAGACCCAGGTGGTCAGCGTCACCGACACCGTGCTGCGCGGACTCTCATCGGAGAGCGGTGACGTCCTCTGGGAGGAGCTCCAGTACCAGAACCCGGTGACCAATGAACACGGGCGAGTCCGATTGATGGACGGCTCAAGCCATGTGGTGGCCACGGGACCGGACCGGTTCCTAGTCACCACCTGGAAGGAGACCATCCAGTACGAGATCTCGCGCGAGGAGAACCGCTATGAGGTCCGCGAGCGGTGGCGAACCGGGGATCTGAAGTCCTCCTACGCGTTCCCTATCTACCACGACGGCCACTTATACGGCTATAACCACCAGATCCTGACCTGCATCGACGCGGAGACCGGTGAGCGTGCCTGGAGATCCCGCCCCCCGGGAAAGGGCACGACCCTCCTTCTGGACGATCTGCTGGTGGTCTGGACCAACGAGGGATCGATCACGGTGCTCCCCGCCTCCCCTGAGGGTTACGACGAGATTGCCTCCGGTCCGGTGCTGGAGAATGGGAGTCTGGTGAGCCCGAGCTTCGCGGAGGGGATGCTCTTCGTCCGCAACTACGAGGAGATCGCCGCGGTCCGCGTGGTGAGCGCCACGGCGGGTGCCCATCTGGCCGAGACCGCTCCCCAGCCGGGAACCGCGGGGACCTTCGAGGCGTTCCTGCAGGCGCTGTCCGGCGAAGCAGACAGCGACGGAACAGACAAGGCCGGGAAGGTGGATCGCTTCCTGGCCGACCAGGAGAATCTACCCCTGGTCGAGACCGGAGGACGGGTCCATTTCCTCTACCGCGGTGACGCCGAGGATGTGGGGATCTTCGTGGGCATCGTGAAGCGCTGGCGCGGCTCCAAACCGATGGAGCGCATCCCCGGCACCGACCTCTGGTACCGGACCTACGAGCTGAGCCCCGGCGGGCGCTACGACTACGCGTTCCTGGTGAACTTCGAGACACTCGTACCGGATGCGATGAACCCGCAAACCGCCCCGGTCTCCGAGCTGGCCATGCCCGGATGGTCCGAGCCCGCTCACCTTCGCGAACCGGCTGCCGGGTCGCGCGGGACGGTCGAGGCACTGGAGTTCCGCAGCAGCATCCTGGGCAACGAGCGCACCATCGACATCTACCTGCCGCACGGATACGCCGAGTCGGAGCGCTCCTACCCGCTTCTCCTGGTGGGCAGCGGGCCGGCGGCGCGGGAGCTCGGCCTGATGACGCATACCCTGGACAATCTGATCGGAAAGAGCGTCGAGCCGGTGATCGTCGGGTTCACCCGCTACTACTCCTTGCATGAGTCCATTGGAGAGAACCGGGATGCAACCATCGACATGCTCCTCGACGAGCTGCTTCCGCTCCTCCGTGATCGCTACCGGATCATGGACCGGCATGATCGGGTGTTCCTGATGGGGACCGGGATGGCCGGTTACAGCAGCATCTACGCGATCCTCAAAAGACCGGAGGCATTCGGCGGCGCCGCGTCACAATCGCTCTACAGCGTGAACCGAGAAATGATGACCCCGCTGACAGAGCTCGTCGAGCAGCAGGGAGGGGCGGGGCCGGCGATCTACATGGACTGGACCACGCGGGAGTGGCTCGAGCCCGACAACGATACCGACACGGCCCGGGACAACCGCAAGCTCGCCGCACTGCTGGAGGAAAACGGCTACAACATCACCTGGAAGGAGGTGGCCTCCGGTCCGGGCTGGGGAACCTGGCGTTCCAGGACCGACGCCGTCCTCGAGACCCTGCTGCCCCTGAAGTGACAAGCGGCGGGAAGTGGTGATCGACAGTTTCGTCCACGATTACACGTGGGACGACGAGACGCTGGTATGGCAGTTCCATCACGGATTTCCGGAAGGTTTCGCTCCGTTGTACCCCCTCAACTCCCTGATGCTGCACGGGATCGAGATCAACCGGGGCGGCCGGGTCAAAGGTTTCGAGCCGGCCGACATGATCGACGAGATCCGGTCGTTCTTTGGCACGGGCACAAACTGCCAGGAACTGTACATCACACCAGACCTGTTGACGGACGCTATTTGGGACGTCCTGGCTGAGGCTGGTCGCGCGACAACGCTGACGTGCTGGTCGATACCCATTGGATCGGAGGCGACCCGGCCCAGGGCGAAATCTACGGCTGGGCGTCATGGTCAAAACGCAAGGGCGTGCTGACGCTGCGCTATCCCGACGATCGGCCAGCGAAAATCGCCTTGGATATCCGCAAGGTCTTCGAGCTGCCCAATGGCACCTTCAAAAGGCTGCGTTCTAGGACCGCGGTGTGTAGCACGGTCAGTCTCTCGTGGTATTTTCTAAGCGCGTCACGCGACGCTACATAGAAAAGTGCCAACATTCCAAGGAGAAGGGGAACGCTCAGCCAGCGTGGGTGAACGGGCAGTAGGCTTGACGGGGCCAGTGGCCAAAAGCGGCCACCGCAGTGGCGACAAGCGTATTGCCGTAGAACTGGTAGTACCGATACTCGAAATCGTATAGCGGGCCACTTCGACTTGGACCACGACTTTGATGGCGCAATCCGTCGGCCGGATCGTATTCCCAGCTAACCAAACGACTTATCGCGTCTGCTCTTGTTTTGACGATGTCGCATGTTATTCTCGTGGCACATGTAATACGGGGTAAGCAGTGACTTTAGGGACCAATCTATGAAGATCACCTGGCAGGTATTGTTGTTTTCTTTGTCCGCGTGGGCGTTTGCGCCGCTTCCGCACGTCCTCGCACTTCACTCTCCTTTCGACGTGGGAAACAAGGCGCAGCTTTTCGTCGACCGCGTTCTGGTGCGTGAGGCGAACCATGTCTGGTTCACCCAGCACCAGGGGGAAAAACATCCGAAAAGTCCGGTGCTCAAGTCGAACCAGCCGTGGGAAGAGTGGCGCGTCGACGGCAATGGCTGCGTTTTGTACGACGCCCAGGAAAACCTGTTCAAGATGTGGTACGCCGTCCTCAGGGATGATCGTCCGAGCGAATACTTCGACGCTGTATATTTCACCTGTTACGCCACGAGCCAGGACGGGATCCACTGGGAGAAACCGCTGGTGGGTACGCTGCCATCCAAGAATGGCAAGCCGCACAACGCGGTGCTCCCTGTCGAGACGTCCAGCGTAATCAAGGATCTGGACGATCCTGACCCTGCCCGTCGGTACAAGCTGATCGGCTTCCTGCGGGACCCTGTGGGCTATTTTACGTTCATCTCGCCGGACGGGCTGCACTGGAAGCAGTTTAGCAAATCACCCATTACGCCGGGCAGCGACGTGATTTCCGGCTTCTGGGACCCTCGGCGAAAACTGTACGTGGCGTTCCCCAAGCAGGGCAGGTCGTGGCGCGGCTACCCTCGCCGAGTGTTCAGCACGATCACCAGCAACGACTTTATCCATTGGAGCGACCCGGTGCTGTCGTGGAAACCGGACCTGCGCGACGACGCCGGGTCGCTCGCGCGGATCGAACGTGTTCGGCCGATGCTTGATCGGCCCGACAATCCAGAGTTGATGCGGACCGAGTTCTACAGCGTAAGCGTCTATCTGGCCGAGAGCTGCACGATCGGCTTTCCATGGATGCTCACAATCAACAACAATGCGCGTTATGGCAATCATGAAGGACCGATGGAAATACAACTGGCCGTCTCACGCGACCTGATGAATTGGCAGAGACCATTCCGTACGCCAGTGATTGAACACGGACTATTGGAACCGCGGAACGAAGGTTACCACACGGCCGTGTCTACCGCGATCCGCGTCGGCGACGAAATCTGGCTCTATTACGGAGATGGGAATTACACGCACGGTACACCATGCCTGTACGCCGAGAAGTACAGGGAGACAAGCGAATCGACCGGTCGCAGAACGAAATACGACTGCCGAATCGGACTGGTGACGTGGAAGCTAGACCGATTCGTCTCCGTGGACGGTGCTGCCGAAGGGGGCTCGTTGACGACCGTGCCGATCCGCTTTACCGGTAGGCGGTTGGTAGTCAATGCGGCAACGAAGGCGGGTGGTCATATCGTGGTCGAGCTGCTGGACGCGGCCGGTCGCCCTCTCGACGGCTTCCCTCCGTCCGACCCCTTTGCCGGCGACGATCTCCGCCATGTGGTGACCTTCCGGGGAAGCCAGGATGTCTCATCCATGGCGGGCAAGCCCCTATCCCTACGATTCCGCTTGTGCAACGCAGAACTCTATAGTTTCGCGTTTCGCGAGTAATCGACCACGTCCGTAGGACGTGGCTTTGGCTTGCCCAGCAAAGCGTGGCGTACGTGGCGCTGTCCAACTAGGCTTTGTCGGAAAACGAGTTCTGCACCAACAAAAATAGCACGACGCGCAAGTCAACCTTGCGGTAAAACCGGGCGAGAAGGCTCGCGGCGTTTTTCGCCGCTTTGGATCCACGTTTCTTCCAGTGGCTTGCTTGCTGTCTCTCTCTCCTTTTTATTACCAGTGTCGACAGTCGCAGAAACGCAGGGCCTTGTATTCGCTTTATCCCGGCAGGTGGAGCATTGCTGCATCGGTGACGGGCGACTACCAGAGGTCCAGCAACTCCAGTCCAGCCAGTTAAAAAGTCCAGCCAGTAAAAAAAAGGCCCCTGGAAAACCAGGGGCCTTTTGTAGGTTTCAAACGTTCAACCAGGGTTGAACCATGTTATTTGCTGCGACGGAAGAATCCGAGGCCAACCAGCGCCATGCTTATCAGGGCCAAAGTGGCCGGCTCCGGAACGGGGTTACCCAGGTTCACCCCACTGTTATCCACGTAAATATTGTCAATATTGGCCTGGTTCGATGCGGGACCATCGCCCAACAATCGGACGCCAAACGTGATAAAGTCAGTGTCAGTATTGTTTCGGTATGAGTTACCCCCGTGGATTAAATCCCCCGCAGTGGCACCGCCGGTGCCTGTGTTGCGATAGAGGTCCCACGAATTAGCGGCACTGTCGACGACATACCAATAGTTGTAGAGTTGGCCAGCTTCCAATGGACCGAACGCATCCCAACCGCCAGGGCATTTGTAACACAGCTGGTTTGGGTTTGGGTCCTTCCAGCCTGAGGCGCTTGTCGAGTTTATGGCCATCAGCGCGCCCTCCGTTGACGCATTCGGTGCCGCCACCTGGGAGAGTGCAAGGTGTATACCATAATATTCCGGGGGATCGGGGGGGGTAGCCGAGAACTGGAAAAACAATGTGCCCGTCGTTCCCTCGGCAATCGAATTGCCTCCCAACGGCAAGTTCCCGTGGGTGAGGCCTTGAGAGGGACCACTAGAAGTACCTGGTTCTTCTAACTGCAGCGTGTTGTTGAGAACCTGCAGATTAGGCTGGGCACCGGTGCTGTCGCCTTCTGGTGGGTCAGTGCTTTTTTTGTACTCGATCTCGGTCCATCCGTTGCCCACGACGGCGCTATCAGCGCGGTTGAAGTCGTCGAGCAAAGTCCACTGAGCCGACGCAGTGCTCGAGCAGAGCGTCGCGATAGTCAGACTCAGAACCACAACAATCCCATTTCTCAGCAATATTCTTGTCATTTTCATAGGTACTCCCTCATCTTTCGTGTGAGTGTTTAACAAGTGTTTGTACTACTTTCCGTTTCTCCCCCCGAGCACCGCTGTTGCGCGAGCAAAGCAAGTGCTCATTGGAAGTTCTTCTCCGGTTGGTTTTTTCATTGGCATTCATTCCGGTCAAGACGCACCACATGCCAGGCGTACCGCGACATCCACACCGTTAGGTTAGGTGTACGGTAACCACCCGACAGGTTCGCCATGCTCAAACACAAGCACTCTCCGACGTGCACTAGGTTCGTCGTGCACAGGAAAAAGCTAAGCCTACCCTACGGGGCCCACATAGGCCCGGCTTTGCGGTCTCGATGAGACCCCAAAGCCAGCCCTAGGCGAAGCGGCGGTCGGTCTTGATAAGCCCAAAGCTCGCAACTGGCCACCGTGGGCGGATAACGGGAGCCGGCAACAACGCAGTTGCGTTGCCCGGTATCCAAAAAAAAAACGCCACACCTCAATGCCGCTCTTGCGGCACAAAGGTATAGCGTCTCAGGGTCCTCTCAGTTACGTTGCTCCGCCGATTACCCGGCGCGATCCTCTATTGGTTTCTCAAAGTTTATTCGTTACGCAGTCTGTAGACCAAGGAATCAACTTCCCTCTAGCGTACATGCTCATTAGAGTTTTGCAAACCCTCAAATTCAAGATTTTTGAGGTTTTTTTGGAATGGTGACAACCCGTTGAGAGCAAAGGAGTTGCGCAATTAAAGACCATTTACAGCTCTGGCGTACGTTGCTATGCCCTATTGTATCCTTTGGGGCGATCCGTTCGGCGAAACAGGTTCATAACGCGTCGTTTAACCGGTGAGACCCCATCTAGCTTGCCGGATGGGGTTTTTACTGACGTTCGGCCGTCTTGGGTGCTGTCGCTGCCACCTGTAAAAGGCTGGGCCAAACGGCGGCACTAGTACCACATGAGCGAGGGTTGAATTGCCATCGGACGTATTTGAAATAGTACGATGATAATCGCTAGCATCACTATGTTCGCTCGTATTTCCTGCCGCGCTCTCGAGGGCTAACGCCCAATGCCACTTACTTTGGAAAAACATAATCGTTCTGACGACCGCTTGCCGACACCGGCGAGTCGTCGGCGTTAGCCAACGTGAGCGAGGTGGGAATTGCCAACGAGGCGTGTTTGGCTGGTGATTTTCAGAACTTCGAGCCAAAAAAGTGCGTTGGCGACGCCTTACCGCATTCACATGGGCTGACGCCCTTGTCCTTACCCACATTTATCGCGAGCTAGCGACCTGTATAGAAGGAGTTTATTAAACCGTCAGAAGCCCGAGCCGTTCGTGAGCCTCTCGCCTCACCTGCACCGTCCCTCGTTCAAATTCAAAGCGCGCGAATCGCACTTTGAAACAAGCCGATATTTGTCGTTGAACTTGAAAAACTGAAGTCAATCATATCGCGTCAATGCAATCGTCAATTGTGGGTAAGGACGAGGCTGACGCCCACGGCTCGCCATGCCGCCCCTGCGGGGGCATTACACAATTGCCAGAATCGCTAACGGTACAAACTTGCACGAGGTTGTCGTCGAAATCGCATGCCCGCGATCAGCCCCAGGCACAACAATACCCAGGTCGTTGGCTCTGGCACGGCTGCTAACGAGGAAGGTTGTTGCCAGTTGAATAACACCATGTTCAAAGAATCAAGGCCAACGGTTGCAGGACGTTGGTTGACCCATTCCACGGGCACGGAAGCCTCGTCCTGCTGCCAATTGAACAATACCAGGTTGAGATCGGGAAGGTCCCAGAAGCCGCTGTCGTCAAAATCCGCGACAACAGGCTGGCCGCCACACGAGCCGAAACAAAGGGTGCCGTTTGTTTCGAAAAGACTGGTGTCCCACATCCCAGCACCCATGGCTAGGTCGAAATCGAGCATGTAGCCACTGTCGATGAACGACGAAAAGTCGAGCACGTCGAATTCGTCGTTAGCCGCGGGTGTAAAGCTATCGATCAACTCCACCGTGACCGTCCCATTGAGGTCCACAGTCCCGTTTACAACGAGCTTGTCGTGCTGCTCGCCAGGCATCAGTCCGCCGATTTCCAGGGCCAACGTGCCGCCAGCGTCTTGGGTGTAGTTTCCATCCACTGTCAGGATTCCGGGGCTATTTCCCGGCGCGACGGTACCGCCCAGGTTGTTCACGCCACCGTGGACTATGCCACTGCCACCGAGTGTGCCAGCCAGGCCAATCACCGTGCCACCGTCGCTAATCAGTCGGTTGTTGATGTTCAGCGTCCCGTCACCCGTTTTAGTCAGTGTGTTGCCATTCAAGTTGAATTGGTTGTTGAATTCCAGCGTCGCCCCAGACGCCACGTCCACATCCGTATTGCTGTTAAGACCCGCCTTTACCTGAAATTCGTGCGTGCCCTGGGACACAGAGATGCTGGGTGGGCCGCCTACGCTGTCCGCCTCCAGGTTTACGACACCCGTGCCTGCGATGATGTAGCTGCTCGAGTTATCAAACTGAATCGTATTGACCGTCACGGGCGTATTCGTCACGACCGTGGTGGGGACGCTGACCTTGGTGCCAAATGTAGCCGTTTGGTCTTTGTCGTTGGGGGGTCCTCCTCCGGGAGACCAACTGCTTGCTCTAGTCCAATCACCCAATTCCTCCCTGCTCCACGCGAAGCCGGTCGGCGGCGTTACCTCAAATGGGAAGGTTAGGTTCTCCCCACTGGTATCCATGTAAATATTGTCAATATTTAACTGGTCCGATCCTTGATTCTCGCCCAACAATCGGATGCCCAGCGTGATCAAGTCATTGTTATTATTGACTCGGTATGCGGCACCCTCGACGAGCAAATCCGCCGCACCGGGAAAGTTCTCGTCCGTGGTGCGATAGATATCCCACGCATTTGCGGCGGTGTCGACGACCCACCAATAGTTGTAGAGTTGGCCAGCGGCCAATTGATCGAACTCACCCCAACCGCCGTTGTGTACCAGCTGGTTTGGGTTTGGGTCAGTCCAGCCTGAGGAGCTTGTCGAGTTTATGGCCATCAACGTGTAGCCGTCAGTTGACTGATTCGGCGGCGCCAAGTCGCCGAGTACCATGTGCATACCATAATATTCCGGGGGATCGGGGGGGGTAGCTGTCAGCTGGAAATACAATGTACCCGTCGTTCCCTCGACAATCGCATTGTCTCCCAACGGCAAGTTCCCGTGGGTTGTGATGGCGGGAGTCTTAGGTTCTTCTAACTGCAGCGTGTTGTTGAGGACCTGCAGATTAGTCTGGGCACCGGTGCTGTCGTCAGCACCGCCGGTGGACTCGATCTCGGTCCATCCGTTGCCCACGACGGCGCTATCAGCGCGGTTGAAGTCGTCGACCAAACTCCACTGAGCCGACACAGTGCCCGAGGAAAGTGTCACGATAGACATACTCAGAACCACAAGGGCCCCATGTCTCACAAGGTTGCTTGCAAGGTTCATACGAAATCTCCTGTCGCGCGTGACCAAGGCGATGCCGACGAATCCGGCCGTGAGCAGCAGGCAGCTGCACGGCTCGGGAACCAACGCCACACTTAGGCTGCCGGAGGCATTCAGCTGGGACGCATTCCACGCCAGACCTCCGGCCAGCGATGGCAGCGTGATCTGCTCAAAGCCCCCGGAGAGGCCCTCGAAATCCAAGATGGCGAAGCTGTCTCCCAGCTCAGGCTGAAAACCATCGATCAGTGTGACCTCCAGTTCGCCGGCCAAATCGGCGACACCCCCAACCTTCAATACATCATGGTCCACGCCGGCATCTGTCCCGCCCAACTCAATGAGCAGGAGGCCTTCCGTGCTTTGCGTGTAATTGCCCTCGATGTCAAGGACTCCGGGGCTGTTGCCGGGCGAAACGGTACCGCCGCCGTTATTCAAATCGCCTGAGACCGTCCCTGACCCGCTGCAGGTACCTTCCTGACAATCGACCGTGCCATTGCCAGTAATAACGTTGCTGTTGAACTGTATCTCGCCAGCTCCCGTCTTGGTAAGTGTATTACCCATCAGGTTGAGCCGGTTGTCGAATTCCAGCGTCGCGCCAGCCGCCACGTCCATATCGGTGTTGCTCTGCAGGTTCACTCGAACCTGAAACTCGTGCGTGCCTTCGGCCACGTCTATGCTGGGGAGTCCGCCCTCGCCGTCCGCCTCCAGGTTCACGTTGCCTGCACCCGCGAATGCGTAGACGATCGAGTTATCTATTTCTATCCTATTGACCGTCACGGACGTATTCGTGACGACCGTGGTGGGGCCGCTGATCAGGCCGCCAAATATGGCCGTTTCTTCCTTGTTGTCGGGCGGCCCCGCCCCGGGAGTCCAATTGCCTCGTATATTCCAATGGCCCAGGCCATCCTCGTCCCACTCGAAGATGGTCGGCGGGTCCCTCAGAACGCAGTCCACGCCGCAGTCCGAAGGTACGGTCAGGTTTTCCCCAGTGGTGTCGAGATAGATATTGTCAATGTTGACCTGGTCAGTTCCAGCGTTCTCGGCCAACAATGTCACACTGAAAGTAATCAGGGGCAAGTCAAAGTCGGCTCGGAAAGCCATTGAGCCGCCGTGCAGATCCGCCCCAGTGGCGTCGCCCTTGACCGGTTTGCGATAGAGATCCCACGTGTCGGCGTCGTTGTTGGCCACCAGCCAGTGGTTGTAAAGCGTACCGGAGCCGTATTGACCGAGGGTGTTCCAACCGCCGTTATGTGCCAGTAGGTTGGGGTCGCCGGCACCATCCACGGCTATCACTGAGGCGAAATCGTTACCACCCGCGCCTGACGGCACCGCCAAATCGGAGAGTCCGAATTGCATGCTGTGGACTTGTGTATTGGCGTCCGTAGCCATCAGCTGGAAGAACAAGGTGCCGGTCGTTCCGTCGGCAATCTGGCCTCCCAACGACGTGAATCCCGCGCTAGCGTCGCCGGCGTATACAGGATTGGTTAACTTCAGCGTGTTGTTGTCGATCTCCAGACGAGGCTGATTCCCGCTGAAGTCGTTACCACCTTGGCCGTCATACTCTCGCTCCACCCATCCACCGCCTGCGACGTTGCTGTTGGGCCGGTTGAAGTCGTCGGTCAATGTCCACGCAGCGGACGCAGTGCCCGAGCCGAGCGTCCCCAGAGACAAACTCAGCACCACTAACGTCCCATGTCTGAGAAGGTTGCCAGCGAGCTTCATAAGAATTCTCCTGTAGCGTTCAAGAAGTGTTTCGGCGCGAGGGGTCGAGTGTTCCACGCAAAAAAAACCGCGAACCTACATGAGACGCACAAGTTGGCCCTGTGGCACAACCGGGCGAGAAGGCTCGCGGTGTTTTTCGCCGTTTCGGATACACGTTTTTTACCAGTAGCCTGATCTCTCTCGTTTTGTTAACCAGCATGCATGGTAGCAGAAGCGCAGGGCCTTTGCAATAATGGGGCACAAAAAAAAAGAATTTTGGCAATTTCGACCGAATTGTGGCGTGTTTGGCTGGTTTTCTTCAGCCAAGGACTTGGCCAAAACAACTTTGGACTTTCCTCCCCAGAGGGGCGAGGGAACAACGGAAAAGTTGTTCTTGGACCAGTCCTAACCAACGGGTCAACGTGGGATCTCGATGTCGATCTGGCCATCAGAATCGGCCGTGACTTCTATGCGTAGCGGTGACTGGTTACTGGCGTACTCTTCCGCTCCCAGGCGAACCTTCTCGTCGACCATTGTCTCTTCAAGACCTCGCCGACCTGCAACCTGGCGCCCGGTTTTCTTAAGGGCTTCCACCTCCACCCGATACCATCCGATTTGTACTCCGCCTCGAGCCTCGATGCGGAACTCGCCGTTGGCGATCTTCGCCAAGCTGGCCGAACCAGGCGTGCCATCGACGGGGACAAACCGCAGTTGACCGGTCTCCACACTTTCGCCAGCGTAGGTGACGGTGCCGTAGACGACTTTCGTGGAATTTTCTTTTCCACAGCCGGTGACCAGTGGCAGGCAAACGGCCGCGAGAATCGCGTGGACGATCAGACGTGTGCTCCGCAAGGGGCTAACATCTCCACGATATCGCCCAGTGTCAGTGAGTGTCTGCACTGTATACCTCCCCGCCGTCGCGGGTCACGAGTGATTCAAGCACCAGTTGATCGACCGCCTCACTCAGCCGCGCAACGTGACCATCGACAAAGGAGAAGTAAGCCCCGCCGGGATGATGGCTTTCGATACCGGCATCATGGACGTCGGTGCCGGAATTAATGCCCCAGGCGGAGGTGACGAGGTTCTCCGAAGCCCAGTACCTACCGATCCAGCATTTACCGAACCCGCAGTAGGACGGGTAGTCGGTCTTAAAAACATCGTCCTGATCGTGATCGACCTCCGTCACCATCAATGTCTTGCTCGTGCCGTCGCGAACCTCACGTAACTCCACCTCGGCTCGG
>Ga0310121_10002214_pt1 | contig 18798 bp, 12 predicted proteins | sample CB27_Tmax_986_MG_FD_203504 | JGI IMG/M metagenome (GOLD analysis project Ga0310121, IMG submission 203504) | Marine microbial communities from Western Arctic Ocean, Canada - CB27_Tmax_986 | ecosystem: Environmental > Aquatic > Marine > Oceanic | place: Canada: Western Arctic Ocean | collected...
GGCGACTTGCAGCGGGCGATGATAGCCTGGGAACGGGCACTCCCGGACAATTTGACTCCCTGCCCGCGCAGGTCCTTCTGCTCGATGTAATCCAAGATATTGTAGAGCCATCCGCCGGGCTGGATCCTGCCGGTCCCGCGGTCCGGCTCCCCGACCCACATCCAGCCCCAACCGCCGGACGGAAAGAAGCGATGCACGCTTTCGTGCCCCAACACCGCCACCCCGATTTGTTTGAGATGATTGGCACACTGAATGCGCCGTGCCGATTCGCGGGCCGCCTGCACCGCGGGAAGCAGCAAGGCGATCAAAATGGCCACGATGCTGATTACCACCAGCAGTTCGACCAACGTAAACCCCGCAAACACTTTTGACTCACGTTTGATCACGGACCTGGCCCCCGGTATGCCGTTCAGCCACTTGGCTTACAAAAGTCTGTCAACGCACGAAGACACGGGATTCTGTTTGAAACCGCCCCGCAAGTCAGTTTAACAAGCACCGCAGCTTCATGCTACGCGAAATTTCAGGTCCACGCGGCAGCCCCACGACGGGCCGGCGGTTGTCGTTGCCCGGGAAACGGGCCACGATCTCCGGAGGCCCCGGGTCCGTGGAGCCGTGGTATTGGCACTGGCAAGTCGGCACATCTGTTCCAATGGAGTTGCAGAAGTCGAAATCCGGCTACGACGAGTATTTCTCACGGAGCCTTCGCGCGGCTTCGACCTCGTTTTTCAACTTGGTGTAAACTTCATCGATGTTCACCTTCGCCGCAGAACCGGGCGCGAAGCCGCATTCGGGATTGAGCGTGATCCGTTCGGGGGCGACATATTCGAGAGCTTGTTCGACGCGGCCGACAATGGTCTCAACCGAATCGACCTCTCCCGGCAAGGTACTCACACAACCCAGACCAATTCGAATATTTTCGGGCAGTTGACGCAGGACCGACATCTCGCCGGAACCCGGCGTCGTAAACTCCATCGTAATGTGCCCAATGTCGAGCCGGCGAAGTTGCGGCATGATTGGTTCGTAACTTCCCTCGTGCCGGGCTTCACCCCGAGCCCGCGCCCCGGCACGCCGGCAGAGATGAACCGCCAGGCTGACGCCGTTGAATCCGGCGACGAGTTGGTTGTCCATGTCAACAGCGAAGTCGGCAGCCCGGTCAGGATCGCTGTATCCCGAGCGGACGTCCGGATCGACAAACAAACACAGGTGCGGATCGTCCACTTGAATGATCGAGACACCCTCGTCACGCAGCAGTTCGATCTCGCGACGCAGAATGGGCACACAATCTCGCACGAAGTCCTCCCGCGACGGATAGGCCTTCGAAGACGCCCCGGCATCCCACATCCGTTCTCCGAGCAAGGCGGGGGAGGGGAGGGTGGCTTTGATCTGCCGATCGGTCAGTGTTTTCAAGAAAGCGACCTCCCGCGCGATGAATCCGGGTGATTTAGGAGACAGGCGATCCACGACAACGGTCCACGGGCGCCGGTCAGCAGGATTCAAACTCAATTCAAATCCATGCGCCAATTCGGCGATAACGCCGATGTATGACTTGCGCCGCCACTCGCCATCAGACACCACATCGAGCCCCGCCGCTTCCTGCAGGGCGACGACGGACCGGATGGCCGCACCCATCATCCGTTCAACCTCTTCGCCGGAGAACGGGCAATCGTCAGCGATCAGGTCCTTGACAAAATCCGGACGTGGCATCGAACCGATGATCGACGCCGGAAAGAGCAGTTGATCAGGCATGTCACTTCTCCAGATGTCGCGTCGCCCAGAATTCTCTGGCATATTCAAAGTCCTGCTGCGTGTCGATCTCGATATACCCGCCCGGTGTATCAACATGCAGCATCTGCTGACCCGCTTCGATCATGTCCTGCAGCAAGTGAATCAAATACGCCTTCTCAAATGTCCTGGCTTCACGGAAGGGACTACCGGCAAACTCGTCCCGCCGGTGATGATAGTGCGATCGAAACGCCGCCGCTCCTACGTTTGAAAACTTTGCCAAGCCGATAAACTCTCCATGGGCGTCGGCTTCCGGTATCTCGCGATGGATCCGCGTGATCATACCGTCCGACACGGTGACTTTTTCCGCATCGGCGCTCGGATGTTCGCTGCGGTGTTCGTAACGAACCAGCCATTCGCGATCGACGCCCAATGTGATATCTGCGTCGCAGCATAAAATATGTTCGACAATCGCGGGTGTGAAGAGGATGTCCGAGTAACAGCAGACAAACGGTTCGTCCATCAGGTCTTCGGCATACAGCAGAGAAGCAAGGATGTTATTATTCGGCCAGTCGCTGTTGTGCCGGAACGTGAGTTGGGGGTAGTCCCGCTGCACGCACTCGATGCGGTACCCGCCAATGAAACATAACTCGTTGACGTCGTTCTGTCGAAACGCATCGAGTGTCCAGTCAAGCAACCGCCGGCCAGACACTTCTGCCAGGCACTTGGGCGTGTCAGCCGTTGTTGGCATCAGCCGGCTGCCACGGCCGGCCCCGATAATAATCGCTCGCATTTCGCCTTATTCTCCTAACAACCAGGCCGCCACAAGCGGCGCCCCCAACCGGCATTTCGTACCCGGAAACCACCTTGCGATGGTAACAGCCTACGACTTGTCACCGCTTTCAAGTTTTGCCGCTCTCTTCTATTTTGAGATCCCGATCCCGCGTCGCCGTCGCATTCCACAGCACGCCGGCAGCGACAGCGGCACCAAACGCCCAGGCCGCCCACAGGAAGATGGCGCGTTGCCACCCGTAGGCATCCAATGTGCGGCCCGTAAAATAATCGCCCGTGGCGGCACCAATATAACCCATGCAGTTCACGAAACCCGCCGCTGCCGCCGATGTTCCGCGTCGCGCCAGGTCGGCCGGGGCCGTACCGACCAGCAACACCTGCGGTCCGTAAATGCAAAAGCCGACGCATATCAGCAGCAGGACCGTGGCCGGTACACTCGTGCGTGCCACGGTGTCGTAGATGAGACTCAAGCCGGCCAGCGCCACCAGCAGCAGGCACGTGACCGGCGCCCGGCGACTACCAAAAAATCGATCCGTTGCCCAACCGGCGACGTACGAACCGGCGACAGCACCCAGCGGTAAAACCGCGTACTTCAACGCCGCCTTTCCGACGCCGGTCTCCTGCACCTCTTTCAAATGGGTCAGCCCCCAGTCCAAAAACCCGTACCGGCAGGCGTTCAGCAATCCGAGCGAAAGACCAAGCAACCAGAGTGACGGATTGGAAATCGTGAGAAGAAAGTTTTCCAGCGGCGAATTCCGCGCGTCGTTCTTTACCGCCCCGGGAAGCGTTTGCCGTTCGGCGTCCGTGATATCCTGCGTTGACGGGGACTCGCGCAGGAACAGCAGCATCACGACGGCGGCCACCAGCATAACAGCCGCCGGCACCCATAACGCGCCACGCCACCCCAAAACCTGCGCGGCGTATCCAGACATAACGAACGTGGCGACCGCGGTGACTTGATAGCCCGTACCGACGAAGCCAATCACTTTTCCGCGCCGCTGGACAGGAAACCAGTTCACTAACACTCGTACACACGGAGTCCAGCCGAGTGATTGGGAGTATCCATTGCAGGCCCAGATGAAAAGCAGGAAGTACAAAGCCGTCCCGAACCCAAACAGGATGTTCAACACCGCCGTTCCAAACATGCCGACTGCCAGTAGTTTCCGCGGGGCGAGTTGCTCCGAAAGCTGCCCGTTGAGCAACTGGCCAAAGGCGTAGGCAATCTTGGTTGCAGCCAGGATGTAGCTGACTTCCGTCGCCGTCAGTCCCATTCCGCCGGCGTCAACCGATTCCTTCAATCCGGGCACGGCCGCCGAGATGTTCGTCCGACAAAAGTAAAACGCTCCATACGAGAACCACACCGCCCACAGCAACGTGTTCTCACCGTGATGGCATCCGGACGCCTTCTGAATACCGGAGCGTGCTTGGTGCGGATTTGACACGGCAACTCACTTTGCGTGGATCGTCACAGTCAAGTGAAGTGTGAATCGTACGACACCACGTGTTCCAATACTAGACACCGTCAGTCGCGCGCCGCTTCCGGAGCATCGCGACCGTCAGGGCAAGACCGGAAATCCGACCCGGGTGATCACAGGGCTGCTACCAGGTCGATGCGGGCTCGTCGGAGAAAATGGTTCGTTGCGTCGTTCACGTCGTCATTTCGTCCTGGCTTGCTGCCGTTCTTTCACAACAACCGGTCGGACCCAGTCTCCGCGATGGCTTTCCAGAACGCCTACCGAAGTGATCTACTGGCTGTGCCCGAACGTCGATTCCCGCAGGGCTTGATAGCAGACATTACGATGTGGAGTTTCCAGACGTTCCGGTACTGAAAGGTCCATGCCGCGGCACTTGCCACGGGGCCGGAAACGTGGTGCCCCGGCCACCGGCAAGGTCCAACAACACATCCCGGTTCGACGGGACATTCGCGCTGCGCCCACTGTCACCGCCGGTCCGTCCGGGTAGGTAAATCAACTCTTACTTGTGACACCACGAAGAGACGGCCGCGCCAAAACGGCTTACCGGTCAACCCACGGACAGAGACAAAACCTTCAGCTTGGTTCAAAGTCCCCTTGCGGGCCCCTGAAACCAGCACCGGCAAGTAACAAAACGCGGCTTGCCAGTAACCAGAAGTAAACCGGTTCGGGGACTGTCACTGTGTCGTAGCCCAGTGGACTGAAATTAGCTGCCAGCCAGTTGTACTCGGTCAGGTCGACAACCCGGTCCAAGTGCAGGTCACCACGCTGGCAGGGCGAACTGTGACCGTTTCTAGTGGCGGCGACCCTTAACCACTCGTCAAGATCATCCACATCGACCAGGCCGTCGGAATTCAAATCGAACTTCTCTTCCGTGGGCGGGACGCTGGTGTTGAAGACCGCATACAGTGCGTCCAGGTCATCCGTGTTGCAGCTGTAGTTTCCACCCCATGAATAAGGTCCCGGAGGCGCTACGATCGCCATGCCGTGGTAACCGCCGCCCGCCATGGACAGAAATTCACCCGACGGCGGACTGGCCTGGCCACTACTGTCGGCTCCCCAGCCAATGATCTCCCCGTTGGTCGTCAGGCCCAGGCTATGTGCCCACCGGCCACAACGTCCTGGAATTGGCCGGACGGTGTGTTGATCTGGCCCTTGTTGTTTTGCCCCCAACCGACAATTTCGTGGGGATCAGCAGCCTTCACCGAACCCGTGATGACCGTCCCGAGAACAAACAACAGGTACAAGGTACGCATGGGTGTTCTCCTGGTGGCGCAAACCGCGACGACCCAGTGGCCGATAGGTGTCACCAGTGCAACACGACTCCCCGCCGCTGAAACAGAAACACCTCATTCCCATCGTCACGAGTACGGGCAAGCCGGTGTTTGAAACGACGTCACGGCGGTGGAACATTTTACAGGGGTACAGGGAACCTGGCGACCGCAACGGTTCCTGTACAACCGGGTCACCTGTGGAAGATTGCTTTCTTTCGACACGGTACTCTGCTAAAACTTGGTTGTCCGCTGGTCACCGTGAGTCAGAAGTGTCAAACCATGAAAATCCTCGCTCTCATTCTTCTCTCGCTGACGTTAACCGGAAAAGCGCTGGCCCAGCAGGCGACCACAGGAAACAATCACGTCTACTTCTACGTTTCCCTTCAAGGGAACGATCACTGGTCTGGCAGAAAACCGGTGACCCAGGACGGGGGAACCGACGGACCCTTTGCCACGCTGGCCGGTGCGCGCAACGCGATCCGAACACTGAGGTCCGGACAGCGGGTTCCAGGACCGGTCACCGTCATGGTGCTCGGCGGAACCTACTACCTGAAAGAACCCCTCCTGCTGGACAGCCAGGACTCGGGAACGGAAATGGAACCGATCACTTACACCGCCTATCCCAACCAAACACCGGTTCTCAGTGGAGGCGCGAAGATTGTCGAATGGAAACCGTACCAGGACAGCATCCTCCAGTGCCACCTGCCCGACGCCAAGGCAGATCGATGGAGTTTCCGACAGTTGTTCTTCAACGACAAACGACAAATCCGGGCGCGGTGGCCCAACCGGGATCTGGACGAACCCCTGTACGGCGGCTGGGCTTTCATTGAATCAATCTTTCCCGAGGACGATGATCAATCGCCCGGGTTTCGCTTCGCTCCGAACGACACCCTCCGGCATTGGACCAGCACCGGCCAGGCGGAAGTCCAGGTGTTTCCCTGGTACTGCTGGGTGAACGACTTCATCCCGGTCAAGCACATCGATGCGGACGAGCGCACCATTACCCTCGGCAGACGCGTCAGGCCCGGCTTCATGTCCTTGCTGCCCGGAAACCGTTTCTGCGTGGAGAACGTCCTGGAAGAACTCGACCAGCCCGGCGAATGGTGCCTGGATGGTGAAACAGGGACCCTTTATTTCTGGCCGCCCGGAGAAACCGTGGAAGACGGCCGGGTGATTACACCACGAATCGATCGGTTGATCGAAGTACGCGGCACGGCGGAGAAGCCCGTCAGGCACATCACGATTTCCGGTTTGACGTTCACCCACACCCTCTCGCCCTATCCGGAACAGCAGCCCGAATACTTTCACTCCCCCACTTTGCGTGGGGCGGGTGTGACCCTGCAGCACTGCGCAGATTGTCGCATCGAAGACAATCGGTTTTTCATGCTGGGCGGTGACGGCGTGCGGTTACAGAGTTCCAATGCGAGAAACCGGATCGTGGGAAACGAAATTGCTTTCGTCGGCGGGGCGGGCATCTCCCTGGCGAGTGACCGGCCCGGAAACACGCACACCTGGGCCGACCAGGCCATGCTCCGAGAACACTCGAAACAATACCCCTACCTGATTCGGAACGTGATCTCTAACAATCACATCCACCACTGCGGTGCCATCAAGAAGAATTGCGGCGGCGTCCAGTTGTATGGAATCAACAGCATCGACAACGTGATTTCCCATAACCTGATTCATCACATGTCTGACAAGGGCGTGACCATGCAGGACGGTTTCGGCCGCGTCATCGTCGAATACAACAACCTGTATCAACTTGGACTGGAAATCGCCGATACGGGCGGGCTCATGACGAATCGGTGGTTCGTACTGGAGGGTGACCCCGAACTGGGCGACGGTAATATCGTCCGTTTCAACCTGATTCGCGACTGCATCGGTTGCGCCGCTTACGCCGAACAACGCCACCCCAAAGGCGAAGGCGACCGAACGACAGCCGACGGCAGAATCTGGACACCGTACTACACCTGGGGTGTCTATTTCGACAACTCGGGCGTCGACATCACGGTCTACGGGAACATCATTACATCGACGGTGCTCGGCGGGGTCTCGATGACGGTCGGATCAGCGAAAAACAATCGAGTGGAAAACAACATCTTCGTCTCCAGCAGCGGCAATCAGATCGACTTGCGGATGGGCCGCGGATCGCAAGGCAACCGGTTTCTGCGGAACATCTTCTACTACAAAAATACGACCGCAGCCCTGTTGGCTGCTCTTCCCGCCGCAAAAGAGACCATCGCCCAGTGTGACTACAATCTCTATTACCCGGCTGCCGGACAGCCCTTGCGCATCCGTGGAATCGGGGACGAAACATTTTCCGACTGGAGGAAACTCGGGTTCGACGAACACTCTTTGATTGCCGACCCGCTCTTCGTCGACCCCGCAGGTGGCGATTACCGACTGCGGCCCGAGTCGCCAGCGCACAAACTCGGGTTTCAGCCGATCGATTTCGAACGGATCGGACTTCAGGGAAAGTACCGGGCACGGGTTTCTCCCACAGCGCAACGTCATCCCCGTTAATTTTCCATCCCGACAGGGGGCCGCTGGGCACAATCCACCGGGCAAGTTCGAGCCAGTGCCAGCTCTTTCCAAACGGTTCAAACGAGGTAACATGCTGATCGCACAACCCAAGGGACACTACCATTTCCTCCAGGGCATCGACCCCTATTCTTGTGGCGTCGTCGCCGATCCGGGTTACGAAATCATTCACGTCACCCTCGCGGAAACGCTGTCCTGGCGGGCGGGCTTCGACCGCATCGACGACCACCTGGCCTCTGTCGGCTGCGACCGACATGCGCTCTGCGCTATTGAATTGCGCTCGCCCGCCCCTTTCGACATGCAGGGCTTTATCGACTTCAACCAGGAATATTGTGCCGTCCTCCGGGAATGGGATCTCTATCTGGGCACCCTCAACCCCCTGGCTCGCACCAACGTCGCCCCGTTTCACAATCCTCCGTCACGTCCCTCGCTGCACGCCTTTTCCCACATCATCCCCAATGACCAGATCGATCGCAAAACACTGATCGTAGCTGGCGCTGGTGAACTGCGCGAGGGAATTCTCGTGGAGGAAGGAATCCTTCACCTTGGAGATACTTCCCCCGCAGCCATGCGCGAGAAGGCGTCCTACGTGATGCAAGTGATGGAACAACGGCTCACCAGCCTGGGTGGCAGCTGGAACTTGGTTGACGCTATCGATGTCTACACCATCCACCCCCTCGACGGAATTCACGAAGACATCCTGCTCCCTCCCCTTGGACCGGCCCGGCGCCACGGCATCCGCTGGTACTATACCCGCCCACCGGTTGTCGGCATCGACTTCGAAATGGATCTCCACGGCGTGGTATCAGAGCGGATCATCTAGCCCTCCCAGCAGGTCAAACATTCTCCGGTAACGGGCGTGACCCGGACACGCCCTCCACCTTCCGGGTGGTGTTCCTGTCCCACGGGTTTCTCACGGAGCAAGGTGGCTGTCGTCTTCCACGTTTACTGAGCCGCCCCTGACGGATGGTCATGCAAGGGTGTCATCCGGTGCGATGAAAAATCAGTCGTCCTGATTGGCACCGTGATTGCAGAAGATTTCAATCCTTCCACCGGCCAGCACCAGCAGGCCCGCCAACAGGAGCGAGCAGATGGTCGGTTCGGGAACGACGACCGTGGCATATGCGGTGGGAGAAAAATTGCCAGCCAACCAGTTGTAGTCGCTCAGGTCAACATCGCCATCTCCGTCGAAGTTACCCAGCCCCCACGTGCGAGCATCCGTGCCGCCCACCGGATCGAAGTGCACGGCCAGCGCGTTGTAGTCACTAAGGTCCACGTCACGGTCCAGGTCCGTGTCACCACGCAGGTAGGGTGAGCCATAACCGTTTTCATCAGCCGCCAGACTCAACCACGCAGTCAAATCGGCCCCGTCCACCATGTCGTCGGAATTCAAATCAAACAGCTCGTCCGTGGGTGGTACGCTGGTGCCGAACACCGTGTACAGGGCGTCCAGGTCGTCCGTGTTGCAACTGGCGTCTCCTCCCAAGGCACAGGGGTCGGGACCACCCGTGGCGATGGCCAGGCTGTGGAGATACCCGGCGGTAACCACTTGAAATCCACCGGATTGGGAATCGATCTGCCCAAAGCTATTGTCGCCCCAACCAACAATTCCCCCCTCCAACGTCAGCGCGAGACTATGTTTTTTTCCAGCCGCAATCGCCTGGAACGGGCCCGATGGGATATTGATCTGTCCAAAGCTGTTATCACCCCAACCAACAATTTCCCCCTCCATCGTCAGGGCCAAACTGTGGAAAGCCCCGGCCGCGATCGCTTGAAACTGTCCAGACGGCGTGTTGATGGCACCGTTGAAATTGTCGCCCCAGCCAACCACCTGCCCGGTCGTCGTCAGCCCCAGGCTATGGTCGTTCCCAGCCGCGACCGCCTGAAATTCACCAGCGGGAGGACTGGCCTGGCCATCGTTATCGGCCCCCCAGCCCACAAGCTGTCCTTCGGTCGTCAACCCCAGGCTGTGGTCGTTCCCCGCCGCAATCGCCTGGAAATCACCGTGGGAAAGCAAGTCAGCCACGTTGGTCTGGCCACTACTGTTGAGGCCCCATGCGGTGACCACTCCGTCGGTCGTCAGTCCCAGGCTGTGGAAAGCCCCGGCAGCAACCGCCTGGAATTGGCCCGGGGGGGCGTTGAGTTGACCCTGGACGTTGTAGCCCCAGGCAACGATTTCTCCATCGGTCTTCAGAGCCAGCCCGTGATTGAAACCCGCCGCAACGGCCTGGAACTGGCCGGAGGGCGTCTCATCGAGTTGGCCAAATTTTCCACCCCAGTTCACAACGGGACCGTCAGCCACACTGGAACGAGTGGTTAACATCCCCAGGACCAACAGTAGAAACAACTGACGCATTCAGTCTCCAGGCGCAGAAAAACAACCTGTCATCCAGTCGCTATTTTAACACGGGGCCACTCGTTGGAATGAAAACACCACCGTTTTTCTCCCAAACGCGGAACATCCGGCCTGCAAATCGCGGAGCGATTCAGCCACACCGAATCGTGCGGTAACGGATATGCCGCCTTTGCGGCGGCGCGGGCATCCGGCTGACTTGCTTGCTACTTCCTCTGGCGATATCGTGGTGGTCCGGTTTCACACCTGTTTTCTCCGCCCGTTTCCAAGGAAAGCATCCGCCATGAAGATCAGTCACAAGGTCCTGCCAGGAGTGTTTGTTCTGTTAAGTGTGGTGGCAGTCGGGAGCCGGCAGCCGTTGGCCACGGCCGGCGACGACTGGCCCCAATGGCGCGGACCGCACAGCGACGGCATCTCCCGTGAAACCGGTCTGCTGACCGACTGGTCGGAGCAAAAACCGAAAGTCCTCTGGCAGCAAGCGCTGGGGTCGGGCTTCTCTTCCATCTCCGTGGTCGGAGACCGTCTTTACACCATGGCGGCGGTGGACGACGTGGAGTACACCTTCTGCCTGGACACCGACACGGGCAACCTTGTCTGGCGGGTTCCAATCGGCGCCCGGCGCGTGGACCCTCAGGGCGGTGACGGGCCCCGCAGCACGCCAACGGTGGTGAACGACGTGGTCTACACGCTTGGCGCCGAGGGGCGACTGATGTGCCTCGATGCCCGCACCGGCCGGGAGCGATGGCAACGGAACATCCTGGAAGATTTCAGCGCGGAGAACCTGCATTGGGGCGTCTCGACTTCACCCTACGTCGACGGTGACAATCTGCTCGTGAATGTCGGCGGTCCGGGGGCCTCGGTCGTCGCCTTTGAAAAGAGGACGGGAAACGTTGCCTGGCAGAACCTCGACGACGTGGCCGGCTACGCCTCTCCGATCAAGATCAATGTCACTGGACCCGACGGTGCGAACGTGCCGGAACTGGTCTTCTTCTGCGGCCGCAGTCTGATCGGCGTTTCGCCCGCCGACGGTTCCCTGCACTGGCGTCACGAGTGGATCACGACCTCAAACATGAACATCGCCACACCGATTTACGAGCCGCGCAGCCGACTGTTGTTTATCTCTGCCTCTCGCGATACGGGCCGTTGCGCTACCTATCGCCTGACAGCGCATGACGGGTCCGTCGCTTGTGAACTTGTGTACCGCAACCAGGAAATGAAGAACCATTACAATAGCTGTGTGCTGATCGACGGATATCTGTACGGCTTTGACAACTCCATCCTCAAGTGCATCCAGCTCGAAACGGGCCAGGTGATGTGGGTGGATCGAACCGTCGGCAAGGGTTCCCTGGTAGCCGCCCAGGGGCACCTTTTCGTCCTGGGAGAACGGGGGGATCTTGCCGTCGTCGAGGCCACGCCCCGGGAGTATCGCGAGAAGGGCCGGATGCAGGCCTTCGACTCGAGTCGCGCCTGGAGTCCACCCGCGTTGGCAAACGGCCGGCTCTATGTGCGAGACCTGGAAAAGATTGCCTGCCTGGACATCGGGGCGCGGTAAGCCACTGACAGCGCGGTGCTGCTTACCGCTTCCCGGCCCGGCCGTGGTACCGGCTGGATTCACGGCTGCAAGGTCACTAACTCCAACTCCGTTTCCGCACGCATCGGATCCCCAGTCGAAAGCGCGGTGGCTCTCAGGACCACGGGCATATTGAGAGGTCCCAGGGGATCGGAGAACCTGAGGCGCATGGTGGCCTCATTTTCATCAGCGGGAATCATCAGAGGTTCTGCCTTAATCCCTCGAATGTGCGACGGCACTTTCAAGGTGACACGAACCCGGCCGGTCAAGGAGACGTCACGCTCAATCCGCAGGGGCACCTCAGCCGTCGTGCCGGGCTTTGCCAGGACCGTCTGCCGATGCGTTTTGATGCTCAGCGGACTTGTGGTGACCAGCAGAAAAATATGGCTGGGACGATCCTCGGCGCTGTAAACCACAGGATGCCGACTGCCGTCGTGGTCGACGAGATGGGAAACGCCCATCACATTCGCGCGCGACGTACGGTTAGTGATCATCCAGGGAGCAACAGTAACGGGATAAGTGAATCGATCCTGGCCGGCAGGGACGACGAAGGTAGGTCCCGACATGCCCTGCAGCTGACGGTAATGACGGTCGGAGAGTTGCACCGTAATCGGCCCCTCGAAGCCATTTCGTTCAATCCGAAATTCCCATGGAAAATTTTCGGTACCCCTGGGTGTCTGGCTATACTCCGTGACGCCATGTATTTGAAACGGAGTACGGATAGCAACGGCCAGTCGCACATGCTCAATGGGAACTTCATTCCAGCGCCGTCGAACCCTGGCAGGGCGTGAAACGGATCCGCCCTGCAACTCGGCCTTACCAGTAATCGTCAATCGTGAGGACTGAATCGTCGTGGTTGCCGATGCGGTGAAAACCAATTCCGTCTGCCTCCCACCGGCAGCGATTTCGGTACCCGCCACCGTGACACCGTCAGGTAAACCCGCGACCGAGATCCGTACAGGAACCGAGAGTGAACCCGGACCCTCGAGTTTCACAATCAATTTCGCCAGCGAACGTTCATCCGCTTGATAGGAACCCCCGGGATGATCAGCCGGAACCTCGCGAAAAACCGTCACCATGTCACCCGATAACGCCAATCGAAAATCCGATTCCGAAGGAACCACGTGCATACGATAGGCGTAGGATGGGCCGCCGCGCCTCGTCAATCGACTTCGGATCCGGACCAGGTACTCCCCCTCCGTTTCAGGTACAAAGCGGAAACCGGGGTCCATTTTATCACTGGAAAGCGCCTCATCGCGGATCAACTCACGTCCCTGCTGGTCGATGATGGAAATTTGGGCGTCCAAAGGCGAATTAAGCCGCGCTGCCCACAGATCGAAATCAACCGCTTGCGACTTCTTGAGCACCATTCGAAACTGGTCAACATCTCCGACATGGTCAATTCGGCCATTGATAATCGTGGGCACCGGGATGATCTCCGCCTGTTCCAGTGTGTCATTCCGTTCATCTTCGACGACCTCGTCCACATCGCTCAACTGCAATGTCACGGGACCCGTCGTCATCACCGGACGAGTAATTCGCGTATTCCACTCGTCACCCGGCTGGTTCGGCAGCGCGATGTCCAATGGCGAGTCCGTCAACCCGTAACCAAAAAGTCTCAATGGGATGGTACTGCCCCGCCGCCCGCCTAAAGGGTAGGTGCCCGTCACCCGGGCGCGCGGTGCCAGGGTCAACCGATAGACGTAACTCTGCGGGGCCGCTCGGCGCAATCCCATATTACGACTGGTGTACTGCAGGCGAATATCATCAACCCGGACTTCGTACCGGCCGTCCTGGGGAACCGGGAATTCCAACTGTGGATCCCGGCGGGAGGTTCCGCTCGCGGTTGCCAGCAATTTTCCGTCGGAGTCCATCACGCGCAAGCGGGGCCGCACGGGGTATCCCATTTCAGCGGAAGCCACGCTGAGTAGCAATTGTTCACCTTGTCGCGCCGAGAATCTCCAGATGTCAATGTCTTCCGACGGAAAGATTCGTCCATTGATCGTGACGGGTGTCACCACTTCTGTGGGTACGGGCCGCCCCGGAATTTCATCTTCGACAACTTCCGGTAGATCGCCAATGACGAACGTTCTCGCTGTGGTAACTCCCTGCGAAGTCCACACCCGCCACGCGATCGAGCCCACCGGAGCATCCGTCGGTATGTTGACGTTGATCAGAAAATCACGAGGAAGCTCTTCACCACTCTGGCCGACCGGGGGCCGCATCAGCGGAGTCTCAAACCAGATACGATCCGTTTCTTCCAGTGTTGTCTGATCCTGCAAACCGGGACCAAACATTTCCAGCTTGGCGCCATCGTGAAAAAACATGCCCCCCACGCGCACCGCGCAGGTCGTGCCACGCTGGGCACCGGCCGGAAAAATGTAGGACGCAACCGGAGGTTCGCCCGGCGACCTGTCCGGTAAAGCCAACAGCGGTCCCATGACCAACAGCGTCGCGATGCTGCGACGGAGCACTGGCGCGGCAGCACAAGTCCCCTGAACAAATCTTGTCACGTTCATATTTTGCGACCGCCCGGCATTTGATTTTCACCACGTGCTCGTGACTGGTTCCTGTGACTTCCCGGGACAACAGAGAGACGCAAATGTTGTCGCGCACCGGTTCCTGGCCCGGCACCACCCCCTAGAAGAGTTCCCGGATCACACGCCCGTCATTGGTGATCTTCACAGGCCGGCCGTCAGCGGTGTGCAACTCTTTCGCAGGATTGATTCCCACCCGTGAAAAGATGGTAGCCGCCAAATCAGCGGGTCCGTAGGGTTGTCCAATAGGTTTTTCGCCGTAACGATCAGAAGCGCCGACAACGCGGCCACCCTGGATACCTCCCCCGCCAAGTGCCACGGTAAATGATGGACCCCAATGGTCGCGTCCGGCCCGGCCGTTGATCTTCGCTGTGCGGCCAAATTCACCGGACACCACTACCAACGTCTTGTCAAGCATTCCGCGGTCATGCAGATCGCGAAACAGGGCGGCCACCGCTGTGTCAAGCATGGGCAACAGTTCTTTTTTAAGCATCAGGAAATTATTGGAGTGGGTATCCCAATCCAGGGTGTCGAGGTGAACGCAGCGAACACCTCCTTCGACCATGCGTCGAGCCATCAGGCAAGACTGGCCCAGCACGTGCCGTCCATATTCGTCACGCAAAGATTCCGGTTCCGAGCCGAGATCAAAAGAACTCTGGGCAGCTTCCGAGGACATCAACCCGAACGCTCGGTCCCGGTACTGGCTGAACGTCCATGCTTTGTCATGAGCCTGAATCGTCGGGTCCTGGTGAAACCGGTCCACTCCTGCCAGCAAACTGGCCCGCCGCGCGCTGCGATTGGCGGAAACCCCTGCCGGCGGAACAACGTCGGGCACGGAAAAACTGGGAGACGAAGGGTCCGCTTGAATCGTGAATGGTGCACAGCTTGCCCCCAGGTAGGCCGACCCGGCACTGGGATGCATGCGCGGGAGGCACACATAGCTGGGCAGCGACCCACGGGATCCGAGTTCGTGGGAAATGAGGGATCCGTGTGAGGGGCGCTCGTTGTTGGGGGTGACCCCCTTGTTGAAGGCCGGAGTCGGATGATAGCCGGTCAACATGAAATGGTTGGCGTCCTCGTGAGTCGAATTGCGGTGCCCGAAGTTTCGAACCAATGAAAACTTGTCCATCTGCTGTGCCAGCTTCGGCAGGTGTTCGCACACCTGGATGCCCGGAACGACCGTGGAAATCGGCTTGAACTCCCCCCGGATTTCCATGGGTGCCGACGGCTTCATGTCGAGGGTGTCAATCGTACTCAGCCCGCCTTTGAGCCAGACGATGATCACGGACAAATCGTTGGACGCTGTGGCCGATGAGTTCCCCGCCGGCCATGGCGTTTGGCTGCCTTGAAGCAGTGGCGCGGCCAGGTCAAAACCGAAAAGGGAAGCAGCTCCTGCCTTGAGCAACACGCGACGATCTAGTTCCGGCCCAAATGACATAGAAACTCTTTCCGATAGGAGTCGGACAGACTAAAACTACTTCTGCTATCGGACCAATCTTAACTGAACCTGAAAAACAAATTCAAGGGCAACCATCAGGCTTCCAGCGCGTTTCCACTGCTAAAAGAAAGGAAAAAACTGGTTTTTTCTATTTTAGCGAAATTTTTCTGATTACCGGTTGAAGATAAACTCAATGCTGTTCATCAGGCTCCAGGCCAGATCTTCCGTGCCGGTTCGCTGGTCCACGGCAATATTTTCGATGTATTCCACCCCTTGAACACGTTCTGCGGTGGTGGGGAAACGGGAAAAAAAAGTCAGATAAAGTTCGTCGACCAGACGGTTTGTATCGGAAATCGTGGCGACCAGCTTGGCAATGTCTCCCCCTTCGTGCGTGATCTTCTCCTCGATGGACGGAGCATTCAAGAGGTGTAGAACTTGTGCGATACTCGGTTCGGTTCCCCGCTCACACGTGCACGCGGTCTCTCTTACGGGTCGCCCGAAGAGCCTAAGAAAGTAATGCTCGATTTTGCTGTCCCACAACTGGATTGCGCGATAGCCTGCCGGCATGCCGTAGTATTTCTCCTCGACTCCTGTCGCTTGGCACACCATGTCAAAAAGGACTTCCGCTTCGAGTCGCTTCATCGTCGCGTGCGAGTAGTTCGAATTATCCCGTTCATTCGACCCGGTTGTACGGGAAGTCCGTTGGTAGGTCTCCGAGGCGACAATGACGCGAATCAGCGCCTGGGCGTCAAATTGTTTCTCAATCAGATAATCCGTGAGCGCATCGAGCAGCGGAGCATTGGTAGCTGGATTCGTCTCCCGGATATCGTCCACCGGCTCGATGATCCCTCGCCCCAACAAGTAGGCCCATAGACGATTGGCCATGTTTCGTGCGAACCACGGATTTTCAGGACTGGTGGTCCAGTCCGCGAGCACCTTCCTGAGATCGACATCCCGGTCATCCACTGGATCGGAGGCGCCCAGTGGATGGGCCTTGATCGGATCACCTGTCCGCGGGTGGAGCGTGACGTTGTTTCCTATATCAAGAACCGCCTCCCCCCGTGTCGTCTGGTGGGTTGTCACCGACGCAAAAAAATCAACCATGCCATAATAGTCCGTCTGACTCCAACGGTCGTAGGGATGGTGGTGGCACTGCGCACACGCGATGCGAACACCAAGCATCACCTGCGATACCGTGCGTGCCGCCTCCTCTGGCGTGTTGGCCACCTTGTAAAAATTCGCCTGCGGAACATCGACAAGGGCTCCTTCTGCTGTCAGCAGATTCCAGGCAACGTGGGCGAGTGACTCGTTTCGCGAGATCGACTGGTGAACCCACTGGGAAAAGGCATAGGCACCTTCGGTTCCGATTTTGCCGCGATCAACTCGCAACATGTCAGCCCATCGCATCGTCCAGTAGTCGGCATATTCCGGTCGACGAAAAAGTTCCTCGACCAACAATGCACGTTTGTCGGACCGATCATCTTGAAGGAATGTGCGTGCCTCACTGGCATCAGGAAGTGTCCCGATCAGGTCCAAATAGACACGACGCAGGAATTCCGAGTCGTCACAACGCCGGGATGGTTCAATTCTCAGTTTGCGAAGCTGATGGTTCACGTGGTGGTCAACAAAATTAGTTTCCGGCCACGGCGCACTCTCGGGAAGTTCGCGAGAGTTGGGCACCAAGCCGAGAAAGGTGTCGATCTCACCCATGTAGCTGGCCATGACGGCAACTTGCCCGGGAACCTCACCGGCTGTCACTCGTCCTTCTTTGTCGACATTCGCAATCATTTCATTGTTGGTTTGAAATCGTCCGAAGCGAGTGACGTCCACCACTCGACCGTCACTGTAATGTGCCAGCAACCGCAGACGCTGGTGTCGTCCCATCTCAAGTGGTCGCTCCTTCGGCTGAAGCTCGACCCCGACTAGTCGGGGTGCGTCAGGTGGCCCATAGTCCGCGCCAGCGGCCACCCACTGGCGTAACAATTCATATTCCCTGGAATCCTTCGACAATCGCTTTCCGCCACCGTGAGGAATGGTCGCCGTCGCCTTCCGTAGAAACAGGCTGTGCTCAGGTGCCGCCAAAAACACGCGCCGACCCCGATTCTCAACCGTCAGTGCAGCGTGGTCGAAGACCGGGTCGAAGGCGAACACCGACAGTTTGAATCCTCCCTGTCCCTCCGCTTTGGCATGACAAGCCGATGAATTGCATCCCAGTTTTCCCAGCAGGGGAAGGATGTCATTCCGGAAGTGCAGTGCGCGGGTTTGCGAACATCCGCTGCTGGAAACCTTGATCTGCCCCCGGAGTCCGGCTGCGCTGACCGTGACCACAGTGCTACCGTCAGACAAGGCGCTGATCACCCCCCCTTTGGTGACTGCGATCACTTCCGGGTCGCGCGAATGGAACGTCGCGTGTACCGTGAGATCCTTCAGTTGACCATGGCGGTCTTTCCCATCAACCAGCAGTTGGTAACGGTCATCGACGCCATCAAGCGTCACGGATTCCGGGTCGATCTTCAGCTCCACGAAGTCGCCGTTCCCGGAGTTGTTCGCGTCATCTCCAACGGCCATTGGCAATGCAATGGAAAAGGCGAGCAACCAAAGAAAGTAATTTCTAACACGCACCTTGGACACGACGACTCCAGGAGAACAGGCCTCAGGTATTGCCAATCAAATGGACCAGAACAGGTTCTCAGCCAGTATAGTATATCGGCTCGGCACAACGATCGCATCGTCTCAATTTGCGTCGCTTGAAATTGTAGCCTGGCGCTATGGCGCACAGTTGAATTTAAAGAAAAACAGGCCAAAAATCAATTCGAGTTTCCGCTAACCCGGATCGACCGGACCACAGAACGTGTTTGCACCGCGAGTTCCTCGGTGACAGAATTGCCGCGGGCCGACGCAGTCGACTTCTTATTCACACATCTTGGCGACAAGCAAGTAACTTCACACCGTTTCCAGCCGCCGGAACAGATAAAACACCACCGTGGCCGGTCCCCGCAACAAGAACACTCCGATCCGTCAGGACAAGCTGCTGACCCTGATCCGCTACATCGGACGCCCGGCCGTGTGAACGCCCCCCGTTTGCGTGCGGCGGTGCAG
>Ga0310121_10002216_pt1 | contig 18797 bp, 21 predicted proteins | sample CB27_Tmax_986_MG_FD_203504 | JGI IMG/M metagenome (GOLD analysis project Ga0310121, IMG submission 203504) | Marine microbial communities from Western Arctic Ocean, Canada - CB27_Tmax_986 | ecosystem: Environmental > Aquatic > Marine > Oceanic | place: Canada: Western Arctic Ocean | collected...
ATGAAACTGTTTGTGATCTTTACTCTGCGGTAGTGTCTCAGGATGTGATTTTGCATAGCGGCAAAAACGTTTTTATCCAATACCTCAGCATTAATGCGATTCTCGAACTGTTCAAATTTAGAGTACCTTACCCCTTTTAGGAAATCGGAATAAGACGTTATCCCAGTGGCGGCAATAGCAACACTGTGTCCACCGATTAATAAAGGTAGCAAGGCTACTATCGCGATAATGGCGAATCTTGTTACTGCGTGCTTGTGGGCGTATTTCATGTTGAATCTCCCCGTTTAGGGTGGGACTTAAAACAATAGACAATCTATGCTGATAAGCATACTCCTGTATGTGATAGGGGTCACAGGAGTTAGCAAAATGAGGGTATGAACCTGCCCACCCATTGTCGCTTTAGCCTAGGCAGGACGGTGTTTCCATCAACAGGCAGGCGACACCACTTTATCCGTTGGGACTCCTGCTGTCTGTGAGATATCGCACAACCATTTCGACTACTCACAGGCGGGTAATGATTATCGTCCCTTAGACCTGCTCCTCCAAACTTCAATCTCGATAACCAAACAGAGAGATATAACCATGAAGATTGAACGCACAGTTGTCATCGCAATGTTGTCCGTGATTGTTGGATTAGGTGTTATCGGTGTCAGCCCTGCATTTGCTCGAGAGAGTTCTTCTCTTCCTGCATGTCCGCCATCAGGAGAGTTCCACAATTGTTTTGGCACCATCACATTTGCCAGTGGAATCGAGTACGTTGGGGAATACAAGGATGGCAAGAGACATGGTGAAGGCATCTTGACTACGACCGACAGCAAAGAAATTATGGGTGACTGGAAGTTTAATAAGCCGTGGAATGCTGTTTACTTCGATGGCGGGGAGTTCCGTTTCAGTTATAAAAACGGCGTGATTCAGGCTGGTTTATTAAAAGCGCATCTGTTGATAGCGGGACGATAGCGGCGCAGGGGCTGGAGGGGGTATTGGGCGTGATTTGCGGGGACGGGATTGGGAAACATTGACCGCAGACGAATTGGCGACGAATCCCAGCGCGTGTTGGGAGCGTGGGTGCGACCTGCCAGGAGGTGAGTCAATGGCGTTGCTAAATATGCCGGATATCACAATGGCGCCGTGGGTGGTCGGCCCGAACAACTGCGCTCGTCGCAAGGGGTTGGATTTTTCAGCGGCTTTTGGTTGGAGTGGCTGTATGGCATCGGCGAGGGAGTGTGCGAGTGGTGCAATTTTAGGTCAACGCTGCTACCGACATTCTGATTTTATGCATGACCATTATTGTGTTAAGTAATTGAGCAAAGTGACTCTCTCCCGTCCTCGCACGAGTTCAAAAAACTTGACTCAGACGCTGTAATTCCCAACCCCTGCTGACCGGTCATCAACCGGTTGGCAGGGGAGTCAGGGAATACCGAGTCGCCTTAAGATGTAAATGTAATAACGTCTTACCTTGCGTGTGACTGATCCCTAACCACACGGTACATAGAACGCCTCTCTACGCAACGGCGTGTACCTTACACGCTGATACCTAAAAGACAGCAGTAGGGTGAGTTACGCTTACACCCACACATTCCTCTCCATTACTAGGGTCACCTTCCAAATGTGACGGCCATCACATTTTGCAGTAGATTATTGGTCACATACTGCGATGCTCGGGTTATTGCGGGAGGAATACGATGAAAAGGCTACTGATCGCGTATCAGAGCATGGATTGGAGCTCCGCCTTGATCTTCTACCGCATCGTGCAGCAGGGCGGCGGTTACTTCTGCCTCAGTACCACCTGCTTCCATGACAAGAGCGGCGACACTGTATAGGTGTGAGATATAGGGAACGTTGGTGCCCTTGCGAAATTGGCGAGCGTGTAGCGAGGTGGCGTAGTTAATGGCAGAGAGAAAGCGGGGAGAAAGCGGGAGGGGTAAATCTGATAACTCGTTCATTAGACTCCTGGTGAATTATTTGCCTATAGAAAATACAAGGGGCTGAATAGCACTAAATCCAATGCTTGAGTCTTTCGAGGCGGTGATACAAATTGTATCTTGTGCTAGTTACTTACAGGATTAAGTGAGTGCTAGAATCCGCTGTGATTAGACGGATTTTTTCTCTTTGGAAGTGCACGATAAGTGCACCGGGACAATAGGGAGATCATCCCTTAAATAAACCCTTATAAATCAATGTGCCCGGGTGGCGAAACTGGTAGACGCAAGGGACTTAAAATCCCTCGGCCTTACGGCTGTGCCGGTTCGACTCCGGCCCCGGGCACCAACCCTGAGCTCGAACGGGCGAGTTAGCCCGGGATCTTTGGACACCGTTCGATGTTTTGGTTTGCGCGCTTAATCCCAATCGTTACCCTGGTGCTCTGCTTGCCAGCCGAGAGCCAATCTAGTGAGGGGATAGCTTTTATGAGGTTCGGGGGTGACTCGGAATGGGGCTATTCTGTAGTCCCCGACCCAACGGGACTGGGACCGACCGAGATGGTGGAGCGATTCGAACTGCGCCCTGGCGACTGCACCTCTGTGCCTCCTTATGACGACTGCTCATTAGGAGCTGAAAGAGCAGAGCGGGCTCAAGCCCGCCGTCCGAGCGGGGCAGTCTCGGGGCCAGAGTGGTACCGCTGGAACATTTTTTTCCCGGAAGATTTCATCAATACCTACCCGGCCAAAACCCGGCACGGGCAGTTTATTGACCATGGAAAACAAGATCCAGCGTGGGCTCTGGAGGTCGGCAGTACTGGCGTCCTGTGGCTGGGAGCTCAACTTGTTGAAGAATCGCTTTATTTTTCGCTGATCGACGAAAATGAGCTTCGTGGCAAGTGGCATGAGATTATCGTTCACGCCGTTTGGAGTTCCGATGAGGGTAAGATCGAAGTGTGGACAAATGGTCAAAAAAATGCGTCTTATCAAGGACCTACCTGTGTTCGGTGTCGCGTTTTCTTCAGTTATGGCGTGCATCGGATCGGTGTCTCTGCTTTTCAAAAAAAGTTCCCGGGCAGCGCTCTTCCAGTCCAGGTTGTGTTTTATACGGAACCGGAATCAGCATGGGTTGACCCTCATTGGATCACACCAGAACCCGATACCGAACCGGAAACAGAGTCCGAAAACTTTCAAAAGGCAGTCGAACCTGGTAGTGGTAGTGCTGGCTCTCGAATGGATTCCAAGGTCGTTTCCGCCGAGGTAGAGAGCGATCTTGATCAAATAGCGGTATCGGAGACTCCGGACGATGCCGAGCCGAGCGAGACATCAAGCTCAATCGAGGCCTCTCAATCGACAGCCGAGGAAGCCGAAACCAAAAAAATGAACGATGATGACCGTCCGGACGGGGGTAAGGCGCGTGGCGGCACCCAGTAATTGTGTCAACTCTGAGCTTAGGAGTCCTTGATGGAAAAATACTTTATCTCACCTGACGATCTTCTGCGGGATTCGTTTTTACTCGGGCAGAAGATCATCGAAAGCGGATTCCGCCCGGACTTTATTGTGGGTATCTGGCGTGGCGGCACGCCCGTTGGGATCGCAGTCCAGGAACTTCTGGATTATGCCGGCATAGCGACTGACCACGTGGCTATTCGGACATCCTATTACAAAGGTATTGCGGAAACGGCCGAAACGGTCCAGGTTCACGGCCTAGGTTACTTAGTTCGTAAAATCAATCGGGACGATTCACTCCTGATCGTCGATGATGTCCTCGATTCAGGAAAGAGTATAGAAGCCGTAATAGCGGACCTTAGAGCTCGTTGCCGGCGTAATATGCCCTCGGACCTTAGGCTCGCGACGTGCTGGTACAAACCCACTAAGAACCAGACCGGCAGGATCCCTGACTATTTTGTCCACGAGACTGATCAATGGCTGGTTTTCCCTCACGAGCTGCAAGGGCTGTCCACGAAGGAGGTCTGCGATGGGAAACCAGGCATTTCGGACATTGTGATGGCCTTGGGCCTTAAGTAGAGATGGTCGGGGCAGGGCGCGTACCTCAATCAACGAGGTGGAACGCGCGCCTGGGGTAAGGATACGACAACTTCTACACCACGGTCACCAGCACGGTTTCGCGCCACAACTGTTCCGTTGTGAAACTCCGCAACCAGACGAACGATGTAAAGCCCTAGACCTAGGTGCGTTTTTCGTGCATCCCGGGCTCTGGAGACCATCGGGTCAAAAAGCCTGTCAACAATCTCAACTGGGAGAGCAGCGCCATCGTTTGCAACCGTTAATTCAATACCATCGGCATTCCTTCTCAGGCTGACAACGATTAGCCCTTGGTCTGCTCCGAACTGGACTGCGTTATCGATCAATTTATCGAGCATCTGGGCAAGGCGGTCAGGAACCCCCTCAATAATTATAGGTCCAGCCACACGGGTGGAGACGATCCGGTGTTTCGGGTTAACGGCCTGGTATCCCTCAACGCAGCCGTCAATCAAGTCAGCAAGATCAAATCGCTCGTCCTGCTCGTGGCTCAAGGCCTCTTTCAGGCTCGCCGCTTCGGTCAGACTTGTGATGATTGAGCGAAGTCGGCCAACGCCATTTCGCGCTCTTTGCAGATGCTTATCATCTGCTAACTCGCGGTGGTGGTACTGAAGATTTTCAAGGGACGAGTTGACAACATTTAGTGGATTTTGGAGTTCGTGCGCTAGAGTGTCAGGTAGTTTCTCCAGGTAGCGAGTATATTGGCCAAGATTGTGAAGCAGTCCAGAGATACTTCTTGTGAGACTGCCCAGTTCATCACTGGAGCGGGCACCGGGTCGAATTTGATCTTTGAGCAGTCGGCCTTCCGGTGTTGCCGCTTGCTCGGTTTCACGCTGTAGTCGCCCTACGCGGTACGTTAGTCGAGTCGAAAATACCAAGATCGCCACCGACAAAAAGAGAAAAACTCCCAGAAACAGTAATGTAAAGCGCTGTAGGGTTCGGTATTGCAAGGATAGTAGCTTGTTCCCACTTTGCTTGATCAGGACCGCGCCGTCGATCCTTCCTTCGGCCCAGATTGGCGCTGCGGTAACAATGAGCTTGGCATCTCCATAGCGACGCCGTTCAGATTTTGGCTCGCCCTCGGTGAGTACTCGCCCGAGGAGCCGGTAATCTTCCTGACTTGAATCAATCGGCATATCCTTAAAACCGCGCGCCGGGCTCCGGAGTATCCAGTCGTAAAAGCGGGTAATCGCGGTCTCGACGTTGGGGAAGGACCAGGCGAACTCTTCACTCTTAAGATCAAACCCCTCCCGCGCCGGAGGGAAGATAGATCCGACCTGTGCGCGAAGTCGGTACCCTCGATCCCAGATGGTTATATTCGCTTCCGACAGGTAAAGTGGTTGAATCAGTTTTGTCAATTCTGGGGTAGCAAGGCGGACCCGACCGATCCCAAGCTGGCTGGGATCTGGCTCGGTACTGATCACCCGGCTAACAACACGACTGCCAATATCGTCGACGTCAACTATCTCAAATTTGAGCCGCGCGCCGACACCCAGTAAGTTGCGAGGAATGCGCAATTTAATCACGTAACCCCGGTCTGTCAGATCAAGCACCCCGGCCACCTCCCGGACGGCGTCGCCACTTATCGCTTCGCGCCAGTTATCTCTCATCAGATAAATACTGATCCGGCCAGGCTCTGTGGTTGTAAGCAGGTAACGCGAGACCGTGCCCGAACTCGCCTGGACAGTCATTCGCAGTTGATCGCTGTTGTTAAGCGAGACAAGGTCCGGGTCCCTAAAGATGATAATGTCATCGTCAATCTCGAAGTACGCGAAAAACTGCTCCGTGTCGATCGCAACACCGTGTCGAACGGCTAGGGAATCTGGTTGATACTCTGGGCCACATTCGAAAAGACCAAAACCTGTGAAATTGGTGAGTTCGCCGATCGCTGACACCCAGCCGGAGGCTGTTGCGTCGATTGATAATGATTGCTCGATCTCGGTTGGCAAAGGCCTGGATGTTCGCCCAATGACCTCTGGCACTCCAACTCCCGGGTCGAAAAGATCGCTTCGGTTCCCAAGTAAGCTTGAGATACCTTGAGTCGTCAATTCCAGGGCTTGTTCTTGACCCTCAAGCAGGAACCTTTCCATCTCCCGAACCGACTCGTAGCCCATCCAGGGTATGGCCAACAAGGAGACGACCAGCAGCAAGAGCTTAGTACGAATCTTAAGACCGGGCCGGATACCAGACGCCGCTCGGCGTTTCTTTTGGTCGACCCGCTTCGTTGATTCTCGCAGGGCTTTGAGACCAATCACTCGCGATCACGCTCCCACTTGTAACCTGTCCCATGGACTGTCTGGATCCGGTCAAAGCTCGAATCCAGTTCGCGAAATTTGTTACGGATTCGCCGGATGTACCCGTTGATGGTATTTCGCTCGACCAACCCCTGGCGGGTGACATCACTTAGCGCCTCATAACTTTTCACATGACCGGGATTTCGCGTGAGTGATTCGATAATCCAGAACTCGGTTAATGTCAGACTTACTGGTTGACCCTGCCATTTCACCAACATGCTGTTTTCATCCAGTTCCAAATCACCGACTGAAAATACTGACGACTCGGGTGAACGGTGTTGCAGTTGTTCGGAAATTCGTAATAGGGCGTGGACTCTGGCGACCAAAAACTCAAGGCTAACCGGCTTGGTGATGTAGTCCCATGCCGTCATTCTTTGCGAGGAGATTCGGTCCGCATCGCTGTTGCGCGCCGTCAGGAAAATCACTGGCAGGGTAGGGCTGAGTTTTCGTAACTCCATGCAAAGGTCGAAGCCGCCATCCATGTCTTCCCCAAGCATGATGTCAAGCAGCGCAAGGTCAGGCAACTCACGCTTGAAACCAGCCTCGGCGCTTGGCTTATCCGCATAGGCTCGAACGTCATAGCCGTGCGCGGTGAGGACATCGACGTAGTTGTCTCGTTGATCCCGGTCATCTTCGACTACGGCTATTACGATTGCCATATGGATTCCATGACAGAAAAACTCGGGGTTTTTAGTCCTGGGAGCTAAATTCGGCCCAATGAGACCAAGTCTCCACTTTGTTGCCACCCTTTTACCATAGGTTACGCCCGGAAAGACCCCTTGGGGGGTCTATTATTGCAACCAATGCCCGAAAACGCCTCACAGTAAGAGAAACAAGCTTGTGACTAATAAAGTCTTTATCCCGCTGAGTGATGACCTGATTTATGAGCACCCAGAGCTCATCCTCGGGCCGATCATGGCTTTTGATCCTGCCAACCGGCAGGATTCAGGTTCGTGCGACCCAAGGGTGAAAGTTGACCGCCTGGTTTCTGCAGCAAGGCGCTCGGAACGAAAAACAGCCAAAACACCCACGGATAGGGCAGGGGCGCACTACTACCGTTGATCGCGTCACTTCAGTAGGTGAATAAAAACCGCGGCAAATGCCGCGGTTTTTCATTTAGTTGCGTAAGCTTCCAGATTCTGATGATTCACGACCTGGTCGAACCGGGCGCCCGGCGCTCGGGCGCAAGCGAGGCGTTGTCGCGCGGTCAGCCCCTCCCGTTTTATCGGTTTCCATATCGACGGAACCTTTAAACGAGCAGCCGTCTTCGAGGACCACTCTAGGCGCACGGATGTCCCCTTTAACTTTGCCACTGGGGCTGATGACGACCTGTTCACTGCCGTGCAATTCACCTTTTACCTCGCCGTCAACACGGATAATTCGTGCGTTAATATTCGCTGTCACCCGGCCATTGACGCTGACTACCAGGTTGTTGTCCTTGAAGTTAACCGTGCCCTCGATAGTTCCATCGACAACCAGATCCTCCTCCCCAGCGACGTCGCCGTGAATGACAATTGACGATCCGATCGTAGCCGGTTTACGGTTGCCTGGGGGCGCCTTGGCAGCGACTTTTTGAGGGGTCGCCTCGGTGGCCTCGTCCTGCGGGGCGGCTGTACCGCTAATTTCTTTTTGTGTCATTACAACGTTTTCCTCGGTTTAGTTTTCTGGAAACGGACCGCTTGAAAGCCCGTGAGCGCGGCTCGAACTAGTGGTTTTCCGCGTCTACAGTCTGATTCTGGCTGACCCCGGGGGAAGGGTCAAACGGTTTACTCTAAGTTTGGCGTGTTATGCGAGTTTGGCAGACCTATCCGTTACTTTACATAATATACATTATACGAATCAGAATCACAGGGAGTTGTAACCGAAGTCAAACAAAGGTGCAGTTCTAAACCATTACTACGCACGCTTCTTTGAGCCGGATTCCAGGCTAAGCCGGGTGTCGGCACGCCCGTTGAAAAAGCTCAAAGAAGTTATTTGAGGTGAGCTCGGCAAAAGCGTCCATTGAGATACCCCTCAAATCCGCGATTCGTTCAGCTGTGCAGGACACGAAGGCAGGCTCATTGGTTTTCCCTCGATGGGGTTCGGGCGCAAGGTACGGTGCGTCAGTTTCGACCAGTATCCGATCGTCGGGCACCTTAAGGGCGATCTCCCTTAACGCCTGGGCGTTCTTGAACGTCACAATTCCAGAAAAGGAGATATAAAATCCAAGATCAAGAGCCGCCTTTGCGGTTGTCCAATCTTCAGAAAAACAATGCATAACGCCCCCGGCGTCAGCCGCATTCTCAGACCGCATTAAATCAATTGTGTCCTTACGGGCATCTCGAGTGTGGATCACAAGGGGCTTCCCAGTGCTGTTCGCAGCAGCAATATGTGTTGCAAATCGGTGTCGCTGCCAGCCAAGATCCCCCGAGCTTCGAAAATAGTCAAGTCCGGTCTCCCCGATACCAACCACCCTCGGATCGGACGCAAGATCAATTAAGTCGGCCAATTCAGGCTCTTGTGCGGGGACAAACGTGGTGTTGGGGTGAATCCCAACTGTTACAAAGATGTTTGAATAGGGCTCCGTAAGCAACAGCATATTCGGATAATCTTCCAGGTTGACGCATACACAAAGGAGGTGCGACACCCCGGCTGCGTCGGCACGCCCTAAAACGTCAAAGAGCGAATCACCCAGTTCAGGAAAATCAACATGGCAATGAGAGTCAACTAGCATACGGTGAGCCGTCGGGACAAGACAAAAATCTAAGCAAGCCAGGCTTACAGGGTGTGGGTCGCACTGCGCCGCGACGCAACGCCCTTAATCAGTTCTTCAATTCGCTCATTGAGCTTCTGGCCGTCGGCCCCTTTGAAATGGACCCCAATTCCTTTCGTACGACTTGACTGAGCTCCGGACGGCGTTAGCCAGGCTACTGTCCCAGCGACAGCAAACTGCTCGGATTCGAGAAGTTTTAGGACCAAAAAGACTTCGTCTCCCATGGCGTAGTCGGTTTCGGTCGGAACAAATAACCCCCCTTTTTTCAAAAAAGGCATAAAGGCAGCTGTTAGTGTACGAACGTCCCTAATAGAAACGGAAAGGACACGAGGCCGGGCCGCCTTGGTTGGAAAACCGGCCGCGAGCTTCGCGACCTGGTCCTTCGATTTTTCCGTCATAACTCCCTCTCCTCGCAAATTCGGGTACAAATATCCTCGAGAAACAACTGCTCGTCAACCGCGCCGGTTGGATTAACCAGAAACTGCCCTATCTCTACAAACGCCTGAATGCATGATTCTCTACCGGAAAAGGTTGATTCACTACTACAGGAACGAGAAGACCCAACGCCAATTGCGCGCTGGCGAATTTGGGCCAACGCGAGGTGTTGTAGTATCCGCAGTGCTGTCTGGATACCGACCGCCGAACATTCCTGCGCCAGCAACAATGGATTATCTCCTGCCAGCGAGGGCCTATGTAGTTTCTCAATAAGCCCTTGAAAAAGGCCTTGCTGGCCGGCGGCAACGATGCCGTTAATTTGAAGTGGGCCAATACCACAGCGCGCAAAAGGCAAAACATCAATTGAGGTTTCGGGATACCGATCACCCAACCACGATCTGGTCACTTGGGGATCTGGTGTTGCACACTCGAGCCGAATACACCGACTCCGTATAGTTGCAGCGAGCCTGTAAGGCCGAGCGCTCACAAGAATGATGTAGGTGTCGGCAGTGGGTTCTTCAAGCAGTTTGAGTAGCGCGTTCATCGAATTCGAGTTAAGTCGGTCAGCGGGCACAATCAAGCTCAGTTTACGACCCGCCCGACCGGACTTGGTAGCAAGGGAGTCACTAAGCAAACGAACAGCATCAACCCCAATCACCCGACTGGGCTTGCGGGTAGAGCTGGCCCCTTTGTCAGACATAAAATACCGACTGGCATGCCTTCGAATAGGCTCAGGTTGGTTGTCAATTTGCGTTTCGGGCACAAGCACGTGAAGATCGGGATGCACACTGTTTTCCAATAGTTGACAGCTGACGCATCGGCCGCAGGCTTGGTGTTCGTTTGGTTCTGTGCAAAGCAGCAGGCGGCTGAGCTCTAGTGCAAGGTGACCCTTTCCGATTCCTGAATTGCCGGTAATCAGGATTCCGTGCGAAAGGCTTTTCCAGTGAGCACTCACCTGATCCCAGGCCGGCCTAAGCCATGAGAGTTCCTGAAACTCAACCATCTTCGCGGTCGATCAGGTTGGAAACCAGATCCCAGATCTGTGTGTGAACGCTTTCAACAGATTTAGTTGCGTCGATCATCCGAATCCGATCAGGTTCATCACTTTGACGACCCAAATAGGCCTGGCGGACGCGCTGCTTAAACTCAAGATCCTGCTCTTCAAATCTGTCGCTGCCTTGGCCGCGGCCAACACTTCGTTCTATTCCTTGTATGACAGGAAGATCCAGCAACAAAGTAAGGTCGGGCCGCATCCCCTCTGTAGACACAGCCTCTATCTGCTGAATAAATCCCACAGGTATACCCCTGCCCCCTCCTTGGTAGGCGTAACTGGCATCGGTGAAACGATCACAAAGCACCCAGTCGCCGCGCAGGAGAGCGGGCCTGATGACTTCACTGATATGTTGCGCCCTTGCCGCGAAGATAAGTAGTAGTTCGGCCTGTTTGCAAAGTGCATCGGATTCATGCAGCACCCAGCTTCGAATCTGCTCTGAGAGCCTGGTGCCGCCGGGTTCTCGGGTTAAAATCACACGTCTGCCCAGCGCCTCAAGATCCCCGGACAAAAGAGTCAATTGGGTGCTCTTCCCTGCCCCGTCCCCTCCCTCAAAACTGATGAACTTTCCCGTCAATTTCGTAGAAACAAAGCGTTGATGTTTTGCCTAGTTCCGAAACTGGCGCACGGCAGCATTATGTTCTTTAAGGGAATTGGAAAACTGGTGGGTACCATCACCTTTGGCGACAAAATACAGCTCCTGGGTTGTTAACGGCCTTACGGCAGCTTCCAGCGCAGCCCGGCCCGGCATGGAAATGGGTCCTGGCGTGAGCCCCGCCCTGGTATAGGTATTGTACGGGGTGTCCTGCTTTAGATGGCTACGTTTCAAGGGGCCTTTGAGGGAGTCGCCCAGGCCGTAAATGACTGTCGGGTCTGCCTGTAGGCGCATCTTTCGCTTAAGGCGATTGTGGAAAACCGCGCTGATCCGCGGCATCTCTGATGACCGCATAGCCTCCTTTTGAATAATGGACGCAAGGATCAGAGCCTGGTATGAGGTATCTAGAGTTATATCTGATACCCGCAGCGCCCACACCTCCTTTAGGTTTCGTTCCATTTTGCGTGCGGCCCGGTCAAGAAGATCCAGATCCGACTCGCCCATGACGAAAAAGTAGGTATCAGGGAAAAAAAGCCCCTCCGGTGAGTGTGCTGTCAAAGAGAGATTCTCACGAATTTGCCCGGGCGTAAGTGAGGCCAATTGTTGGGACAGCTTAGTTTGCTGTCTAAGTTTGCCAGTTAGATCCTGGTAGCTCCACCCCTCCAAGAGCGTGATCTTGTGCTGGTAAATATCCCCACGGCTAACTTTCCCAAGAATACGGGCCGGCGATTCGTGGGGCTCGATTTGATACTCCCCGGATTTCAGCGAATTAGCCGTCCCGCTTAAGATCGCCCACGCAACAACGGGCCATGCTTCACGCGCGAACTCCTGTTTGACCAATAAACCCGCAAACTCGTAAAGACCTGTGCCCGGCTCGACGATAAGGAATTGCCGGGGAGCATCGGACGGGGTTCGGACACTCTGATGAAGATAGAACAACAAAGCTCCTGCGCAACACAGGAAAACGCCAACGAAGGCCGTTACAAGGGCCGGAAGTAGCCGCCGGAGTTGCGCTGTATCGACGGAGGGGCCCTGATTACTCAAAACGCTACCGCCGGAGACGATTTACTCAGAAAAAGCCGAGAACACAAGCGTTCCGTTGGTGCCACCAAAGCCGAAAGAGTTTGATATGGCAGTGCGGGTCGTGGTTTGGCGAGCCTCATTGGCAACATAATCCAAATCACAGTCCGGGTCCGGGTCGGTCAGATTGATAGTAGGTGGAAGCGCCTGATGATGAAGGCTAAGCACAGTAGATACCGCTTCGACGCCGCCAGCTGCGCCGAGCAGGTGGCCGATCATCGACTTATTAGAACTCACCCTCAGATCGGAAGCATGACTTCCAAAAGTCTTTTTCAGTGCTATGGTCTCGGCGAGGTCGCCAAGCGGCGTTGAGGTCCCGTGAGCATTGACATAATCAACGTCCTCTGGGTTAAGTCCTGCGTTCTTAAGTGCATTTACCATACACCTGGCGGCACCATCCCCGCCGGGGGCTGGCTGGGTCATGTGGTGCGCATCGCCGCTCATGCCAAAACCTACCAGTTCCGCGTATATCCGGGCCCTGCGGGCCCGTGCGTGCTCCAAAGACTCAAGAACAAGAATTCCCGCGCCTTCACCCATTACAAACCCGTCCCGTCCGCGGTCCCATGGACGGCTCGCTTGATCCGGTTCCTCGTTACGGCGGCTAAGGGCTTTTGCGGCGGCAAATCCGGCCAGCGAAGTTGGTGTAATTGCAGCTTCCGTGCCGCCCGCTACCATCAGATCCGCGTCGCCGAATGCCACCATCCGGCCGGCCTCTCCAATCGAATGCGTCCCGGTCGTGCAAGCTGTAACAATGGCGAGGTTTGGGCCCCGCAGGCCGAGCATTATCGAAAGATTGCCGGAGACCATGTTGATTATGCTGCTGGGGATATAAAAAGGAGAAACTCTTCGTGCGCCCTTAGACAAAAACGTCTGAGTGGTATCCTCAATCGTTTTAAGCCCTCCAATCCCCGCACCAATCAAAACCCCGATCCGATCCAGGTCTATTGTGTCGAGGTCGACCCCACTGTCTTCGACCGCCTCAAGGCCGGCACATAGCCCAAGCTGAATAAACCGGTCCATCTTGCGCGCATCTTTGACGGACAGCCGTGTTTCCGGGTTAAACCCGGTGGCTTCACCGGCAATGGAAACGGGTAATTTTTCGGTGTCGAAATGGGTTACTGGGCCGATCCCATTACGCCCTGCCAGAAATGCGCTCCAGGTCTCGCCAGCGGTCAGGCCTACGGGTGAGATACACCCGATCCCAGTGACCACTACTCGACGGGCATTCAACATAACATCGGGCGATAAAACGACGCGGCCGTCTGGGGCAAGAGCATCAGACGGCCGTTTGCTTTGAATTTAAAAGGATGCTTGCAATCGTTCTTATCCGCTGGCATTAGCCTGGATGAACTGGACCGCCTGCTTTACCGTTGTGATCTTCTCAGCTTCGTCGTCAGGAATTTCGGCATCAAACTCTTCTTCGAGAGCCATAACTAACTCTACCGTATCAAGCGAGTCGGCACCGAGGTCATCGACAAAGGATGCGTCTGCCGTTACCTGGTCCTCGCCTACGCCGAGTTGCTCAACCACGATTTTTTTAACGCGTTCTTCAATACTGCTCATCGATTCACTAACCTCCTGGTTTTATATGCTAACGCCGTTTGATACCGGCTACGCGGGCTTTGAATGTTGTCGCCTGTAGTGCAGAGCGCGAATTAAACCGTATTCTCCCGGCCAAGTCCAATATTCCTGCTCTTTGGCCGCCAACGCTGCTGAGCTCTGCCAGGCCCCAAAAACTAGATTTTCTTAAACTAAAACAGTTAGATACACAAATTTATTCAAGATGACATGTACATTCCACCGTTGACATGCAGAACTTGGCCTGTGATGTACGAAGCTGCATCTGAGGCCAGAAAACCGACTGCCTTAGCGACATCGCTGGGCTGGCCGAGCCGTCCCTGGGGTATCGCCTGTAATAAACGGCTTTTTTGTTCCTCGGTCAGTTCGGCAGTCATATCGGTCTGGATAAAGCCTGGGGCAACGGCATTGACGGTGATGCTTCGCGAGGCGACCTCAAGAGCCAAGGATTTAGTAAACCCGATAATCCCAGCCTTAGTCGCCGCATAGTTAGATTGACCGGCGTTTCCAGTTGCCCCAACTACAGATGAAATGTTAATTATACGGCCGTATCGTGCCTTGGTCATTCCTCTAAGGCAACACTTTGAAACCGTAAACACAGATCTCAGATTAGCATCAATACACTCATCCCACTCGGCATCCTTCATCCGAAGCAGTAGGTTATCTCGCGTGATCCCAGCATTGTTAATCAGGATTGTGATTGCACCTAAGTCTCTGGTAACCCCTGCGACGACTTCGTGGACCATCTCAGGCTTAGTCACATCTAGAACCACACCACGGCCTTTGCCTTTATTTTCAGTCAATAAGGCCTCGTAGGTTGAGACCCCCCTTTCTGTGGTTGCCGTTCCCACGACCGTATAGCCAAGGTCGGCAAGTTCAAGCGCAATCCCGCGACCGATACCTCGACTGGCCCCGGTCACTAGGCAGACCTTCGGTTGGTTGTCTCCTGTCATGCGCCGCCTCCTTAGTAAAAACTAATCAATACTCAAGCAGCATGCTGCCCCAGGTAAAGCCTCCGCCGAATGCCTCGAAAATAATCTTCTGTCCGGGCTTAATCCGGTTGTCGCGAACCGCCTCGTCGAATGCCAGTGGAATCGATGCGGCAGAAGTATTACCGTGCCGGTCGATGGTAACGATGACGTTGTCCATACTCAGATCAAGACGCCGTGCAATAGCCCGAATAATACGAATATTTGCCTGGTGGGGAACCAGCCAGTCGATCTCGCTTTGGTCGCAGTCGTTGGCCTGTAGCGCCTCGAGGACCGCATCCCCAAGAGCGGTGACCGCCCACTTGAATACTTCTTTTCCTTGCATTTCAGTATACGCCCTGCCAGCAAGGATTTCCTGGTAAGCCGTCGAAACGCCAACGGGCACGCACAACAGATCCTTGAAGGCTCCATCTGCATGAAGGTGGCTTGACAGAATCCCTGGTCGGTCCGACGCCTCGACGATCATGGCGCCCGCGCCATCGCCAAACAACACGCAAGTTGATCGATCTTGCCAGTTGAGAATTCGGGAGAATGTTTCCGCACCCACGACCAATGCGCACTTACTGCCGCCCGTTTGAATCTGACGGTAAACAACATCTAACGCATAGATGAATCCCGCGCAGACTGCCTGGACATCAAACGCCGGGCAACCATGAATTCCAAGACGATTCTGAAGGAGGCAGGCCGTACTGGGGAATACCTGATCTGGTGTAGTGGTGGCTACAACGATGAGATCGATGTCTGCAGGCTTTCGACCGGCGCTTTCAATGGCGTGACGGGCGGCGTGTTCTGCAAGATCACAAGTAAACTCGGAATCCGCTGCAATATGGCGTTCACGTATTCCACTGCGCGAATAAATCCACTCGTCGGTAGTGTCGAGAAGATTCTCCAGGTCGCGATTGCTGAGAATCTTCTCTGGAAGGTAACTTCCCGTCCCGGTAATGCGGGCAAACTTCACACCGGGGTGCCGCCCGGCGCTGCGGACTCGGCGAGATCCGAGCGGATATGGAAAACGAGGTCCTTTTCGGCGGCAAGGCGAGCCACTTCAATCGCGTGAAAAAATGCCAGTCCGTCCACATCGCCATGGCTTTTAACCACTGTACCATTAAGGCCGAGCAGCATGGCGCCGTTATACCGCCGATGGTCGATTCGATCCCGAAACGACCGCAACACCGGTGCCGCGACCAAGGCAGATAATCTGCTAAAAATGCTCCGGCGAAACTCCTCTCGCATAACTCCAACAAGCATCTGAACTAGTCCCTCACTGGTTTTGAGCGCAACATTCCCTGAAAATCCGTCTGAAACCACAATATCGACAGATCCGTTAAAGATATCGTCGCCTTCAACGTAGCCAACGTAATTAAGGTTACTGCTCTTAAGAAGCTCAGCGGTTTGTTTAATTGTGTCGCTTCCCTTGATATCTTCACTTCCAATATTGAGCAGCCCAACCGTTGGTTTCGAAACTTGTTCGAGTGTGCGCACCATACTATCGCCCATAAGGCCAAACTGCAGCAGCATTTCGGGAGAACTGTCGATGTTAGCGCCAAGGTCAAGGACATGCACGTGCCCATTCGCTCGAGGTAGCGCGCTGATGATTGCCGGGCGATCGATGCCGGGGAGCATCTTTAAGACGAATCGCGCGGTCGCCATCAGTGCCCCGGTGTTTCCAGCGCTGACACAAGCGTCTGCCTTACCCTCTGCCAGCAAGTTGATGGCGACTCTCATAGATGAGTCTTTTTTGAAGCGAAGCGCGGCTGCAGGAGACTCATGCATATCTACCGATTCGGAGGCGTGAATAATTTGCGCCTGATCGATATGCTTGAGATCTTTGATCGCGGTACGAATCTGGGCCGAGTCGCCGACCAGCAGGCACCGCAGGTTCGGGTAGCGCGCCAATGCCTGGGCCAAGCCGGGCACGGTAGCCGCCATGCCGTTATCGCCGCCCATCATATCTATAGCTAAACTGATACTCACGCGTGATCCTGGGTTTAAGTCACGGTGAAAACAGACCGGGCCTTAGGCGCGGTGATAGGTCTACCCCGTTTCTTCGCTATCCTGAATTACCTTTTGGCCACGATAATAGCCGCTGGCTGTGATATTGTGGCGACGGTGAAGTTCCCCTGACACTGGGTCGGTCGACAAGGCTTGCTTGCCGAGCCCATCGTGGGAGCGGCGCATTCCGCGCTTCGAAGGGGTCTTTCTATTTTTTTGTACGGCCATGTGCTTACTCTTTGTTTAGAATAACGGGATCGCCCAGCCAGCGCCTAGGGTCTGACTGGTTGAAGTGAGAGGATTTTACCGGTCAGAGTGACTTGACCGGTAGACTATAATTTTAGTTTGCCAACGGTTTCGTGTCAAAAATAAAACAATCGCCAGCCCTGGTTTTGGCATCTTCGTCCCCTTATCGTCGCCAATTGCTGAGTCAGTTGGGTCTTGCCTTTCAGGTCCATCACCCTAATATCGACGAGAGTACGATTCCCGGCGAGACAGCCAGAGAATTGGTCAGTCGGCTGGCAACCCAGAAAGCGTTGGCTATTTCAGCCGATGTCCAAGGCGGTCTCATTATTGGATCAGATCAGGTTGCAGTCCAGGGAGACAAAATTGAGGGGAAACCGCGCGACCGACAAGATGCAATTCGGCAGTTAAGCGAAGCGTCAGGGCGGGAGATAACCTTGCAGACCGGCCTTGCGCTCCTTAATTCGACCAGTGGTCGGGTCCAAGTAGACGTTATCTCTTACAAAGTTCGGTTCCGGAAGTTGACGCTACCCCAGATTGAGGCATACCTCGATGTAGAAGCACCTTTTGGCTGTTGCGGTAGTTTGCGAGCTGATGGATTGGGCATCGCCTTGCTTGAAAGCCTGACTGGAGATGATCCCAGTGCCCTCATTGGGTTACCCTTGATTCGTCTTGTCCAGATGCTGGAATCGGAAGAGGTCCGGGTGATTCCAGAGCCAGATTCAATAAAGACGTAAGTCACTACCAAACGTGCTTGCCTTTAATACGCTCATAATTCGTAACTCCAGCTGATCCAGCAGCTTTAGTTTCCAGTTGGGTTGTGCCGAGAAATCAACAATTTCGGGGGCACCGACCACATCCCGCGCGACCTCTCGGACAGATCCGAACCCATCGGCAAGGCCAATTGAAATGGCTTGCTCACCTGTCCAAACCCTCCCAGAAAAAACCTCGGGATTCTCGCTCAGTCGATCCCCTCTCCCGATCTTGACCGCGTGGATAAATTGCTGATGAATGGTGTCCAGCATGACTTGCAGATATCCTTGCTCTTCAGGCCGCGCCGGCACAAATGGATCAAACATCGCCTTGTGTTCTCCCGCAGTTAGCACCCTACGTTCGATCCCAAGCTTTTCCAGAGAGTCAACGAACCCAAAACTGTTAATGACCACCCCTATTGAGCCAACGATACTGGCCGGGTCCACGAAAATTCGCTCAGCGGCCGCCGCGACATAGTACCCGCCGGACGCACCAATATCAGTAATTACTGCATAAAGCGGGATTTGGGCATATTGATTCCTGAGGCGGCGCAAGGCTCGGTGCAACTGGCCAGACTGTACGGGGCTGCCGCCGGGGCTATTGATGAGCGCAATGACACCTTCAGTTCCTGGCGCCGAGAAAGCTTTTTCAAACTGAGCCTCAAGAACTGAGGCAGAACTATCGTCATCAACACCGATAACGCCCGATACCTCAACGACTGCGGTATAGGTTTCCGACACTGCCTCACCCTCAACCCCGGGAAAGACAACGAATACGGTTGCTGCGCCGATGACGACGACTCCAACTCCCAGTCGGAACCAGCGCCGCCAGATACGGTCTTTGCGGTATTCTCCCAGCAGGGTCAGCAATATTTGCTCACTTGCCACTGGAGCAACCTTGGGGGACGACGACTCGATTGGGTTTGGCGCGTCGGAAACCTGATCGCTATCTGATTCTTTCAAGGGTGGTCTTGCTCCATAAAAAACTTGCCAACCGTGGGCTGCTTAAACAATCTAACTTGATTCTAAGTCAGGACGATATATATTTACTAATATTATCAATAAGTTAAACAACTA